>Ga0265797_10004011_pt1 | contig 22903 bp, 23 predicted proteins | sample P2T30metagenome_FD_192433 | JGI IMG/M metagenome (GOLD analysis project Ga0265797, IMG submission 192433) | Plant litter microbial communities from East Loma Ridge, Irvine, California - P2 T30 | ecosystem: Environmental > Terrestrial > Plant litter > Unclassified | place: USA: California... | reverse complement strand
TATGTTCAAACCCCTATCGGACGCTTACTCAACTGAGTTAAATGGATATCTTCAAGACAGCCAAGGGATACTCAATATAGCCAAAGGAGACTTTTCCCCGCTCTTCTGGAGGTCCTGGGGCAAAGTGTTCAAGCCTCCACTCATCCAGAAGTCATTTGAAGTCACTGGTATATACCCACCCAACCCAGACGTTGTACTCAAGAAGTTTGCCAAGGAAGCTTCAGATTCTGACAGCGGCAACTCAGTACTATCGGGGAGCGATTGGCTCAAACTGAAGTCAATTGTACGCCGTGAGGTGAAGGATCAGAACAGTAAGGACGTCAAGAAGCTTCAACGAAGTTTGCACCACATTGCAGCTCAAAATACACTCCTCCACGACGAGATCAAGGGCCTCAAGCGTTCCCTCTTGATCAAGGAGAGACGGAAAAAGCAGAGCTTCACCCTCGAGCTTGATGAGGATCATGAGTATCATGGGGGAGCCGTTTTGTGGTCACCAAGGAGTGTACAACGAGCTCGCGATCGTCGGGCATCACAACAACAACAAGCCGAGCTTGAAAAGCTTCAAAAAGCCAAGCAAGCCGAGATCAAGAAGGCAGCACGCGATTGTGAGGCTCAACTCAAAGCTGTGAAGCGTGTAGAGCGGGAGAGACGGGCGGAGGAGAAGAGGAAGGAGGAGGCTGAAAAGCTGGCCAAGAAACAACACCGTGAGCTTATCAACAACACTAAGAAGCTTATAAAACTGTCCTAAAAGGGTAAGCGCAAGGCTTCACAACCTTATCCGACAGCTACAAAGCGTCAAAAGCGTGGTGGTGTTGCTCTAGCTGTGGTGGGAGACACACGGGTTGCACGAGCTGCCACCCCACGTAGTCGACGGCAACGACCGATAACGCCCTCCAAAAGGTTATCTGAATAAGCCAAAATCTCCGCAGGCCTGTATTTAGTATAATCCTAGATTTGCGCAATTTTATCACGATTTGTTGTGGCTCTACAACCTCATCTTTTTGACTATATTGAGTTGTTGGGGGTGTTCATCGAATGATGATGTTCATCGAACGCACGGGCATTGTAGCCTGTGCGCCGCGGCCCCGCCACCTTTCCTCTTCGCCAACCCGCCACCGCATTTCTACACGACCTCCACCTATCGATAGCGTACCTCTTGTCTTGTAACTAGCATCAGCTGCACTTCTTCTTCCTTAATGGCGATTTCGCAGTTGCTTCCATGAAAAGCTGCAGATAGTCGCCCGGATGAAGGACACTTTCGAAATTTTGGAGCAAATGACAAGCATAGTCATGGCTGACGCGAAGCTGGATATCAAGTCCCCAAGATACGTTTACTGATTTGGAGAGAATATGGACCCATATTGAATGATCGGGATATATCCATCTCTCGCGGAACATGGTGTTAATGACCCAATCGTCTCAGTTTACCCTACAAATGCCAGCATACCATTCTCCATTACATCTGACAAGCGTACTTGGAATGTAGCACATCGGAAAATGTCCATTCTTAGGAGACGAGGTTTTCAATTCTCCAGCATACACTCTAGAAGGTCATGTAGTAATTAGCCTCCACGTTTCCATGAAACACTCCGTCGGTCTCTGCGTCTTCGATTCTCCTGGACATTGTGCTGTCGAATGGTGTGATGCCACCAGCATATGCATGTCAAACCCGGATCTGTCCAGCTATTCTTTCCATGACAGATACTTTGTTCTTCGCTCTTGTTGTAGCTGTTTTAAACTCTGCCTCCAGAGCATCGAGATCTCAATCGATCTTTCTCAGCACATGCTCGATGTGGAGATAAGGCGATTTTTCATACTCTCTTCGAAGCTTTCTTCTAGTGGTACCATGGTCTTCTACCTCGTCTATCATTAGGAACACAAGGCAGACGCCTTACGCACGTTAAGGAGCTGACTTCACTCTAGTAGGCTTCACCTGCATTTATCTTGCAAGGTCAGAGGCGGCGACAAAGATAGCGATGCAGCTAGCAGGTGCAGGTGGTCTTGAAGGGGTTTGATATGTGCAATGCGAAGTAATGCTAAGCAGCCTGCAGGAGGAGTTCATGAGCGATAGGCTCGGAAAGATACGTCTTGCGCGAACTCTCAGTACTTATTGATTCCAGATACGACGGATGACTTCACTCGTCGCGTTCTTACGTCTACACGACAGTCGCATTCTTCAATGGCCAGTTGATACCCTTGTCCGCTGCCCCCGTATTTCCCAATCCTGCACAGTTGTACAATCCGACAGGGTTGTTCTGCGTAGCCCTTAGATATTGTAAATCAACACACTGCTGGGTACCGCTGCTAGCAGCGAGAGCAATACGTCCATCGGCCATGGCGTTCCAGGTCTGCTGTTCGCTTCCGGCTATGCATTCGCGGAGGTAGATGTTGGCCATGTCTTTCCAGCCGGACTTAGGCCCAGCATCCATGCAGAGAGTGGTGGATGCGAGTTGTATGGACGTAGCGTTGTTGGGCGCCTTGATATACCATGATTGCTCTGGAGTAGATGTAGTGCTTTGCCTGGAGCTAGTGTTAGAAGAGTTGCACAGGTAATAGGGAGTGAAGATGGTCTTTGGCCTTACACTACCAGGGTTGCTCCTGCAGTTCGCGATTTGGGTACGACGACGAATTTGGTGTCCTGCGCGGATGTTATGTAGACCGCACGGTAACCCTCTGGTGCTTGTGAGAGGCCAGTGGCGGCCAACGCGAGGACGAAGAGAGTGATAGTGAGCATCCTTGAAGCTGTTGCCAGTTCCAGCGATTTGTTCTGGGCTGGCTGGAAACCAGAGGGAAAAGAAGGCTATATATGGTCATTGTCTTCAATAATACTTCGAGATTGGTGTCTAATATGATACTGTTACCCGGTCATAGTATCTGTTAGACTTCGAAACTAACACGCATAGTAGATGTGGGGGTATGAGTGGTGCTTGTTCTATGTGGGGTCGGTCTACTAGGGTATGTAGTCGAGAATCTATGGATAGTAATCTAGCGTTTACCCGTCGCACGCCCTGCATTGTCGGTAGTTGAAACGATCATCAGGTCTTGGCAACCAAAATCATCCCTCGATTGCATGTATCATATGTCTCGACCGATCTTTGGGTATCTTTGATGAAGCATTCTAGGCAGGACCAGTCCTACCACGTTTTTCCTCTTGCCTTTTCTTGCCCTCTTCTTTCAGTTGAGCATCATCCTTCCTTGACAGCTCCACTTGAGGCATCAAGAACCAAGCAGCGATGAATGCAAGTGCATTCAACACTGCTCCAACGATGAAAATCACCCGAAAACCTTGCTGATAGGCCGAAGCAAGTGCAGCGCGGATCAAGTCCGTACGCTCTTGGCCAACTGAATCGCGAAACATGTCTGGCGTATCAAGTAGCATTTGAATCTCTGGTTTTGAAAGCCCGTATGGAACCAATGAGAAGCGAACTGCGTTGTTGATTATCGTGCCGGAGATCGCAAGACCAAGAGTGCCGCCAAGGTTGCGTATGAAGTTGCGCGTCGAAGTGACAACAGCCATGTGTTTGCGCTCCACGCCTGCCTGCACAGCGATTAGCGAAGGTTGCAGCGTGTTTCCCAATCCAAGACCAGCGAGTAGACCGTAGCCTATTTGTTTCCCAAGAGAGGGGCTGTCAAGTGTCGATATCAGGCCCAAGCCAATCGCCCATATCGCCCAACCCACAAGCAGACATTCCCTATACCGGCCAGTCCAGTGTACAACGAGGCCTGAAAGTGTGCTGAAAAGAGCTATAGAAAGTTCAGATACATGACGTGTTCACCAGTGGTAGTCGTCTTACTTTGTGTGAGTGTGATGGGAAGTAGTAGTGCGCCGGACTTCACAGCTGTATAGCCATACACCAGCTGATAGAAGGAAGGGATGTAGTAAACCTGAACGAGAAAGTTCCAGCCGTTCACGAACATCGTTATTCCGGCACCATTGACGACTCTGGATGTGAATATTGTCACTGCTTGGGGTCAGTACGAAGTCCTCCGTGTCGTTTGCAGCAAACCTACTCGGTATCAATGGCACCTTGGTACATTTCCACTGCCATATGATGAAGAATACTGAGACTGCAACTCCGACTACCAAAGTAGCAACGACGTAAGCAGAATTCCAGGCGTACTGTCCACCTGCCCATGTCAAGGCGAGCTACAACAGTAAGTTTTGACTGCATGGATGACCGGTGGTATCGAGCAACATACCACGAGCAAGGCGGATCCAGCGAGAGCTAGGAATGCACCAAAGAAGTCGATAGCTGCTACTTTTCTGGTCTGGTTAGCGACCTTCAGCTGTGTGTGATAATACTACTTACTTCTTCCATTCACCATCCACCTTCCTGAGTGGCATGAAAAACACGACAGACCCAGTGGTCAGAACGCATAGAAACAGATTCAGTCGGAAGATCCATCTCCTTCAAATGGCTTAGTATAGTACTGATCTAATATCAACACGAAATCCGTACCAAGAATCATGGCTTTGGGAAGCGAGTGCGCCACCTATGACTGGCCCAATGCCATTCGCCAAAGCTACGACCGAGCCCTAGAGGTTGTTAGTTTGACACAGCAGAGCACATTACAACATCACTTACGAGTATACCCTGATACTTTCCTCTTTCGCGAAGAGGTACAATGTCCGATACTATCATCTGGGCCACCGTCATCAAACCTCCACCACCCACGCCCATGAATGCACGAAATACGATCAGCTGAAGGGCGGACTGTGCCAAGGAAGCAGCTAGCGAGCCGAAAAAGAAGATGCCAATGCCAATGATCAAGAGCACCTTGCGGGACCATATGTCGGAGAGACGCCCGTATAGAAGCTGGAATGACGTCGACGTTAAGAAGTATGCGCCCGCAATCCAAGCACTTTCGTTACTGGCATTGAGATCCCTGCTGACGATGGTCAAACTGGCTGCAAGCGTCGTTTGGTCCATCAAAGCTAGCAGATCAACGCTTGCGCAAGCCAGGAATATCTACTGACGTATAAGTACGGACGAAAACTGTAACCGCCAATGTTCTTACTGTGATGATGGTCTTAACCGGCACGTAGTCTGTTTTCGGTAAATAGTTAGTGGAGATTGAAGTTTTGATTTGTATTTCCCTTACTTGTTTGTTCATTGAACTCTAGAGGCTGTCCAAGTGCTTGAGTTGGGGTTATTTCAGGGTAGGGTTCCTTCGGCATGCCCACAACAGCTTCAGGCTCATCCTTGGTCGTCATGGTATAAATTCGATTATGTGACTCGATCGTGTTTGTGCACGAATCCGTGTTTTCGAGCGACTTATGGTATTGTGGGATATCCAGCTGGTAACATAGCAAGATCAGTATGGGCTGAGCCTGATAGATATGAGCCCGACTTGGTGTGGTGGGTACAACATTGGCGCAGATGTCGACAAGGCTTGCGGCTACAGTTCGACATATAGTACTCAAGCCGGATCTCCAATGCCGATCGGTCGTAGCCCAAGTCTGTGACTATGGTGATCAAGTACACCTATGCATCGACCAATCATGCAAGGTGCGCGCTGCAGACCAGATGCGTAACGCAGCAAGATCATTGAGTGGTGCCTGCTAGCGGCCCATGAGATGTTCGGGTACGGTACCTGGAAGTTATGAGTAACTTGTGACAAGCAATCCGATGCGAAAGCCAAGATCGTATGCTTCGGCCTCGCACCATATCCCGTCTTGGACCAGGCTGCGATGTGAAAACCTTGCTGAGTGCATTGAGGACCTGCTATGCGCAAAGACTTCACTCAGAGTATTTACCGGTGAATGTTTCCACCCCATGCACAGTAAACCTGCTCTTGAGCCTTGTCGTTGTATCAGCCATGCAGAGGTCGTGACCTCTAGAGCTCCTGAACGCTACTTTTAGTTCGTCGGCGCTAACATGTAAACACGCTAGCGCGTTCGCATTCCATCCCGAACGGCCGCCATCAATGTGCTCAATATCTCTCGCGTCCATCCAGAATCACCGCGATGCCATCAAACAACCCTATCACAAAGTTGACCGGTCGCGCAATCGCCTGTAGATCACATTTGCGCTTCTTGGCTGATCCGCAACGTCCCTCGACCGCAGCGGGAATTCTGCCGTACAAATCCCTCTCCGACGTGGATCTGCATACTAGTGATGCAACAAACAACACCCACAAAGTGCCACCGATGAGCACCTTCATTGTTACATCCCGCATGAAACCCATGCCGTAGAATTCCAGTCCCGTAGATCCGCTGTGTCCACAGTAGCATCAATTCGTTCCAAGCTCCGATGTATTACCAGTAGAGCCTTCAATAGTTAAAGGGGAGGCCGTGCCAGTGTCTGGATCCCTTCATCTCTTATCATACAGCTTAGGAAATCTCCAGTATGGCTTCACGAAATTATTTGAATGCCTACTCTGGGCCAGATGCTCTTCGAAACTATTTCGACCCCGACCACCAGCCGATGCTTCCTCTTGTCGAGATTCCACCAAGTCTAAATCCGTACTACCAGGATGGGGTCAGAATACATGCAAAGATGATGTCTATGCATCCGTCGAACAATGTCAAGATCATGCCTGGTATGTGAAAGAAGATTCACCGCCATTGCACATCACTCATGCGTACCCAGCGTTGAACATGTTGACCAAAGAGGTTCATCCGGAGAAGTCGAAAACAGTAGTCGAGTATAGCTCGGGATCTACCGTTATATCCTTAGCACTGGTCTCTCGTATAAACCACGGGATACAAGATGTTCGCGCGTTTCTAAGCAACAAGACTTCGGCTCCAAAGCTCCGGCTGATGCAATTCTTCGGTTTGGATATGTACGTCAGCCTTCTTCTGACCATGAACAATTTCTAAGTTACCAGCAGTACGCTCTTTGGCGGCCCGTCTCAGCCGGAACCACATGACGAACGTGGCGGCATTCATCAAGCGAGGATGATGGCCGAGCAAGACGAAGCGATTCTGAACGTTAACCAATACGAAAATGATGCGGTGAGCTACCTGATATACCTTTCTCAATGCAGCTCTTACTTACTTTCGAAGAATTGGCAATCGCATGTTAAATGGACTGGACCGCAGATTCACCAACAATTACCTAACATCAGCCTCATTTGTGCTGGCATGGGTACCTCTGGCACCATGACGGGTCTTGGCCAGTACTTCAAATCAGCCAAGCCTTCTGTAGTTCGATTAGGGTAAGTTCTAGTATACTGCCACTCGCAATATTGTGCCCTAACCATGTGCCTAGTGTGTGCACTGCTGCTGGTGACCGGGTACCAGGGCCCAGATCGCTTGCTCTTTTAAGCCCTGTGGAATTCCCATGGCGCGGCTCTGTTGATGCTATAGAAGAGGTCGGGTCCAAGGATGCTTTCGGTCTATCTCTACAACTCTGTCGGGCAGGACTGATTTGCGGCCCCTCTTCGGGCTTCAACTTGCAGGGTAGGTGCAAGAAGCGTTCAACATACAGTAGCTGACGGCACCAGGGCTCTTTAATTACCTCGAGAAGCGGAAGAGCTCAGGAACTCTATCCGAGCTTAGTGGAGCCAACGGATTGATTGACTGCGCCTTCGTCGCTTGCGACGGACCGTACCAGTATATGGATGAGTACTTCGACAAGCTGGGTAGTACCGCTTTTCGACCCATACATAATGAGGTAAGATCCAATCGTTTCTTTCTTGTGACTCGCTGAGTGGCGCTCTAGAAGGCGATTTGTTTGACCGAAGCATGTCTAACATTTCCCTAGAACCTAACCGCAGTTGACCTATACCGCTACGACGAAGCATGGGAACTTACTCCTACACGAGCGCTGTCACAGTTTGCCGATACCGTTGAAGAACGCACTGACGCTGTCTTGCTTGATCTGAGAAAGCCGGAAGACTTTGTTACGAGTCACATTCCAGGATCATACAACCTGCCGCTACAAAGTCTCAACGCGTCTACGCCGAGCCCTTTCTTAGACGCTGCGGTCCTCGAGAAGCAATGGAGAGAGTTAGAGGCTACATTCACACCCGATCGCATCAACGCGCACGATCTTGTTGGGAAGAACGTATACATCGTTTGCTATGGCGGCGATACTGCCCGCGTTGCCACGAGCGTGCTTCGGGCAAAAGCCATTTCAGCGAGCAGCGTGAAGGGTGGCATCACTGCATTACGGCAAGAGCTACCGAACTTGCAGATGAATGAGCGCGGAAGAGGCCTGATACAGCAAGATTGGCTTAAAATGCCGGAGGTCGCTACTAAAGAGTTGAGGGCTGATTCATTGTCTCCGCAAGTTCGTAGCCTGGATGGCATCGTAGTGTAGGCCAGCAGGTGGTACATCAATAATTTTGAAAATTTAAGAGACCGTCATACCTGATATCAGGTGATCTGGCTCTTCCAGTTACATGTTCATTCACAATTCATCTTTGCCCGGCTGTTGATGACACTGACAATGCGCAAGCGACCTGCAAGGCTTGGGATGTGTGTGCAATTTCATTAGTCCATATCAGTGCTAGCGCCGGTGATTGGAAGTGCAAAACCAATTCTCCCGCATCTCCGAACACTTCGTCCCGCTTGCATCAGGCCGTGAACTATGCAGATGAACCAGCTTGGTGTGCTTTCCTTAGTTCATTCGTTCGAATGCACTGGCCTGGATTACGAAATGAAGGGCACAAAGCATAGTTCAGATTTGCACACACGGAACCGGCTGAACAGCCACGCTGACTGCGGCGCGTCATTCCGGATTTTGTACTCACATGTCCGGCTGTAAGCCAAACCACTGTAGGTAGGATAAATACTTGACAGTCACGTCTAGCAGTGTTTTCGTTGTCAAGAGATAGTCGCAACCCTTCCCTCTTCACTCTGATTATTCACATCTCATTATCTGCCCGCAATGTCGTCCATCGTGAAAGAGATTGCCCTCGTCACCGGGGCGAACAGCGGTATAGGCTTCGAGATCGCTCACCAACTTCTCCTGAGGGGGAAATACCATGTTCTTCTCGGCTCTCGCTCTACCACCAAAGGGTCTGCCGCCCTAGAAGACCTGCAAGCACGCAAGCTATCGGGTAGCATCGAGCTCGTGCATCTCGACATGCAGAACGACGACCACATTGAGCAGACCACGAAGCTTATCGAAGAGAAGCACGGCAGGCTTGACATTCTGTTCAATAATGCCGCAGTCGCCTTACCGGAAGGTTTGACGGAGCGTGAACGCTTGGCTACAGCTTTCGACGTAAATGCAACCGGGCCATGGCTTCTTGCGAACGCGGTCGTTCCGTTGCTCAAAAAAAGTGCGAACCCGCGAATTATCAACATATCCTCTGGTGCAGGGTCGATCGGTCGCCGTCTCGCCTCAGAAAGTCCAATGTACAAGATCCAGGCCGTTCCGTATCGCGCTAGCAAGGTCGCTTTCAATATGCTTAGTGCGTGCCTATATGTGGAGTACGGACTGGGAATCGAGCAGGTGGACTTTACGGGTATCAAGAAGAACGACGTCGAGGCCAAAAACGAGGAAAACAGTCCGAAAATGAAGGTCTTTTGCTACGACCCTGGTTTTACGGCCTCTAACCTGGGCCCGCACAATAAAGAAGAGTTTGGTGCGAGGAGTGCACAGGAGACGGTGAAGAGTATCATGGAACTTGTCGACGGGAAAAGAGACGAAGAGTGTGGCAAATTTATCCATAATACCGGAGGATACCCATGGTAGGTCGAGTTTGGTTTCATGTACCGGAGATGACCAAGTGTGGGTACAATTTGATAATGCTTCCGTCGCAAAGAGTCCTTAAGCGTCGGGCCTAGCAACGGAAGAGTACTCTTCCACCCTTACGTCTTGGCAAATCAGCAAGCTTTTGGAGCGCAAGGCTTGGGCAATTGGTTTATCCATCTCCTACCAGTTTTTGCTTAGTGTTTAGCTTCGGGTGCGTAATGTATGGACAGAGGTCCACTACGCCCATGGCTTTAGTGTATGCATGCTTATATTTGCATGTACCTGCAAGCAAAGTATATTCATCTGCAAAACAGCAGTAGCACATCTCTTCAACATGCGTATCTCACATCTCTCCGCTGTTTACTCTGTCTTTGCTGTGGTGTTTTCATATCCGGGAGTACCAGAGCGGTTACATGGCGCGAGTTGTCCTTATGCAATGACCCGAACAGAAAAGCCAGGATGTGTTTACTCCAATTCGAAGCTTAGCGCAAACGTTGACAAGACGGCATCTCATAGGGCGCTGGGGAAACAAGGTGTTTTCTTCATGAACCGTATTGCACCGGGCACATCAGAGCTGTACATCGCCAATGCGGATGGAAGCGATGAGCGCAAGCTACTGGGCAATAGCTCAGATTTCGATTACCATGCGACCTTCTCTCCAGATGGGCAGTGGATAACCTTCACCACTGAGCGCAACGGGGATGGCAACTCGGTAGGTGTTCTCATGAATTTAGTAAAGCACCAATCGGCTAATTCAACGTGCAGGACATATATCGCGTTCGACCTGACGGATCAGATTTAGAGATGATAACTGCAACACCGTCCATGGAAGATGCAGGGACGCTATCGCCGGACGGAAGCAAGATCGCCTACGTTTCGACAGCCAATGGTTACAAGGCCAACATCTGGGTGATGGACCTCACCACACGCCAGACAACCAAGCTTACCAGCACCGATTTTGTCAAGGGTAATGATAGCTTGCCAGAGAGCTATCTACGTCCTTCTTGGTCACCAGATGGTAAATGGATCGCTTTTTCTTCCGATCGTAACACGCAATGGCGCGGCCATGGCAACGGTACCGGATGGGAACATACCCAGGAGCTGTCACTCTACGCTATCCGTCCCGACGGTACTGGCTTCAAACAGCTCGCTACTAAAGAAAGCTACTGTCTGGGATCGCCCAAGTGGTCCCCAGATGGTAAGCGCATCATATACTACGAGATGTCCACTGAAGACACTTGGAACGCGCACCGACCTGAGTCTTTACAGACTGTCACTGGCCAACTCGTATCCATTGCCTTTGACACTGGTCTTGATCGTGTAGAACACACGGAAGGCTCTGGTCTTAAGATGTTTCCCCAATGGATTGGCAACAACACCATTGCATACCTACTTAAGAATACGGACGATGAGGGTCTGAACTACGTCGACATCTCTGGTGATAATGGCACCCTCAGTGCCTACAAGGCATCGATTCGCTCGCCATCCTGGTCGCCTGATGGCTCACAGGTCGTCTACGAGAAAGTCGATTTCGATGCAATTCGTCCTATGGGTAAGGAACTTTACAGCTGGAACGATGAGTGGGATTATCGATTCACCGACATTTTCCCCCAGCTTTCTCTACAGGGAAGACTTGCCATCACGCAAAAGCAGCTTGGCAATTCGAGCATTATCACCATGTCCCCAGACGGTACCGATGTCAAGCAGGTGTTCGATGTTTTCTCTGCCAACATGAGCGAGACCGCTATAGCACAGGGTCTTTCTGGCGCCTTCCAGCCGTCATGGACCTCAAGCGGCGATTGGCTCGTCTTTGGTGTGGGATCGTGGTTCCAGAGTCGCAGCACAGGCCCTGGCGCCCTGTACCGCGCGACTGCCAACGGTTCGTTCTCTGAACAACTGACAGAAGGTTCTGTCAATACTGGTTTCCCTAGCTACTCACCCGATGGTCGCTACATCGTTTATCGCGTCTTTGGCGGCGAATATGGCTTGCGCATCATGAACTTAGAGGACCGGTCGGTCAGCATCCTTACAAATGCCACTAGCGACAATTACGACAACTTGCCCTCTTGGTCACCAGATGGCTCACGTATCGTCTTCTCGCGCCGGGTCACCTACACGAACTTTGATGTATGCACCATCAAGCCTGACGGTACTGGCCTTCAAGTCCTGACCTCCAGTCTGGGTAACGACGCACATGCGGTTTGGACGCACGACGGCCGTATCATGTACTCTACAGCGCAATATGGATTCCGAGATGAGGCTGCGATATACGACGATACATTCCAACCATACGGGCAGATCATGGTCATGAACGCTGATGGCAGTAACAAGACGTTGCTAGTGGATAGCATGTGGGAAGACTCGATGCCTTTGTATGTTCCGAATGAGTTCCTTGATATGTAGTCTAGTACGCAACTTTAGAATGGCCGTGTCGATCGGATGGATGTGCATGGATTGTCTTGATGGCCAATCATTAGTTTCTGCCAATGGTACTTGAAGAAAAGAGGCTTGACTTCATCCATTACTTATAGTCTTTTGATGCGCGTTCCACTAAGTGACTACTATATGCAACAAACTCTATCTAGCACATCTCAACTACACCAACGACGTTTGAGACGCCATTCTCAATCTCTCTTCCACTTGCCTCCACTCTTACAAAGCCAAGTGATTGAGTCACGACTGCCTTTGTTTCGAAACCAGTCTTGTTAACACTGACAACCTCACTCAAGCTTCCGTTGGATACACCGCCAAATACCGTCCAAACTCGATGCTCCGTAGCGCCATTCCAACTCATGTAGACTTCCGTACCATTGCTTGACTTGCACGCGTATACATCCGGCTTCGAGCTAGGCTTACCAACCCACTCGGCCTTGTAGCTGCGGTAGCTCTGTACCGCCTCCGCTTCGCCCCAGGATACGCTTAGCACTACGTTGCCGTCTTGATCGAACTCCTTCAGCGTTGGAACGCTTCCGTATCCCATCACGATGTTACCGGAAGGGAGCACTTCCATGTTGCCTTGGCTGACCGAGTAAATGGTGTCGTCGGGGTCGGCGAGTTCTTGTAGCAACGACGCGGTCATGTTGTGCTCATCGATCGAAAGAAATATACCAGTGGTTTGGTTGACATGAGATACAACTGCGCTGTTGTCGTTGTTGAAGAGGGAGATCGTGGTCGTGTTGGGCAGTTGAGAGGGGTGTAGACGCGCGTCGTGTTGATAGCAGAATGAAAGGTTGTTGATCAGAGTAAAATCGCCTCCGGAATAGCCCTTATAATATGTTAGTTTCATGCTCGTTGCTACCAAACCTGGTGGTATATATGGGGAAAATGTATGCAAGACTCACATTCAATGTCCACTCAACCGTTCCGTTGCGGTTGACCTTGAAAATTGAGCAGTAATGTCTTGACGAGATCAAGAAACTACCGTCGTCAAACCTTTCTACGGAATTGATGTGAAACGGTCCCCAGGGATAACTGCTGTTCCTGCCTAGGTCGTCCAGCGGATATGTAGGCACAGCACTGGCGAGCGAAACCTGATCCACATGGTCGAGATGGCTCCATTGCCAAAGTACCTCACTGTTCGTCACGTTGAGCTCCAGCACAATGGAGTCTACAACCCAGCCATCCTTTGGGCCGCCAATAGATGACAGATCCCACGGCGTAACATTCACAGCTCCAACGAACATTGTACCCTCGGGCGTAATGAGATTCTCGTGCATGTCGATCCAGCTGAAAGGCTGATACTGCGTGGGATCGTACAGGGGAGAAATGCTCTCTAATGGATATGTCGAGTTCCACAGCGTGACGTTATATATGTTCTCGTACTGTTGGTTGAGGATATAGATTATCCCATATCCAAAACCCCATGGCTCGCTGAAAGAGACACCGGCGAAGTAGGCAAGTACAGGTTCGCCGAAGAGCGTAGTCCTTCGGAATGCGGCATAGTCGCCATATCCTGACTGCCAGACTAGTTCACCATCTTCTTGGAAAATGTTAAGGCTGTAGTTGTGCGATTCGCTACCGCTCAAAGGGAAGAGAATCTGCCCTGGCGAGGTAGTACCAGTCTTGTTGATAGAGAGCACCGGAGGCTCGAATCCTGGGCGTGATTTGAAGGTTTGCCATGGCCATTGTGGGGCCGTGTTGTTCTGGGCATGTACAAGAAGGGAAGCCAATGAGGCGAGGAGGACACTTTGAAGACGCATGTTATGATGGTCGTGTAGTTGGAACCATAAAGCACAGGTGTCGAGGCCAGTCAAGCCTTTGACGTGTTCATTCTTATACGTTCCATGGTTACATCGCTGGACTACATCGCGTACCCCTCAGTACCGGAGCCTTGCACGGAGGCGGTGATGCACGGAGGATTGCAGACTTTTCCTACACCTTGTCGCAACACGAGTACTCTGCCAGATATGGAGCTTCAAGCGGTCGGTGGGACGCGTGCGATTTTGGCCCTTAGTGGGGCTAATTATCAATCTCATCTTATCAGATGCAGATCAATCCGACATCGGGTTTCGCGGAGATCTTTCGGTGGCCTTGGCGATGATGAACGTTATCTTCTGAACAAGTTTTGCGCCGCTAACGAGCTTCTTGGGTAAAGCTTCATCGCTCAGTCGGACGATACAGGAATATTTACCACCGGCATAAGTGCAGGAAGAATATGGATGGTGATGATGATGATTGAGATGATGTAGCTCGGCATGCAGGAGCAGGGAGCTCCGAGAACTTGCAGATGACACCAATCCATTCTAGTCCTTAGCACCAGTGACGAGAGGTTATCGTCAAAGCTTACATCCGTGGACGTTTGACAACCAACGACATCGATCAGATCCAAATCTGGACAGCGATGTGATCTTTGCCTTGTTCACCTGGCTGCACAACAGTCATGACATCGCTTGTGCATATCGTACGCCATGGTGAAGCACTTCATAACGTTCAGCGGGGCTATCCGGACAGAGATCCGCCATTGACAAAAGCCGGCAACGCCTCCACCAAACGCATCAATCTCAATGTCCAGCCAGACCTGATTCTCATCTCACCCATGACACGCACGATCGAAACTGCTATGAACCTTTTCCCATTCTTGACTGGGGCAGGTCCTTGGGAAGTTCCTACCCAGATCTGGCCCGATCTTCGTGAAGCCAACGACGCCATTTGCAACAAAGGTCTTTCACGGGCAGAGCTGTTAGCAAAATTTCCGCAGTTCGACTTCTCTGAATGTCATGAAGAGTGGGACTATCCAGAACACAGCATAGAAAGCGCTACTACGCGTGCAGAAAATGTACGAAGAAGGTTGAAAGATCTGTCCGCAACATACAGCAACATCGTTGTTATTACGCATCGAGGTATCAAAGCTTTCCTTGTGAAGGGGAAGCGCTTTGGACTAGCCGAGACAAGGTGCTACCGCTTTGCTACTGAGGAAGAAACCCAGGATGACAAGATCAGAAGAGGCGTCAACACTGATACAGGAGAAGAGCAAGATTTTGGACCGACGGTGTTGATATTGGAAGAAAGTCAAAGAAAAGATCGGTGAAGCTGCGGGTCGTTCGACTCAGGCATATGAAGACGTGCATGAGAAGGGATAAAGTCTCTTCCGGAACACATCGTGCCGTGCACGTCACAACCGGAGCCAGCAAAGCATCCGGGCCATGAACTCCGTAGGTAGTGATTGGGCTAGTACCGCCAAAAGCATCACAGATACCCCACCATAATTCCATGTCTCATGACTCAAGACTTCAAGAACGAAAAGAGATCATCAACTGCGAAGACATAGCAACTTGTTTACGTGTAGAACACATGCAGGAATCAAGGCGTTCTCACAACGAAGCAATGACTATCTTGGACGGACTGTGCGGGCTTCGGCTTTGAGTGATATACGCCTACGACAAGTGTCGATATGATCTTGATACTTGACTGCTAACGGGCTGTTTCATTGTTTCAGCTTGCGCTATGCGCTCGGTTCCCCTTGCCTATGTGCCGTCTTCTGTTGGGTTATCGCCTGAGTCCAATCTAAACCTGTACGTAACCTTGCGATAGTTGCTCTCCGTGCTACATTTCCACTTTCTTGCTCAACAAACTGATCTAACTCAAGTTAGGTCGGCCGCTGATCAAATGCCACGGGATCTGTTCCTTGTTCCTCCTTAGGTGTGATCAAAGCTGCCATGACTTCGCGCTCTTTCTTACGCCACAAGAACCAAGTACCTACTACCACAATTAAGGTCAGTGCGATCGTAACCAAGAAGTATAGCCAGATCCATTGAGAGTATATGCGACCACCTAAGTCATCGTCGAAACTGAAAAACGTGGTGCTGAAGAAAGTCTGCAATTGTTAGGCTGACATGCGTCGACTTTGTGTGTCACGGTTAGACTCACAGCAGTGACTAGATGCAGGTTTACAAAGTCAGTGAATGTCTCGCATGCAGTTCGTACGAGAGCATTACTTACACGTTGCCGGTAAGAAGAAAATGGTAATCGCAGCAATTATTCTCATGACGGCACTGTCGCGGGATGTTGATATTGCTACGCTTTGAGACGATTGCGCCAGACTGGTACTCGTGCTCGCCAAACGAAGACTTGTCGCTGAGTCGCGCTGCGCAATCGCACTATAGACCTGGAGAAGAACATGTCAGCACACTGCCAAAAGGTCTATGAGGCACTCACAGTTTGCACTAGGGCTTGTCCTCGCTTGGATACGTATTCTGCTCGATCCTCAAGCCCCACGTTCCAGGATCGCAGCTCGGAATTGGTATCAAGGAGCAATTGCTCGATTTCAGTCGATTCGTCTTCGGGTACCCCATTATTGTCTGCTTGCCTTTTGTATCTCCTTGCAACCTGATCAAGAAACTCGAGCATACGTGTAGTGCTTTTGCAAAGCAGGACTATAAATGCGAGATTGGTGTTCACAGCGTTTAGGTCTTTCGAGAGCGTACTGAAGTCAATACTTGACAGCTCAGGGTTATCATAGTGGTCGAATCGGATGCCTATCCTTCTCTCATTCCAATAGATTTTATCTTGCCAAAGGTTCAGTGCTTTCACTCGCTGCTCAAGATTGAAGCGCACGATGATACTTGGCACTAGGAATGCTGACATGCTGGAGGCGCCTCCTTGAATCGCGTATGAAAACCGATCGTAGTTGTTGCTTGCAAGGCCATGCATAAAGATGTACATATGTTTAGTGGAGAAATCGTAGGTGAAAGAAGCGCTCACACACACATGAGACATTGCTCCGGGTACTGACTGCAAGATGAAACCTAGCATGATGAGCTCAGCAGCATATTTGGATTAATGTATCCCTGCTCCTTACTTAGGTATTGCTTTCGCATTGCTTTTGGAGGCCTATGCCGCAGAAACGTGGGCAGCTGGGGAACAGCGAAGACGTAGGTTGCCGCCTTGTAGTCCAGCACGCGCGCATAGATTTCTGGTATCCGTGCAAAGATAGCAATGCGTCTGAACGTATGCGATGACAGAGGTACCGGCGTCATATTGCCATTGTAATCTCCTATGCGTCTGGACCAGCTACGACAAGAACATGTTAGCATTACAGCCGGTATACAATTCAAAGAACATGCTCACAACAACTTAATGGTCTCCACGTTCGCTGGCTGTTCAATCTTGCTTCCATATGTCTTCGTCTATGTTAGCGCATGTCCATAATGGACTTCTGACAGACTTGCCGAAAAATCATTTTCAATGTATCCGTCAATTAGATCATCAGTCACTTGCAGCCTCTTTGCATGACCATCACTAGTCACTTCGATTAGGATGACAGGTGCTTGTTTGTCCTCTATAAAGGCCAGCGGTGAATGCCCTGTCGCCATAGCTGTGGTGAGGCCTTAAGGGAAGGTTTCCTATGCCTGTAGGGGAGGTAAACCAAGACCGGAGACGTTTCCAGTAAAATGTCCGCTCAATGATTGGGGTGTTATAATATCGCGATCTGTTGTCTCGCGTCTGAGCTGAATGACACGAGGAGCTGTCGTGGGGGCCAGAATGGCTTCTCCATCGTGATTGGTGGGCAACAAGTGGCTGCATCAATTCGCGAGCATTTGACTGAACAGACCATGTAATCAATCAAGATGCGAACCTCAACACATGCTGTTGTACATGTCAATAATACGAAGCACTGATGTAAAAGGCTGGAGTGGCGGGTGCTCATGTCCTGAAGCACTTGAAGAACTAAGCCACTTGCACAAATCAAATCTACTGCTCAAAGATCGCGTCGCACACATGATGAACTGCTCAAACGAACACACGAACGACAACTTTTTGATACAACCGCCTAACACTATAACAGCTACATGCGCATGTCCTAGCGACCTTGCTTGCTGTAGCAAAGAGAGAGCCGACGAAAGCCGAGTGGAAAGGAACAGGCGTATACTTGGCATAATCAAGCGACCTTCCTGCAAACCAGAGCATGTCAAAAGATTGTGCCGCACTTGCATATCCTGCGCACGACTACTCGTCTACTTTTAACTCGCCATTTTCAGCGCCACGCAGAGCGTCGAGCGCACGGTCCAGTTCCTGTTCAGCTACCATGACCGTCCCGGCACGCGCGGTGCTCAGATAACTCATTTCAACAGGATCTTCCAGCTGTCCTGTCGTTTCGCCAACCAATCTGCCGGCTACACCACACACAATACCCGTGCTTTCCATTGGCAAATCCCGTAGATCCAATGTGATGGGCGTCAGAAACTCATCTCTTGAGCCGAGGAGAGTATCTTGCGCAAAATGCGGCAACAGAGTGTGGTCGAACAGCAATGCCGCAGATTCGGTGTCAGTTAGCGTGAGGGATAAAAATTTCGGATATGGTTGGGTGATGAGGCATTTTACGAGACCGAGATGGAGTGCGTCGTCGGCGGCAGTCGTCATGCTGTTGCGATTTCGAGCTTGGTTCATGCCATTTGCGCTATCCCGGCGACCGGCACACTGAACGAGTCGGATACTGGAATCTACTGTAGGGACAATACTTCGACGCTTGAGCGTTGCAAAGGTCCTGGTTTGAAGCTCTGAAATAGTGGTTGGCGGAGGGGTACTGGGCGGTTGAACTTCGAGTGACGCGGCTGAGTGTTTGCGGCCATGTTGGAACGAGTTGACGTATGAAGAAGTGTCCTTTTCGAACTGGAAACCACGTTCCTCTAGTGCCTGCACGACCTGTGATCGATGTCGCAACGGGACCAGAATGTAGTCGGAGAAATAAGTGGTAATAAAGAAGATGGGACTAGAATAAAGTCAGTCTCAAGTGTAATCTCTACGGCGATTACTACTCACATTCCAGCCAGAGCGAGAGGACTCGTAAGCTCCAAGACGCGTTGGCCTGCGTCAAGTCCTTCACCATCGACTTGCATTACAACAAAGTCGTCTGCAGTGATACTGACAGACTCTTTTGATTCAGCATCCAACAAATTGAGAACAGGCACGAACAGTTCACTCGCAAGTGTCCTTGAGCATACTATGGAGCACTCGACTGGCGTGATAGAGATATTCACAAAGGGATGCTCGCAAGGCCAGCCTTTCGGAGGCTGCACCGCACCAGAACCGTTCCCGAAAGCCTTGCGCGTTGCATTGGGCAATACTAGTTGAAGAATTGACTGAAGAAAGTTGCGATACAGGTGCAGCGGGATGTGTATCAGAGCAAGTTGAGTGTCCTTAGAGGTGATCATGTTAGCTGATGTCCATGGAAGAGAAAATTTTGTGTGGGAGGCAAATGATAAGAGTTGCCTTTCCGTATGTGGTGCATGAAGGACCCGCCACCAAGGCTCCCTCCGGTGTAAGACACGGACACTTTTGTTACCATGCAATGCAGCAAGGCGCATGAGGAAGAGAAAGCCCACGTACCAGAATTCGGATGTTGGCACTGAGAAGTGTCAAAGACGAGTCCATTACGTGCTACAAAAATGAGATAAGAATAGGCGTTCTCGATGACGATCGCTCGCGTGCCGTGGGTAGCTGGCTGCGGGACTCTTTTCCGATTCGGTAAGTCGGGTTTGACACGACTTGCTAGAGGGCCCGTGGAGCCTCCAGGAACAGTGGAAAAAGCAAGCTTATCGTTGTTCCGAGAGTCTTGGTAAAGCAATGATGGTATGCAGCCACAGATAAAAATGCGGGGGATCTGACCAGGCTATCGGTTGATGTGTTCTTGTCCAACAGGCCAGTGTGAAGTATTGTTCTTGAAGCCGAAATTCATCCCACAAACTGGGTATGTGTTACTGGGAAATGGAATGTGTAGTGCCTGGATACCGAGAGAGTATATGGCACAGAGGTGCTGTGAGCAATCGTACCGATTCAGTTGCGGACCGATGGCATGCGTGAAAATGACACAATCGCAGGGCACGGTTTAGAGGCCGCTCTATGTGACTTTGAGTCGTGGCTTACTTAGGACGAAATGCCGTGAGTCTGGGGTAGAGATGCAGCGTGGGGATCAATGCAGGTGACCCTTGTCTAATTGGCTGGGAGGCTCCCGGATGGTGCAGATGGGTGAACCCTAAAGTTGGTTTTCAGGGCAGCGTGCGCAATGCGCGGGGCGAGCTGGGCGCGTGGGGTAGCACACTGGACGGGAATGAACACTGAGATGACGGCTGGACGCAAGAATCGGTCCTGCGCGTAGAGCGGATGCTGCTGCTGACGTCGACTGTGAAGGCGTGGGACAGAACCCGGTCGGTGGATAGCGGGTGTAGTGAGGGACAGCTGTTGGCGCTGGTGGGGTGGATCAGTGAGTGCTAGGAAGCATCAACGCTTTATGTGAGTCGAAATGCAAGTGGAGATATCCGCCGGGTGTGGTGACTCGAAGAGGCACTCCGAGAAATTTCCACGACGGCGCGGTCATAATCCTGGGAGATTGCCTCTGTGGCCGGCGGCAAGCAACAGTCAGCGAGTAGATCGAGTCAGCTTCGACATATGGATGGGACGTCAGAGGCAGCCACAATAGTGCATCCCTTTGATGCTGGTGTCATGCAGCACTTGATGAGCTGCAAGCAGACCTTGGGGTTGTCCGTGCTCCATGCCAACCACCAGCACTCATGCCGCGATTGCAATCCGACCTGCACCCAATCTCTCTCATGCTTGAGGGTACCTGATCGACGCCAGCAACACTGCCAGAGTTCCACAGCGTTAAAGACGACGTTTTCACGGCGCCGACGGGCAGACTCTCGGGGAGCCTTGCGAAAACGATCACACGTCTTTTAAATCTCACACGAGATGACGAACGCCATGCCTCTCAGCGTGAGCTACGCATCTGGAGTCCCTGACCCCAGCAACACATGGGATAGCAGCTCCACAGAGTCCATGGGTGTTGCAGGATATGATTGCGTGCATGCAGTATTGCCCTTTGTCCCTGAGCGGGAAGCCGAGCATAGCCGCCGCTGTCGACCGGACCCTGATTGTTTATCACTCTTTGCTCCACACGTCGCGATACGCGCAGATACCACCACCTGTTCCGCGGTCGGCACTGCTAGAGGATAGACAAGAGGTCGGCGATGAGTGTCAGAGCAACCAGTACCTTGGTGCGCGCTGTCGTGTAACTAGAGAGGCGCATACCCCGCATCATCTGTCATTTCGCCTGTGCACCGCATCCTTCGAGGATTGTACGTTCACTGGACCCTTCGCAATGACGTGCACGCGAGTCCAGAGGACGAACGGCTACCCGCAGCTCGGGAGAGCAGCGTCAACAAGGTGGGTCACTGTATCGTCGAGCTCGGAATTGGCCGATATCACCACCATGCGATGATGTCGTCTGCAGGACCCCTCTCGGTTCAGCATCCCGGACCCACAAGCGGACGCCGCATACGCAGCACGCACAATAAACAAGCTTGCGCGAGAGACGCTTCGAAACGTATGCGTGGGGGCTGCTCACGTTCTTACTGCGTCTGGTCCTCTTACCCCTCGCCAACTCATCCATTTTCTCCGCAGATTATAATGCTCGCTGTTATCCTTCCTACGCTTGACGGAAGCCGGCAGGTCTCCCGCCATGCATGACATGGAATTTGGTGGTAAGACATCGAATTGGATACATATGCAGCCTCCAAGACATCAGGGCCGCCTATGAAAGCTGATGATACCTCGCACAAGACATTGCACGATACGACTATGGAGTGCCGTTTGACAGCAATGTGGTCGCACTGCATCTAGAGATAATGCGATCTCTGTGCTATCTTTGCTCCCCAACGCGGTAGCTCGGAGCTCAAGCTGAATTTTGATGGGCATGACTGGAGCGCGGTGCCCACGGCCGGCTCACTCCGTATACGAACCGTGACCGATCATGGACTGCTACTCCAGCAGATGATCACCAAACGAAGCGCGACCGATAAGCCATCTGAAAAGAGCCCACTTGGTCCCACAGAGAACGAGAAGAAATTTATTACGACTGCCTGGGCAGTCAAGTCCGCTCAGTAGAAACGTCATGCTGCGTAGTATCACACCGCATGAACGAAGGGCGTGAGATCACGATATCAAAGACGCATTTTAAGGATCTCGTGCACCCGATGGGGTCACACGGTCAGCTATGGGCATACATCTAGCTTTCCTAGTATGGAGCAGACGGCCTGAAAACTTCATGGCCACTCAAACACTGGGTATCACTTTTTCATGGCGCCCATCACCTTTGCCTGGCCATTGGACATTCCAATGTTTCGGTGTGGGTTTCGAAATGTCATACCTTGCGGTCAAGATACTATCATGTTGTATGGAAGCCGTATGGCTGCGTTGAAGAGCTATTACGTTCTGAGAAGAATATGCCGTTTTTGGCACAGCCCACATCGTGATGACGTTAACTTCAGAGTTACTACTCTGGTCGTTTCGATACGTACTCGTAGTCCAGCTGGAAAGGAGTGGCTTTAATCCGAGCGTGTAGCGACTGAGTGAGAATGCAGTGATCCAGCAGAACTATTGGGAGAGTATTTGTACGACGGATGTGATATAAGTATCTAAGTACTTGGATATCAAAGTGAACAGGACGTATGGATGGCGGTGGTTTGGTCTGTGATATAATCAGTCGTCAACCTGTTCGTTTATCGGAATCGATGCATTGAAAATCATTGTTCAACAGTCATTTTGCGCTTCAGAGTAGATGAGACTCGACGGACGCAGTAGCATAGCTTTCACTGGGATCCAAAATGAATCGTAATATTGGTCCGTGCATTGGCGCTTGACTCGCAGGACAGAATGTAGTCGCGTTACCACAACAAACAGACACGGGTATCACAATTCTTATCGTTATCCAGCATCACGACACCGCGACGCTCCCTGTCCATAGTCGCATGTAATAATCA
>Ga0265797_10004010_pt1 | contig 22904 bp, 19 predicted proteins | sample P2T30metagenome_FD_192433 | JGI IMG/M metagenome (GOLD analysis project Ga0265797, IMG submission 192433) | Plant litter microbial communities from East Loma Ridge, Irvine, California - P2 T30 | ecosystem: Environmental > Terrestrial > Plant litter > Unclassified | place: USA: California... | reverse complement strand
GTGTTCCTGGTGCATTTCCCGGTCTGTCTGCTTGTGAACGCGGCGTTCACGCGGTTCGTACCTGAGCAGCCCTATGCACAATCGTTAGGGATGTTCATAGCGTGGATTGCGAGTCTAGCTGTTGGTACGTTGTTCTTCCGATGGGTTGAAGTGCCGTTGGGAAAAGTGCTGCAGCTAACTGCAAGGCCTGTTGAGATTCCACTTTTGCAGGCGGGGGCGAAAACTCACGGAGTACTGTAAGTTACGAATAAAACTAAAAGTATCCTTTGAGTTGACTTAATATAAAGAACTGGCCATTGATAACGAATTTAACAACTGTCTGGTTCTGTAAATGTCTGCCTATTACTGATGTCTTTTTGCTCTGTTAAACCTTCTCTAGAGGATGTAGTTGCAGTGGCAACTATCAGTTGGCAATCTCCACTTAAGTAACCGAAAATTCATAATCTGTAACCAACTATCTACTTAATTTACTCATCTGGCATATTTTTATAGTGCTGCGACTTAAGATGCTGTTTATTCATACAGTAGATTTCGCTGTACAGCGCTGGGTAAACTAAGTGATAATGTATCACATACTCTTCCCATGTTGTCAAAGATTTATGATTCCAGATAGCGACGAACTTACCCTTTTGAAACGAGCTCTGCAGAGCTACGATCAAAAATTTATGGCTGCATATTTAAACGAAGTTTCTCCCGGGTCATGGAGTAGAGAAACGATTAATAGATGGGTAAAAGGAAAATGCAGTCCTAAGCTTAGTCATGCTGAATATATGCATCTGCAAAAGTTACTCCCGCAAGCCCCAGAAACGGGTAGAAACTATGATTTTGACTTTATCGATCTCTTCGCTGGTATCGGCGGCATAAGACGCGGTTTCGAAAAAGCCGGTGGAAGATGCGTTTTCACAAGCGAGTGGAATCCTTATGCTGTAAAAACTTATAAGGCGAATTACTATTGCGACCCGGAACATCATGTTTTTAATGAGGATATACGTGAAGTTACGCTAAGCTCAAACTTGGACATTTCGGAGAATGAAGCATATGCGCATATCGACAAAGTAATTCCAGATCATGATGTGCTTCTGGCGGGGTTTCCATGCCAGCCATTTTCCATTGCTGGAGTTTCAAAAAAGAATTCACTTGGACGCAAGCACGGTTTCGAGTGCGATACACAAGGGACTTTATTTTTCGATGTGGCGAGGATTATTGCTGCTAAGCGCCCCGTCGCATTCGTCTTGGAGAATGTGAAAAACCTTAAAAGCCATGATAAAGGTAAAACGTTCCGAGTTATCATGGATGCTTTAGATGAACTCGGATATTGGGTTGCGGATTCTGAGCACGCATCTAAGAAAAATGATCCTAAAGTTATCGATGGGAAGCATTTCGTGCCACAACATCGAGAACGTATTGTGCTGGTAGGGTTTCGTAAAGATTTAAATGTGCATGATGGATTCACTCTAAAAAATATTGCAGATTTAATTCCTGATAATAAACCAGCTTTAGGTGAGATTTTAGATCAAAAAGTCGATGATAAATATATCCTTACTCCTGGTCTTTGGGAGTATCTGTTTAATTATTCAATTAAGCACAAAAAGAAAGGGAATGGTTTCGGGTACGGACTTGTAAAAAATAGCGACATTACTCGCACGCTTTCGGCTCGCTATCATAAGGACGGCTCGGAGATTTTGATTGATCGAGGGTTTAATCATGAGCTCGACTTTTCTCATCCCGATAATATTAATAATAGACCACGGCGTCTTACGCCGCGAGAGTGTGCACGGCTGATGGGATATGACGATCCTATGGGAGAGAGCTTCCGTATTCCTGTTTCTGACACTCAGGCATATCGACAGTTTGGTAATTCTGTCGTTGTTCCCGTATTTTCTGCAGTTGCAGCGTTGATGCGAGACCGGGTGATCGCTGGAAAAAGAATCGCTGCTGAATGCCAGCGACCTGCTACTGAGTTGGCTGCGTAAATCGATGGTGGACGTGCATACTCCGGCGCAGCGTAGTGCGAATATGCGCGCGATACGACACAAAGATACTGGTCCTGAGGTGCAGATCCGCCGTCTTTTATTTGCTCGAGGCTTTCGGTTCAGGATACATGTCAAGGCCCTCCCTGGATCACCTGATATTGTCCTTCCAAAACATCGGGTAGCAATCTTTGTTCAAGGTTGTTTTTGGCATAGTCATGGTTGTCACCTTTTTAAGGTTCCTGCTACTCGTACTGAGTTTTGGATGGAAAAAATTCGAGCAAACTGCGAACGTGACCATCGAAATGAAGAGGCATTAATCTCAGCAAGCTGGCGAATAATTACAGTTTGGGAGTGTGCTCTCAAAGGCCGGTATAAACGCAAAGTAGACGAAATCATATCGCAAATTACAGATTGGATTCTTACACCGGATCCAAAATCTCAACGTTTAGATATTACCCATCTTTGATTTGGGCTACAGCAAAGTAGCTCCTGTTCTTACTTAGACTATTCTCTAGTCGAATTTAACATTCGCATAGAGTCACCTGTGCGGCTTTGCAGCTGATCATATGCTTTCCAAAAGAAAATATATTGATTATACTTGTCTCGTTACCAATTTTTTGATGAATCTACGATGTCAGATAACGGAATTCGACGCACCCGTGACTTTGGGAGGCAGGTTGCTCCTGCGAAAGATTTGAGTACAGAGTTAATTGAAGATCTTTTAAAGATAAGCTCCCATGTCCTTATAAAAAAATTAGCCACTAATGATAGGCAGTGGGCAATTTGGGACGATATAAAAGAAAAATGGAAAAGTAACCAAGCTGGCCCGCTACTGCCAGCACGCACAAGAACTGAAAATTTCTTTCCGCCACTCATCTCCGATCCAGTAAAGCCGCATAATTCGTCAGTTAGTGTCGAGGTCCTGTGGCCAAAAATCGGCAAGCTATATAAATCTAACTTTATCTGGTATTCCGGAAAAAGCGATGCAGAGCATCACTTTACAATTAATCCACGCAGCGAATTCGCAGAAATATCCCCTGCAAGTTATCTTCTGATTTTTAAGCCCAAGAATTTAGGTGAGTCATATAACGCTCTAACTATTGATGCTGAGGATGATGATCTTGTTGAATACATCAGTGATGTTTTCAAATTTGATATTAACTTCACCTTTGACATATTCGATACGCGGTATGTGGATACTCGCCCCAAATTAACTGGATTACAGTATTTTGTAATTGATTTACTAAATAAGTTGGATCAAGGTCCGTATGCGTTCAATGCATTTGTTTCTGGTCTAACTCGGCGGAGTGCTGTAGATATCGCTTCTACTGCATTAAAACAATGGACGCTAGAGACTGGTAATAAAAACCTTAGTCCTTATGACTTAGATCGCCCAGGTGATGTGTTATTCGAATTAACACGGGTGAGAGAGTTTGCACTTTATAAACAAGATGAAGTTCGTACCTATGGTGCGCAAGTCGTGCGTGCGCTCATCGGTGATGGCAGAGTGGTTGATCGGACATCGATCATTTCGTCTCTTATTGAGAAATTCGATATTTTTTATGAAATTTTCAAGCGGGCTAAGCAAGCACGTGTCTCTCGTGCCGGAGGCTCGTTTGAAATACACATGATGTCAGCATTGAAGTCTGGTGGAATTCCTCATGCAGCGCAAAACATATTCGATGGTAGTAAGCCAGATTTCGTACTTCCTTCAGGTTATATATATAGGGATCCTGTACTACGGCGTGATTTGGCACTTGTTTTGACACTAAAAACTACATTGAGAGAGCGTTGGAAACAAGTTGTTAGTGAAAGTACTAATTGCCCTATTTACTTGGCAACACTAGATGAGTCAGTGCCAAGTCGTACTCTCGACAAACTTAAAGCTAAAGATATTACATTAGTAGTTCCGGAAAAATTTAAAACTTCGGAATTTTCAGAATATCAAGCCCATACTAATGTAATTTCATTCCGTACTTTCTTTGATGAGCTTTTAGAAAATAGATATGATCAATGGCATGCCAAAGGAATTGATTGCTTTGGTATTGTTGGTAATTGAAGTTAAAGAGCGTGAATTTAAGAAGCAATAAAGAATATGCAAAGTGATTAGTTGGATGTAAAAAAGGGCCACAAAGGCCCTTTTTAATATTGAAGCAATATTCTATAAAACTTGAATATAAATACTTTTGGATCGATTAATATATCAATGTCTTAGGAATTAAAGCTCTTTCCAGCTTGGTATCGTTCCAGTATGTTCTTGGCTACCACTTTTAATTAAAATACAATGCAGTTTATTAGTGTTGTCAAAAGCCAAAATAATATTGTCGCCCTCTTGAGCTTCATTCATCACGGGATTTGACTTGAAATAGAGTCTGTACTCCGTTCGGGTTGAATGTGCTTCACGAGCGTCATACCAAGTCACGCCGGCACTGCAGGTAAGACTAGTCCCCAGTAAAGAAAAAATTGCTTCACGGTTAAATCGTTCTAATCCGAAAATTCGTTTGAGTTCCTGAACGCCATTAAATTCATGTTGGTTTGAACGTTCAGGATGTGCCTCTACAGCTGAAAGAGTTTTGACGCAGGAAGATTTAAACATTGCTGGGCCAGTCATTTTTTTCCTCTCACTTAGCAATCACACGCATAACACTATATAGAAATAATCGATTAGGCTTTTTCCGTGTTATCTATGGTAAGCCGTTACTCAGCCGATCAAACGTCAATATTCCCCGCCTGCAGCGCATTCGACTCAATAAAGTGCCGACGCGGCTCCACCTCATCACCCATCAAGGTAGTAAAGATCTGATCCGCAGCAATAGCATCCTCGATCTGCACCTTCAGCAAACGACGCACCGTAGGATCCATCGTGGTCTCCCAAAGCTGCTCAGGATTCATCTCCCCCAAACCCTTATAGCGCTGCTTGGACACCCCACGCTCAGCCTCCTCACGCAGCCAGTTCATGGCCCCATGGAAGTCACGCACCGCAAATTCCTTCATGCGGTCGCCCTCGCCACGGCGCACCAGCGCGCCTTCACCCATCAGGCCCTGGAAGGTCGCAGCCGAACTGGCCAGCGTCGCATAGTCGGCGCTGTCGACAAAGTCGGCATCGATCGACGTCACCTGCACGTTACCGTGGTGCATGCGCTCGATGCGCAACGAATGCTTGCCGGACAGGTCGTCCGAGCGCACCAGCACCTTCACGGCCGGGTCGTTGATGGTCGTGGCCATCGCGTGGGCGGTTGCCTCGGCGTTTTCCAGCGTCGTCATGTCGAGCGTCACGCCGGTCATGATGGCGGACAGGGCGGCGCGGTCGATCACGCGGGTCAGGCGCATCATGATGGCGTTGGCCAGGTTGTACTGGCGTACCAGCGCGGCCAGCGCTTCGCCGCTGATCGCTTCGGCGCCGTCCTGCGGCACCAGTGCGGCCGTGTTCAGCGCAAAGTTCATCATGTAGCTGGCTTCCTCGACGTCATCCTTGAGGTAGCGCTCGTCGCGGCCGGCTTTCACCTTGTACAGCGGCGGCTGGGCGATGTAGATGTGGCCGCGCTCGACCAGCTGCGGCATCTGGCGGTAGAACAGCGTCAGCAGCAGGGTGCGGATGTGGGCGCCATCGACGTCCGCATCGGTCATGATGATGATGCGGTGGTAGCGCAGCTTGTCGACGTTGAATTCGTCCGGGCCGATCGAGGTGCCGAGGGTCGCGATCAGGGTGGTGATCTGCTCCGACGACAGCATCTTTTCGAAGCGCGCCTTTTCCACGTTCAGCACCTTGCCGCGCAGCGGCAGGATGGCCTGGAACTTGCGGTCGCGGCCCTGCTTGGCGGAGCCGCCTGCCGAGTCACCCTCGACGATGTACAGTTCGGCCAGCGCCGGGTCGCGTTCCTGGCAGTCGGCCAGTTTCGAGGACAGGCCGAGGCCGTCCATGATGCCTTTGCGGCGGGTCAGGTCGCGTGCCTTGCGGGCAGCTTCGCGCGCGCGCGCGGCTTCGACGATCTTGCCGCAGATGATCTTGGCGTCGCCCGGCTTTTCGTTCAGGAAGTCGGTGAGCGTTTTGGCGACGATCTCTTCGACCGGGCCGCGCACTTCCGACGACACGAGTTTATCTTTGGTCTGCGACGAGAACTTCGGCTCCGGCACCTTGACCGACAGCACGCAGGTCAGGCCTTCGCGCATGTCGTCGCCCGAGATTTCGACCTTGGCTTTCTTGGCGAATTCGTTCTCGTCGATGTACTTGTTGATCACGCGCGTCATCGCCGCACGCAGACCGGTCAGGTGGGTGCCGCCGTCGCGCTGCGGGATGTTGTTGGTAAAGCACAGTACCTGCTCGTTGTACGAGTCGTTCCACTGCATCGACACGTCCACCGAAATATTGGTGTTGTTGTCGGACATGCGGTCGCCGGTGGCCTGGAACACGGTCGGGTGCAGCACGACCTTGGCCTTGTTGATGTACTCGACAAAGCCGCGGGTGCCGCCTTCGAAAGCGAAGATTTCTTCCTTGCCGGTGCGCTGGTCGCTCAGCTTGATGTTGACGCCGTTGTTCAGGAACGAGAGTTCGCGGATACGCTTGCTCAGGATCTCGTAATGGAACTCGACGTGGGTGAAGATTTCTTCGTCGGCCCAGAAGTGGACGTCGGTGCCGCGTTTATCGGTTTCGCCGATGACCTTGATCGGGGAAACTTCAAAACCGTCGACGATTTCGATTTCGCGGTTCTGCGCAACCCCGCGCACGAATTCCATCTGGTGCACTTTGCCATTCTGGCGCACGGTCACGCGCAGCAGCTTCGACAGGGCGTTCACGCACGACACGCCGACGCCGTGCAGGCCGCCGGACACTTTGTAGGCGTTCTGGTTGAACTTGCCGCCGGCGTGCAGTTCGGTCAGGGCGATCTCGGTGGCCGAGCGTTTCGGCTCGTGCTTGTCGTCCATTTTGAGGCCGGTCGGGATGCCGCGGCCGTTGTCGGTGATCGAGATCGAATTGTCGGAGTGGATCGTGACGTGGATCTCGGTGCAGAAGCCGGCCAGCGCTTCGTCGATCGAGTTGTCCAGCACCTCGAACACCAGGTGGTGCAGGCCGGTGCCGTCCGAGGTGTCGCCGATGTACATGCCCGGACGCTTGCGCACGGCCTCCAGGCCTTCGAGGATCTGAATCGACGCGGCGCCGTACTCTTCCGCCTTGGGAGGCGTGGATTCCAAAACTGCTTGAGTGTTCTCGGACATGACTGCTTTCTCAAAAAACGGGTAAACCAGACCGCGGATTCAGGATCCGCGGCCTCGGGCAACAAGACGATATGGGGTCGCTTGTGCCTTTTTTAAATACGCATCGGCATGACGACATATTTGAAGTCGCCATTTTCCGGAATCGACATCAGCGCCGACGAATTCGAATCGCCCAGCGCGATATTCACCTGGTCGCACTTCAGGTTGTTCAGCACGTCCAACAGGTAGGTGACGTTGAAACCGATATCGATCACATCGCCGCCGTAGTCGATTTCCAGTTCTTCCACCGCTTCTTCCTGGTCGGCGTTGGTCGAGCTGATCTTCATCGAGCCGGGCGAGATCATGCAGCGGACACCTTTGAACTTGTCGCTGGTCATGATTGCGGCGCGCTGCAGCGAACGCAGCAGTTCTTCGCGGCCGATGGTGAAATCGTTTTTGTAGCCCTTCGGGATCACACGGGTGTAATCCGGGAATTTGCCTTCCACCAGCTTCGACACCAGTTCGATGTCGGCAAAGGTCAGTTTCACCTGCGAAGCGGCGATGTCCAGCTGGACGGGGTCGTCGCTTTCTTCCAGCAGGCGCTGCAGTTCGATGATGGTCTTGCGCGGGATGATGACTTCCTGGCGCTCGAACGCCTGCTCGGTGGCGACCTGGGCAAATGCAAGGCGGTGGCCGTCGGTGGCAACCGCGATCACGTTATTGCCATCCAGCACCAGCAGCAGGCCGTTCAGGTAATAACGGATGTCTTGCTGGGCCATCGAGAAGTGCACCATGTTGAACAGGTGCTTCAGCGTCTTTTGCGGCAGGGTGACCGAGGCATTGTGGGACTCGGCCACGTTCACGGTCGGGAATTCTTCCGCGGCCAGGGTCTGCAGCGCGAAACGCGACTTGCCGCTCTGCACGGTCAGGCGCTTGTTGAGCAGGGTCAGCGTGACGTCGCCGGATTCCGGCAGTGCGCGCAGGATGTCGAGCAGTTTACGTGCCGCGACGGTGGTGCCCGTTTCTTCCGGACCGGAACCGATATTCGCCAGGGTCGTGATCTGCACTTCGGTGTCGGTCGACAGGAAGGAAACGCTTTCGCCGGTCTTGCGGATGAGGATATTGGCCAGAATCGGCATAGTGTGCCGACGCTCGACAATACCACTCACGATCTGCAGTGGCCGGAGAAGCGTGTCTCGGGTGGATTTGACCAGTTGCATATATATCCTCGGTAGTCATAGGAGAGACCAATAACCCATGCGCTGCGGTTACGATCTCGCCTTATTGGTAAAAATGTATTCTGCGCAATATTTTGACAGAGTCACCGGGAAAAATCCTCTTTAGTTTCTCTTGGGGGCGGAGTGCGTTCTCCGCGCCCTCATCAGCCTTTCAGCGTCTGTTCCAGCACGTGCAATTCGTGGTTGCATTCGGCATTCTTCTGGCGGTCCTGGGAGATCTTGCGCACCGCATGCAGCACGGTGGTGTGGTCGCGGCCCCCGAACAATTCGCCGATTTCCGGCAGACTTTTCTGGGTGAGCTCCTTGGCCAGGTACATCGCGATCTGGCGCGGACGGGCGATATTCGCCGGGCGGCGTTTCGAATACATGTCCGCCACCTTGATATTGAAGAAGTCCGCCACCGTCTTCTGGATGTTTTCCACGGAAATCTGACGGTTCTGCACCGACAGCAGATCCTTCAGGGCTTCCTTCACCACGTCGATGGTGATGTCCTTGCCGTGGAAACGCGAGTAGGCCAGGATCTTGCGCAGCGCGCCTTCCAGCTCGCGCACGTTCGAGCGCAAGTGTTTTGCAACGAAGAAGGCGACGTCGTCGTTCAGCATCACGCCTTCGGATTCCGCCTTTTTCATCAGGATCGCCACCCGCATTTCCAGTTCCGGCGGTTCGATCGCGACCGTCAGGCCGGAATCGAAGCGCGAAATCAGGCGGTCGTCCATGCCCGTGATTTCTTTCGGATAGGTGTCCGAGGTGATGATGATCTGCTTCTTGGCCGCGATCAGCGCTTCGAACGCATAGAAGAATTCTTCCTGCGTGCGGCTTTTGCCGCCGAAGAACTGGATATCGTCGATCAGCAGCATGTCCAGCGAGTGGTAGTAATGCTTGAAATCGTCGAAACCCTTGCGCTGGTAAGCGGTCACGACGTCGCGCACGTACTGTTCGGCGTGAATGTAGCGGATGCGCGCGCCCGGCTGGTCGGCCATCACCTGGTTGCCGATCGCGTGGATCAGGTGGGTCTTACCGAGGCCGACGCCGCCGTAGAAGAACAGCGGGTTGTACGAGACGCCCGGGTTGTTGGCCACCTGGATCGCGGCGGCGCGCGCCAGCTGGTTGGCCTTACCGGTCACGAAGTTCTCGAACGTCAGGTCCGGATTGACGCGGCTCTGCTCGCGGCGCGGGTTGTTGGCGATGACGTTGTCCGGCGTGATCATCGGCCGGTCCGGCACGGTGCGGTCGGCCGCGGCATTCACGCCGACGGCGCCGCCGCCATTACTGTGCCCAACCGGGGCAACGGGGCCCGAAGTGACGACATTCTTGGGCGCACTGTTCTTCGGATCGAGCACGAACAGCACGTCGACCGGCCGTTCCCAATATTGGGAAGCCAGTTCCGTGATGCGGTTTGCAAACTGCGTCTTGACCCAGTCGAGCTTGAAACGGTTGGGTGCGGCGACGCGCAGCTTGCCGTCCTCGTAATCGAGGGCGACGAGCGGTTTGATCCACGCGGTATATTGCTGCGGTGTCAGCTCGAGTTCCAACTGCGAGGAACAGGTCTGCCAAAAGTTTTCCATACATCGACTAAAGTAAGCGTAACACTCTATTTTACCTGTCTTCTCGAAAGTTATCCACAGGCGATCCAGCATTTTCCACCGAATCTCAACAGGCTGGCGTGGAAAAGTCGCCGTTTACTCACAGCATGGCTTGGGGCCGGCGCCACCGCGGCGCAACAGTTGCCTTGACAGTGGAATCGAAAATGCTGTCTAATTCAGGGTTCCCCGCCCGTGCGTAATATCAAGCTGACAAGCTGCACACAGGCGTACAGGCTTTGCTGAGGCGTGACGCTGGCTTAACAACTGCGAAATGTCATTGGCTTACTGCTGACCTTGAGGGCCTGATGGGCCCGATTTTGCATTTAAATTTGCTTTAAGCGAGACCACCATGAAACGTACTTACCAACCTTCCGTCGTTCGTCGCAAGCGCACGCACGGCTTCCGCGCACGTATGGCTACCCGTGGTGGCCGTGATGTCCTGAACGCCCGCCGCGCCAAGGGCCGCAAGCGTCTGGCTGTCTAAGCCACGCCTGCTTCGAATCGCGCTGCGGTCAGCCATGACAGGCGAAGGTTCGCACGACTTCGCGCGCGTTCGGCGTATCGTAAAAACGGATGAGTTTTCATCCGTTTTTCGTTTGCGCCCTGCACAAAAAACCGCGCATTTCGTGCTCTACACCCGTCCCAACGCCCTGCCGCATGCGCGGCTGGGTGTCGTTGCGGCCAAACGTTTCGCGCCGCGCGCGGTCACGCGCAACACGATCAAGCGCATCACGCGCGAACTGTTCCGTACCACGCCGCTGCCCGCCATCGATTGCATCGTGCGCCTGGCGCGCCCGGTGAATACCAAGGCCGGTCCGGCCACCAACACGGCCCTCAAGACGCTGCTGCACGCCGAACTGGCGAAGCTGTTCGCGTCGCAGGCGCCGCGTCCGCGCAAGCCCGCGCCGCCATCGAAGCCTGCTGCCGAGCCGGCGGCCGGCGCTCCGGCACCGGGTGCCGGCGCCATGCCCCCGGGGTCGGGGCCGAGCCCATCATGAACCGGCTGCTCGTCTGGCTGTTGCGCGGTTACCAGTTACTGGTGTCGCCGATGCTCGGGCAGAACTGCCGTTTTTATCCGAGCTGTTCCCATTACGCAGTCGAAGCGCTGCAGGTCCATGGCACCGTCCGCGGCAGCTGGCTGACCCTGCGCCGCCTGGGCCGCTGCCATCCGTGGCACGCCGGCGGCGTCGACCCGGTGCCGCCGGCCGGTACGGCTGCTGGGAAAAGCGCGCATTCATCACCAACCGCTTGCGGCTGCAAGCAATCCTGACTAAGACCTCAATGGAATTCAATAAACGTACCATTTTGTGGATCGTGTTCGCCGTCTCGCTGATCGTCCTGTGGAACGATTGGATGGTCGCCAACGGCAAGCAGTCGATGTTCTCGACCGCGCCGCCGGCCAAGGTCGCGACCGCGCCGGCCGTGCAGGGCAACAGCGCCCAGCCGAACACCGCCACGACCGCGGCCGCCGTTCCGGGTACCCCGGGCGCCGCGCCGATCGCCACCCGCATCGTCAGCATCACGACCGATCTGTTCAAGGTCGACATCGATACCGCCGGCGGCGTGATCCAGCGCCTGGAGCTGCTGAAGTACCGCGACAAGATCGATCCCAAGCAGAACCAGCTGCTGTTCCACGTCGACCCGGTCAAGGGCCGCACCTACCTCGGCCAGACCGGCCTGACCGGCAACAGCCCGGCCGGCCCGATGCCGAGCCACAGCACCCCGTTCACCGTGCGTTCGGGTCCGACCGTCGACAACAACGGCCAGGTGCAGCTGGTGCTGGAAGCGGAGCAGGGCGGCGTGCGCCTGACCAAGACCTTCACCTTCAAGCGCGGCGACTACGTGATCGGCGTGCGCCATGACGTGGCCAACGTCGGCAGCGCCGCCGTGACCCCGGTGCTCTACCTGCAGCTGATGCACGACGGCAGCAAGCCGGAAGGCGATACCTTCTTCAACAGCAGCTACACCGGTCCGACCATGTGGACCTCGCAGAACCACTACGAGAAGCTGACCTTCGACAAGATCGCCAAGCACAGCGACGACCACACCAAGACCGCCACCGACGGCTGGATCGCGATCTCGCAGCACTTCTTCGTCTCGGCCTTCATCCCGCCGGAAAAGCTGCAGCGCGATATCGAAACCAAGAGCCTGGGCAACAACCTGTTCGCGATCCGTACCAACCTGCCGCTGGGTAACCTGCAGCCGGGCCAGACCGTGTCGAACGAGAGCCGCCTGTACTCGGGCCCGCAGGAGCAGAAGCTGCTGGAATCCGTGACCCCGGGCCTGGACTTGGTGCGCGATTACGCCTGGGCCGCGATCATCGCCAAGCCGATCTTCGCCACCATGAACTGGCTGCATTCGCTGATCGGCAACTGGGGCTGGACCATCGTCGCCTTCACCATCCTGATCAAGCTGCTGTTCTTCCCGCTGTCGGCGGCCGGCTACCGCAGCATGGCCAAGATGAAGACCGTGACGCCGAAGATGCAGGCGATCCGCGAGCGTTTCAAAAACGATCCGGTCAAGATGCAGCAGGCCACCATGGAGCTGTACAAGTCCGAGAAGATCAACCCGCTGGGCGGCTGCCTGCCGATCCTGGTGCAGATGCCGGTGTTCCTGGCCCTGTACTGGGTGCTGCAGGCCGCGGTCGAGATGCGCGGCGCCCCCTGGATCCTGTGGATCCACGACCTGACCGCGCCGGACCCGTACTGGGTGCTGCCGATCCTGTACGCGATCTCGATGTTCGTGACCCAGAAGCTGAACCCGCAGCCGGCCGATCCGATGCAGGCCAAGATGATGATGTTCATGCCGCTGGCATTCTCGGTGATCTTCCTGTTCTTCCCGGCCGGCCTGGTGCTGTACTGGGTGGTGAACAACCTGATCTCGATGGCGCAGCAGTATGTGATCACCAAGAAGTACGCGCCGGCGAAGTAGGCTGGTTCGTATTGATTGAAGAAGGCCCGTGCTTGCACGGGCTTTTTTTATTCCACTACAATCCCCCCATGAAATTAGACACCTCCCCCATCGCCGCCATCGCCACCGCCCCCGGCCGCGGCGGCATCGGCGTCGTGCGTGCGTCCGGCAAAGCGCTGGCGCCGCTGATCGACGCCCTGTTCCCCGGCACCAAACTCGCCCCGCGCCACGCCACCTATCTGGCGTTCAAGGACGCCGCCGGCGCCAATATCGACGAAGGCCTGGCCCTGTACTTCAAGGGTCCGCACTCCTACACCGGCGAAGACGTGCTGGAACTGCAGGGCCATGGCGGCCCGGTGGTGCTGCGCATGCTGCTGGCGCGCGTGCTGGAAGCGGGTGCCGACATCGGCCTGCGCCTGGCCGAGCCGGGCGAATTCACGCGCCGCGCTTTCCTGAACGACAAGCTCGACCTGGCCCAGGCCGAAGCCGTGGCCGACCTGATCGACGCCTCGACCGAAGCGGCGGCCAAATCGGCCACCCAGTCGCTGTCCGGCGCGTTTTCGAAAGTCGTGCACCAGCTGGTCGACCAGACCATCAATCTGCGCATGCTGGTCGAAGCCACGCTCGACTTCCCGGAAGAGGAGATCGACTTCCTGGAAAAATCCAACGCGCGCGGCCAGCTGAAAGGCATCGTCGAGGCGCTGGAAGCGGTGTTCCGCCAGGCCGCGCAGGGCGCCCTGCTGCGCGAAGGTTTGAACGTGGTGCTGGTGGGCCAGCCGAACGTCGGTAAATCCTCGCTGCTGAACGCGCTGGCCGGCTCGGACGTGGCGATCGTCACCCCGATCGCCGGCACCACGCGCGACAAGGTCACCGAGACCATCCAGGTCGAGGGCATCCCGCTGAACATCGTCGACACCGCCGGCATCCGCGCCATCGACGAAGGCATCGACGTGGTCGAGCGCATCGGCATCGAGCGCACCTGGGGCGAAGTCGGCAAGGCCGACGTGATCCTGCACCTGCTCGACGCCAACCACGGTCCGGCCAAGGCCGACGAAGACATCGTCGCCGCTTTCCCGCCGAGCGTGCCGGTGGTGCGCATCTGGAACAAGATCGATCTGTCCGTGCACCAGCCTTCGATCGACCAAAGTGCTGACGCCACCCACATCTACCTGTCGGCCCACGAAAAGACCGGCATCGACCTGCTGCGCGCGGAACTGCTGCGCATCGCCGGCTGGCAGCAGACCGGCGAGTCGCTGTACCTGGCGCGCGAGCGCCACCTGATCGCACTGCGCGCGGCGCGCGAGCATCTGCAGATGGCGGGCCTGCACGCGGCCCAGGACGACCAGTCGCTCGATCTGTTTGCGGAAGAGTTGCGGCTGGCGCAGGACCAGCTGTCCAGCATCACCGGGCAGTTCACGCCGGACGATCTGCTGGGCGTGATTTTCAGCCGCTTCTGTATCGGCAAATGATGACGGCGGCGTGAAGCGTGGCTTTTCGGGCATATGACCTTGCAAATTTGCAAAATCGTATTGCGCGAAACAATATATTTCCAGGAAACAGGTAAGATCGTCGTTTGATGCGTCAACAGGGCGAGCCCGGTAAAAACATGCTTAGAGATCTACAAAACGTCCCCGAGACGATCGCACTGGAAGAAGGGCAGCAGGCTTTTTCCGGCGTCGATATCGCTGTCCTCATCCCTTGCTACAACGAAGCGCTGGCGATCCGCCAGGTCGTCGAAGGCTTCCGCAGCGCGCTGCCGAGCGCACGCATTTATGTGTACGACAACCGCTCGACCGACAATACCGCGGAAGTCGCGCGCGCGGCCGGCGCCATCGTGCGCAACGAACCGGTGCCGGGTAAGGGCAACGTGGTGCGCCGCATGTTTGCCGACATCCAGGCCGACATCTACATCATGGCCGACGGCGACGCGACCTATGACCCGACGGTGGCGCCGAAGATGGTGGCGCGCCTGCTGGACGAGCAGCTGGACATGGTGGTCGGCATCCGCAAGAACGTGTACGAGAATGCGCACCGCAAGGGCCATGGCTTCGGCAACATGGTGTTCAACCGGATCTATGCGAATTTGTTCGGCGGCCTGTTCACCGACATCTTTTCGGGTTACCGGGTGTTTTCGCGCCGCTTCGTGAAAACCTTCCCGTCGATTTCCAGCGGCTTCGAAATCGAAACCGAAATGTCGGTGCATGCCTGCCAGGTACGCATGCCGGTGGCCGAGATCCCGACCGAATATGGCGCGCGCCAGGAAGGTTCGGTCAGCAAGCTGCGCACCTTCCACGATGCCTTCCGCATCTTGCGCACCTTCTTCCTGCTGTACAAGGAAATCCAGCCGGTGAAGTTTTTCGGCACGATTGCGGCGGTGCTGACGGTGCTGTCGCTGATTCTCGGCTATCCGCTGCTTACCACCTATATGGAAACCGGCCTGGTGCCGCGCTTCCCGACCGCCATCCTGATCACCGGCCTGATGCTGATGGCGTCGGTGTCGGTGGTGGCCGGGCTGATACTCGACAGCGTGGCGCGCGGGCGCCTCGAACTCAAACGGATGGTCTATCTCGGCTTGCCGATCAAGGGCGTCGGTCCGTCGGAATGAGCCGCAGTTTCCTCACCTTCGTCTTCGTCGGCGGGGTCGGCTTCGTCGTCGATGCCGGTCTGACCATGGCGATTGCCTATCTGGGCGCGTCGTACATCGCCGCCCGGGTGCCGGCCATCGCTGCCGCCATGCTCGCCACCTGGCTGTTGAACCGGCGTTTCACCTTTGGCGTGCGCAAGGAAAAAACCATGGGCGAGGCGGCGCGCTATGCCGCGGTGGCGCTGGTGACAGCGGCGCTCAACTTCCTGCTGTATTCCTGGCTGGTGACGATGGGGGTGTGGCCGCCGCTGGCGGTCGCGATCGCCACCGGTACCCTGATGGGCTTCAGCTTTTTCGGCTACCGGACGCTGGCTTTCAGGAAGCACGCAGACCCGCAGGCATGACCTGATCAACCGGGCACGGTGCCGCCTTCGAGGTAAGGCGCCAGCAGCGTCTGCGCCCAGTCCATGAAGGCCAGCGTGCGCGCCGGCAAGTGGCGCCGCGTCGGATAGACAAAGGCCACCAGCATCGGCGCCGGCCGGAAGTCCGGCAGCACCTCCACCAGCAGCCCGCTGCGCAAGTCCTTGCGCACGCCGCCTTCCGGCACCTGGATCAGTCCCAGGCCGGCGCGGCATGCGGCGCCATACGCCGCGGTGCCGTTGACGGTCAGCAGGCCGCCCACCGGTGCGGTGCGCAGGTGTGCCCCATCGGCCCATTCCCACACCGGCGCGCTGCCGCCCAGCTGGGCGTCGTAATGGACGATGACATGGTCCATCAAGTCTTCCAGCCGCCGCGGCACGCCGTGCCGTTCCAGGTAGGCCGGACTGGCGCAGTTGATCATGCGGTAGCTGCCCAGCGGCCGCGCCACCAGGCTTGAATCGTCCAGCGGGCCGGAACGCAGCACGCAATCGTAGCCTTCGCGGATGACGTCGACGCGGCGGTCGGCCGTGCCCAGGTCGATCGCCAGGCGCGGATGACGCGCCATGAATTCGCCCAGGTGGGGCAGCACGATCCCGGCGGCCATCCCCACCGACATGTCCACGCGCAGGCGGCCTTCGAGGCCGTCGCCTCCTTGCTGGAACATGCTGCGCAAGTCGTCGAAATCGCCCAGCAGGTCGCGGCTGCGCGCGTAAAAGGCGGCGCCTTCCTGGGTCGGCTGCACGCGGCGCGTGGTGCGCTGGAGCAGGCGGGTGCCCAGCGCCTGTTCCAGCTGGCGCACGCCGGCGGATACGGTCGCATTGGGCAAGCCGAGCTGGCGCGCGGCGCCGCTGAAGCTTTCCAGTTCGGCGACTTTCAGGAAGATGCGGATGGTGTCGAGTTCGTTCATCGGAGGATTATTCGTGATTCCTGCAAAGTCCATGCAGCCGTGGCCAGTTTATCGATGAATGCGCGAAAAATATACTGGGTCTCCATTCATCAAGGAGGCAGCATGAACGCACTTACCCCACGCATCGCACTCATCACCGGCGGCAGCCGCGGCCTGGGCCGCAACATGGCGCTGCACCTGGCACGCGCCGGCACCGACATCATCGTCACCTGGCACAACAACGAGGCGGCGGCACGCGAGGTCGTGGCCGACATCGAGGCGCTCGGCCGGCGCGCGGCCGCACTGCGGCTCGACGTCGCCGCCAGCAGCGCCTTCCCGGCTTTTGCCGACCAGGTCCGCACGCTGTTGCGCGGCTGGGGACGGGAGCGTTTCGACATCCTGGTCAACAACGCGGGCACCGGCCTGCACGTGCCGCTGATGGAAGTCAGCGAGCAGCAGTTCGACGACATCATCGCCGTGCACGTGAAGGCCGTCGTGTTCCTCACGCAGGCGCTGGTGCCCCTGCTGAACGAGGGAGGCCGCATCCTGAACATCTCCAGCGGCCTGGCGCGCGTCAGCCTGCCGGGATCCGGCGTGTACGGCGCCGCCAAGGGTGCGGTCGAAGTGCTGACCCGCTACCAGGCGCGCGAACTGGCCGAGCGCCGCATCACCGTCAACGTGCTGGCCCCGGGCGCCATCGAGACCGATTTCAGCGGCGGCCGGGTGCGCGACAATCCGGAGCTGAACCGCATGGTGGCCGGCATGACGGCACTCGGCCGCGCCGGCCTGCCCGACGATATCGGCGGCGCCGCGGCGGCCCTGCTGGCCGAGGGCAGCGGCTGGATCACCGGCCAGCGCATCGAAGCCTCGGGCGGCATGCTGCTGTAAAAGCGGATGTGCTACCCTCTGCCCATCCGTACAACAGGAGGGCAGCATGGGAAAAACGGCACAAGACATCGGGCGGCGGCGTTTCTGCGCAGGCGCGCTGGCGCTGGCGGCGGGCGGCCTGCTGGCATCCTGCGCCAGCATCGTCGGGCCGCGCCGCGTCGAACTGAGCCAGGCACGCCTGCAGGCCGGGCTGGAACGCCGCTTCCCGCTGCGCAACCGCCTGCTCGAACTGTTCGATGTGCAGCTCACGCATCCGCAACTGGCGATCATGGCGCAGAGCGACCGGGTCGGCCTCACGCTGGACGCCTCGGTGTCGCCGCCTTTCCTGCGCCAGTCCTGGCGCGGCACCCTGGGCCTGTCCGGACGGCTGCTGCTGGATGCGTCGCGGAATGCGGTGTTCCTGAGCGATGCCCGGGTCGACCGCTTCGACATCGAGGGCATCGACGCCGGCCGCGCGCGCGACCTGCGCCACGCCGCCGACCTGCTGGTGAGCCAGCTGGTGCGCGACCTGGCCATGTACACCTTCCACCCCGACGACCTGCGCTACGCCGGCGTGCAGTTCGTGCCGACCCGCCTCGAGACGGTGCCCGGCGCGCTGGTGGTCACCCTCGAACCCACGAAGTAAAGCCTCTGCTGCGCTGCAGCGTCGTAAATAAACGACGCCACGCGCACGATTGAACAGCCCGTCGCGGGCCTTATCAATACTGCTATTATTTACCGCAATCGCATGGACCGGCGCCCCCTGGCACCGTTCGTTCGAGAGAGCGTCGGCACTGTTGTATCTGTAAAAATCGGCTTACCCGCCGTTGCACAGCCATCGTATTCGGCGCACACTGAAATGGTCTCGAAGGCCCGGCAGCACGCAATGCACAAGCGTCGCTTGCGCTTTCTCATGCACATGGTGTTCCACTGAAGTAATCTCAGCGTTACTGCGGTGTTGCCGGTAAGGGGGTAATCTTGGAAACGATACAAGACAGTTTTCCCGACAAGAGCTTGGCGGTCGAACCGCTTGTCGCGGCGTCGCTGGGCGCGGGCAAGTTGGCTGTTGCGGTACCGACCCGCCAAAGCCTGCCGCCGAAAGGCTCATGCTGGTATTGCGAAAAACCGCTCGACAGCGTGCGCCGCTTCTGTGGCAAGCCATGCGCCGATGCCTTCGACGAAGAAGCGGAATACACCCGCTGAGCGTCCGGGCCTAGGCCCACTCCGCCAATAAAGCCAGTGCGCCATCGAAGTCGAAGGCTTCGACGGTCTCCGCGAGCCGGCGGTAGCGTTGTTCCCCGAGTTGCGCCGCCAGGGCGCCCGCGGCCTCGCGTACCAGGTCGAGGGCTTCGCCGTTGCCGTCGCCGAGCAGCGCGGCCAGGCGCCGCGCCGGGTCTTCGTGAATGCGTGCCGGGATTGACGCCGGTGCCGGCGCTGGCGGAACCATCGCGGCGGCGGCATCGAGTTCCAGCAGCACGCGGTCGAGCGCCTGTTCGAGCCGCGCCAGGCACTGCCATTCCTCCATGCCGTTGCTGCCGCCTGTACCGCTGCCGCCGTCCGGATGCCGCAGCACCTGTTCCAGCGCCTGGGCCGCGCGCCTGAGCGGCACCGCCTCGATCATCCCGGCCGCTCCTCTCAGGGTATGGACCAGGCGCAGCGCCAGCGGCGTGTCGCCGTTGCCGAGCGCCGTGCGGATGCCGGCCGCCGTCTGGCGGTACTCGTTGCGAAAGCGCGCCAGCACCCGCGCAAACAGGGCATTGTCGCCCATCAGGCGCGCGACGCCGCCGGCGTGGTTCACCGCCGGGGCGTGAGGGTCGTCGTCGGGAGCGGGCAGCGTGTGCGGGGCGGGCGAGGGAGGCTGGCGCGCCATGTCACTTTGTCGTGAACGACCAGGTCTTGCTGACCGGGGCGCCGTCGATGGCGCCGCTGAAGCTGACGTCGTAGCGCGTGTTCGCGGTGAGCACACTCAGCGGAATGATCGCGGCTACCGACTGGCTGGTCGTGTTGACGGGGTCCACCTCACTGGTCAGCAGGCGGGTCTGCAGGTTGGCGCCGCCGCTGCGTGCCCGCACCGTGAAGCTCTGGACCGTCAATTTGCGCGTCAGGTTGGTGTGGACGCTGATCGGATAGCCGACCAGGTCCACGTCCGGCACCGGGTCCGGCTCCTCGCTGTTGCTGGAGAAGTCGACCGGCACGGCGGTCTGGCCATCGATGGGCCAGCTCGCCAGCGTGGTGGCGGCCAGGCCGGTGCCGTAGCCGTTGTTGGTGACGAAGTCGGCGGTGAAATACGCATAGGTGCCGTTGGCGGCCGAGCCAGTGCCGATCTGCTGGAACACGGGCTCGAACAGCACGAAGCGGTGGTAGATGGCGGTGACCAGTTGCTCGGCCATATAAAAACCGTTTTGCCGGTCGGTGGCTGCGATCACTTCGCCGATGGCATTGTCCCTGCCGAAAACGTAGCCGGCCGCCTTGAAACGGTCTTCCAGCGTCACCCCGGTAAAGCCCGGCTGGCCGACTTTCTGGTCGTGCGTGACGGTACTGTTGAGGCGCTGATAATCGGAGTGGCCCTGCGCCACCCGGTTGACGGTGCTGTCTTCGGTCAGCGCCGCCAGGCCGATCTGGGTACGCCGGTAATTGAGCCAGGCGCGGCCGTCGACGGCGATGTTGTTGGTCAGGGCCGGCGCCGAGGCATCCTGTCCGGAGAACCCGGTCGATCCGCCGTTGCCGCTGCCATTGTCGGCGACCGGATCATGCCAGCCGCACGCCACCAGCGCCCAGGCGGCGATGCAGGCGGCGATGGCGCTCTTTGCATGGTGCATCATGCTCATCTTGTAAAACTCCTCAGATCCGGCCAAGCGGGCGACAGAGCCATCATTCTAGGCGAAATTACGGATCGGTGACGCCCGGCGCCAGGGCAGGACCGAAAATGCGGCTGTCGTGCCAGCCCATGTAAAATGGGCCATTGCCCTGCCTTATCGAGCACATATTGAAACCAAGCTCCCAGCGCCGCCTTGCGCGCGCCAAGTTCGCCCTTCCCAGTTTCGTGACCCTGCTGTCGATCGCCTGCGGCTTCGGCAGCATCGTCATCTCCGTCGATAACGCCCCGGTGGGCGACCCCGGCGACTACCGCCTGTCCGCCATCCTGCTGGTGCTGGCCGGCGTGTTCGACGCGCTCGACGGCTTCGTGGCGCGCGCCACCAACACCCAGTCGGCCTTCGGCGTGCAGCTCGATTCGATCGCCGACGTGATGAATTTCGGCTGCGCGCCCGGGCTGCTGCTGTACTGCTATGGCTTTGCGCAGATGAGTGCCGCCCACCCGACCCTGGTGCGCATGGGCGGCCTGGCCTGCTTCGTGTTCGTCGCCTGCGGCGCGCTGCGGCTGGCGCGCTTCAACGTCATGGTCGGCAAGACCGACCCGCGCTACTTCGTCGGCATGCCGATCACGGCCGGCGCCGCCTGCGTGGCCGCGGTGGTGGTGGCCTGGCCGGACCCGGTGTACACGATGGCCCAGGCCTTCCTGGTGATGGCGCTGATGATCGCGGTCGGCACGCTGATGGTGTCGACGGTGCGCTTCCCGAGTTCCAAGCAGTCGAAGAAGACGATGCTGGTGGGCGTGGCGATCGGCGTGGTGCTGCTGGCGCTGCTGCAGACGCGCTTCTTTGCGCTGTTCTTCGTGTTTTATATCAGTGCGACGCTGCTGTTGAACATCGCGTGGCGGGGCGGGTGGACGAAGATTCCGCCGCCGCGCGTTTACGAAGACTGAGCTCCGGTCTCCTGATCGATTTGGAGGCGCCGCGTATCACCGCGTGGACGGCGGAGCCGTCCACGCGTTCAATCGGTGCGTGAACCGCGATACATTACGCGAACTTGTCGAACAGCGCCGCCAGATGCGCGGCGCTTTGTTTTGCCTCCTCGACGTCGGCGGCATTGCCCGTGTGGGTGACGATACTGGCCGTCAGCAGCTGCACGAACGAGCGGTCCAGCGCCTTGCGCGCCGCCGCCATCTGCTGGGCCACGGCGTCGCAATCGGACGGCGCGTCGGCCAGCGCCACCAGCTTCTGGATGCCGCGCAGCTGGCCCTCCACGCGCGCCAGGCGGTTCAATAGATCTTTCTTCTGCTGCGCGTTCAGGGCGCGCCCTTCGACGATCTTCAGCGGTTCGGCCATGGCAGTCTCCGCCCGGCTCAGGCGACTTCGTGCCCGCGCGCCGCGCGCAGGATCGCGAACCAGTCGTGGCGCGACAGCTGGAAGCCGGCGCCGGCCACCGCCACCTTGATCGCCTCGATGCGGCCGGAGCCGGTCAGCGGGATCGGCTTCGACGGCAACTGCATGATCCAGGCGAAGACCACGCTGGCGAAAGGCTGGTGCAGGCGGTCGGCGATGTCCTTGATCACCAGGCGCAGGTTTTCGGCGTTGGCATCGTTGGCGGTGAACAGGCGCCCGCCGCCCAGCGGCGACCAGATCATCGGCGCCACCTGCAGGTCCTGCAGGCCGTCGAAGGTCTCGTCGAACATCGGCGCCACGTGCAGCGGCGAAAACTCGACCTGGTTGGTGGCCAGTTCGATGCGGCGGTTGAGCGCCTCGAACTGGTGGCGGCTGAAGTTCGACACGCCGAAATGCAGCACCTTGCCCGCCCCCTTCAGGCGGGTGAAGGCTTCGGCGATCTCGTCGAAGTCCATCAGCGGGTCCGGACGGTGGATCAGCAGCAGGTCGATGCGGTCGGTGTGCAGCTGGCGCAGCGATTCCTCGGCGGAGGAGACGATGTGCGCGGCCGTGGTGTCGTAGTGCTGGATGCCGTGCTGCGGACGTTTATTCGAGAGCAGCTTGATGCCGCACTTGCTGACCAGCTGCATGCGCGCGCGCAGCGAGGGCTGGGCGCGCAGCGCTTCGCCGAACAGGCCCTCGACCCCGTAGTTGCCGTAGATGTCGGCGTGGTCGAAGGAGGTCACGCCCAGCGCCAGGCACTGCTCGATGAAGGCGACCCGCTGCTCCACCGTCATGTTCCACTCCACCATGCGCCACATGCCGGCAACGACGCGGGACAGTTCAAGGCCGCCCGGACGGGTGGCGATGCGTGGGCAGGACAGGTCGCGGGGGAGGGCGTGGGTCATTGTGGTTTTTCCAGGGTTGGGAATTGCTTCATTATAGCTAAAGCAACCTCGGCAATTTTAGTTGCCACAAAAACGTCGTTCCCGCGGAGGCGGGAACCCAAGTTGGACGCGTCTCGAAGGCGCATGCAGAACTTGGGTTC
>Ga0265797_10004009_pt1 | contig 22907 bp, 17 predicted proteins | sample P2T30metagenome_FD_192433 | JGI IMG/M metagenome (GOLD analysis project Ga0265797, IMG submission 192433) | Plant litter microbial communities from East Loma Ridge, Irvine, California - P2 T30 | ecosystem: Environmental > Terrestrial > Plant litter > Unclassified | place: USA: California... | reverse complement strand
GAAGGCTACATACTAGGAGCCTTACCTTACCGGAGCCGCCGGAGCCGCCGCCGGAGCCGAGATCTGCGCTGCGGCGACATCGAACAAGGATATGTACTTGCTGTGTTGTGTATCGACATCGAAGATGTACTGTACATACCAAGGGTACCTACCTACTGTAGGGCTGCGCGGACTGTTTCAACAAACCATGGATTCATCGTGGAAGTCACAAAGTAGTTATTCAGAATACTTTGTAAGGTATTCACAGAACTTGGCACACCAAGAACTGCACGTCTATGCCGCGGAGACTATATTACAACGTGATACGATACGATACGACACGCGAAACCGCAAACCTCGCAGACACAAGTCGCAACAATCATCTTCCAGCCTTACTTCCACAGCTTCGTCAAACTCATTTCCTTGTCGTCGTGCCTGTTCAGCACCTTCGCCGTCGCGAGCTCAAAGTCCTCCTGTGTAACGTGCACCCTGCGCTCTCTCAGGGCGAACATACCCGCCTCCGTGCACACACCCTTCAACTCCGCTCCCGAACAGCCGTTCATCTTCTCCGCAATCTTGTTCAGGTTGATGCCACGGGTGAGGTTCATGCTCCTGCTGTGGATGCGCAGAATGTCGGCACGCGACTCGGCAGTTGGTGGCGGGAACTCGATCTTGCGGTCGATGCGGCCCGGACGCAAGAGCGCAGGGTCGAGGATGTCCAGACGGTTGGTGGCCATGATGACCTTGATGCCCTTTGTCGGCTCGAAACCGTCCAGCTGGTTCAGCAGTTCAAGCATGGTGCGCTGGACCTCCGAATCGCCGCCCGAGCTGCCCTCGACACGTGAAGATCCGATAGAGTCGATTTCGTCCATGAAGATGATCGATGGCGCGTGGTCGCGAGCCATGATGAACAGCTCGCGCACCATTCTGCTGCCTTCTCCAATGTACTTCTGCACCAGCTCCGAACCACTGACGCGGATGAACCTGCAGTCGGTGTGATGTGCCACAGCTCTTGCCAACAGCGTCTTGCCTGTGCCGGGAGGTCCGTAGAGTAGTACGCCCTTGGGCTGCGCAATTCCGAGGGATTCGAAGAGCTCCGGGTGTTTGAGGCCGAGCTCGATGACTTCCTTGATCTGCTTGACTTGCTCGTCCAGACCACCAATCATGTCGTATGTGCTGTCGGGCACCTTCTCGACCATCATGAGCGATACGAGGGGGTCGACCGAGGACGGGAGGAGGGAGGAGAGCTTGTACGAATCGCTGAGGAGGGTGACGCGCTTGCCAGCTGTGAGTTTCGAGATGTCGATGTTGTCGGCAATGTCGACGACTGCGTGCGAGTTAGCTCCCATCTACCATCTAGCCTTGTGCTGAGCCGTCTTACCGTATTTGCCCTCTGGGTGCACCTTGACCAGCACCTTCTTGGTTCCCATGACTTTCACAACCTCTCCGACGTAGCTGCCCGGTTGCTGCAGCAGACCCAGCTCCTCGCGCAATAACCGCACTCTGCTGTTGTACTCATTGCGCTGTGCTTCCAGGCGGCGAAGAACTGCTTGGCCTTGGATGATCTCGAGCTTCATGCTCTCGATCTTGTTGTTGAAGAACGTATCCAACGCCATGATGGCGGAGGTTCCTGGTGACGCTGGTTTTAGGTTGTGTGCGCGTCGTCGAGGTCCAAGGATTCAAGGTGTTTAGGGCGAATCTTTGGACGCAGTTCGGTATATCCAGCAAGGCTTGTGTTGATGGTTGTGGTTGTGGTAGTGTTGCTTGTCGGTCGCAGGCCGGCGGTGATGATGCGTTTGGTTGGAAGTCGACTTGAGGCGAGCGAGTGCGGAACTTCCCGCTTCGACATGGAAACATCGAAGTCAAATCACGGCGAATGACTTTCTATCTTCAATCATCAAATACAGACTACATGTATCTTTGCAATGCCATGGAAGCACATGATCTATGATGACAGCTGTCTCTCTCTCACAGATGCATAAGTGTACTACTGCCTCCACCGCATTCGAAAACGAACAATCTCACTCTGACATAGGCATCTGATCCGTCACTTGTACACATCAACGACACGGTTACCACAGGTACTATCCAATCTTTTATGTCACAGACATGGTAGTATTAGCGGCATTAGCTGTAAAGATGCACTAGTGCTATCGAGATACCGATAAAATGCAGAAGAGGGATAACAGTATATTGCTAGAGCTCGAGTTCACACGAGCACAACGGCGGCAGGATCAGTGAGAGATTGGTGTTATCTTTCTCTGTATAAGTCTCCGCAAACCAGGACGCTCCCCCAAACAAGCTCAACAAACCTTCACGCCCAGCGACATCGCCGGAACACCCTCAAAGTCCTCCGGCATAACGTACGTAAAGTTCCACACCTCAAAGTCGCGAATGGTTTCCGACGTCCCGCCCATCGCTCCTCCAAAGGAGAGACTGTACGACTCGTTCGCATTTGTGGTGACGTCGACATCCAGACCGACGACACCGCTCCAGTCGGCAATAGTGCGGTTCTGCTTGAACGTCCCTACGATGAGAGTGAAGATCGAGCTGGAGTTGCCGGAAGGGTAGGTGAGGTCCAGTCGATTTGGGGACACTTGGACTTGCAGAGCTTCTTCGGTGGGGTACCATGAGATGAAGCTGATTTCGCTGCCGGTGTCCCATTGGATGACTGCCGGGTTGAAGGACTCTTGGGACTGGGCTGGGCCGCCGAGCCCGTTCTCGTCGAAGGATTCGGCGCCGATGGTGAGCTTCTCGGAGACCCAGGTTGTGATGTTGCGAGGCACGTTGTCGATCGGTGGGTAGTACGTCGTTGCTGTGAAGGTGTGCTCGCCGGAGAACTTGGTAAGTCCGTCCACGATGTCATCTGGGATGAGCGTGCGGTGGAATTTCGCCAGGACAGCAAAGCATGGAGCAAAGGCATAGTCTTCGGCGTGCGACATGACTTGAGGCTATGGGTGACTGTTAGCAAGTACCTATCTCAAGGGTGAACGGGGTCCGTACATTGGGGCGCAATGAAGATTGCTCCTTTCCGACAAGAACCCACATCCAGAGCGCCATCAAGGACACGTATCTCTGCATGTCGTAGCCATATGCCCGATCCCATGGCCCGGCCATGTTCTTCATGGTAGGATGCCAAAGCTGAGAGACTGCCTCCCAGGTGTATCTGATCATGACGGGCCCGTGTTGAGCCATGATCGAGTCCTCTGGCAAGTATTTCGCCCAGAGTAACAGTCCGAACAGCGAGACACCAGTGTATGTCCCAGAATTGAACTCTGACAATGTGTTGTTGCGGTCGAAGAGATCGATGATCTCTTGAGCGTACCTACGCAGTTTTAGTGGAGCACTCGAAAGATCGCACCGGGTAGGCGTCCACAAACCTCTCGCCGGAAACTGTCATGTTTGCCTCGTTCAGACGACGGCCGGTCCACCCTGACGCAAATGCTCTCATGATAGACTAGGATGAACAAATCAGCCCAAGCCCAAACTTTGATCAACACGAAAAAGCTTACAGGATTGCTGTAAGCAGGGTAAAGATTGTCATCGTCGACACCACCAACACGATACTCGTCACCCTTTGTTGCATTGTGCAGGCTGTCCAGTACCAATTCTTTCGTCCCTTCGGAGAGAAGGTGCTCATACTCTTCCATGGCGATGATCAATGTCGTCCCAATGAAGCCACGCCAGTTCGGGTCCCACGAGTTGTAGATATCTGCGGCATAAACCGGCGAGCCGACGTACGGCTCTTCGGGGTACTTTTGGTAATCGCCGTACCTGGAATGGAACGCAGTCAGCCGAGCACCTCAATGGAAGACGAGTGGACATGAGGCAGTATCAGCGGTGACGCCGTGACAAAGACGGCACAGGCCCATTGAGATACTTTCAAGCCATCGTGAGAATTTACGGGGGCAATCCAACATACCATTGTTCCGAAGGATCCTTGAACTGAGCGCCAATGACATTGCTAATGATCTTCTCGGCCTCGTGAACATCGTCGTGCTCGTTTCTGGCTAGCAAGCCAAGCGCGTACCAGGTCGAGTGCCTCGTTTCATGGCGGAGAGCCGCAGTTGCGCTCAGGTCGTAGAGGTAGGATTCCGAGCTGTCGTAGAAAGTGTCCATCCATGTCATCGACTGGTCAAGAAGTTCCTGGGCGTTCTTTGGCAAGTGAGAGCCGTATTGTGCCGGAGCGGCATTGACTAGGGCGATCGAAGCCAGTACACCCGCCTTCAAAGCATGGTTCATGAGGCCCATGATTTTAGAGGGTGTTCAAGAAGCAGATTGAACGGCGAGCTTGATTGACTCTTCAAGGCGGTAAACGACATTTCGACGACTTAGTTCTCGGGTGAAGTATTAAATATCAAGGCCTAGGTACTTGGCCTACGTGATAACCTAGCGTGTCTTCAAGGCTTTTTAGCTCCTCAATTGAGTAAGGTAGCATTCAATTGCCGATAGACGACTACTGTACATTGACCGAGGTGGGCAAAGGAAGATAAGAGAGTTGCCAGCTTCTCTGAAGGTGGAGTAGGAAAGAATACTCGGTCTTTCAATGAGCCGATTTGCCGACATTCGCCGGTTTCGCCGGTGCCGTTGGATTGGCAGGGACACTCCGATTCTCCCTACGACTTGATATCATTGAAGATATGACCACCTCCTCGTCCTATCAATACTTGCATTGTTGTCGACCGGATCCATGCAGTTCTGCTCGAATGGCGTCCTCGGTAGCTACATTGCTATGCTCCAATACCCAGATGCCGTTCGCACTGAGAAAGAACTACGGGCTGAGTTTGAGAAATTCGACGCCGCCGCCAGCCATCAACATGGTATTACTCTTTCGAGAACAGCAAGTTCGGATCTCTCCTAACCATCGGAAAAACCGCTATCATCCTTTCAGTACCAGTCACTCAATCCCGGTATCTTGAGACTGGCTACGGTCCGATGCAGCTACGCCTGTGTCTAAGGGCTTTTCTTAACATCACAGTCATACAGTAGTCGATGTCAGGAGTATGGTTCGCAAGGATGGCAAGTCTAGCAGAGATGCTACTAATCTCCTCATTCGGCTATTCGATAGCTTGATCAGCAGTGATCGAGCGGACAAGAGTGCCTCCGCTGCAAAACGGATACCACGTCAAGGTTATGTAACCATACCCCTCTGTTCACACTTTCGGTTCGCTCCGGCTATGTATAGCTATGTGCTATACCAGCCCTCTTGTCACTGACATATCTCGCCTTCCCCACTCCCTGGTACACTTGGCATACTTATGCCCTTCTTCATTCGTCTTCATCACTGAGCCGACCATGCAGATCACCGCCACTGACAGCTTCTTCCCCTCAATAACATCTTATTTCCGTTGTGAGGGTGAAGCAGAAAGTAAAGTGTTGTCGCTCACGTGGGCGCCATGCGAACACCTCGTTGCTTTAAAAGGCGGCACTGCCGTTTCATAACCTTATAATGCTCATCAACTGTCTCTCAAATAGCCCAAGCTTAACGAGTCAACATGGGTGATGCGGAAAAGACAGTGTCTCTTGACATTGGCAAGGATACGAACGCGACGCAGTTGGAAGAACTGAAGAAGACCATCACCGTTGATACTTTGCACAAAGATGAAGGTCTCAAAGTGCTTGCCAACTATCGGGGAGAAGAGACTTGGACGGCCGAAGAAGAAAAGAAGTTGACACGCAAGATCGACAGACGATTGCTGAGTATTCTCTGTATCACGTATGGCCTTCAGTACTACGACAAGGCGGTGGGTGTCCTGTCACTTCCCCGGTATTACAATTCATCATGACTGACGACTTACAGATGCTTTCGCAAGCGGTATGATACATCACACAATGAGATTACCTCCATACTGATCAACGCTTAGGCCTTGTTCGGTTTAAGAACCGACCTTGATCTCAATGTTGGGTTGAGATACTCACTGACGGCATCCTTGTTCTACCCTGGTCAGCAGCAGTCCGGTTTCAGTCAATCCGTTGAAGCACTGACATATTCCATTCCCAGGCTTCATCATTGGGTCTTACCCTGCGATCGTTCTTGCACAGCGATATCCCATTGAGCGTGTCATCTTTGGGATCGTCTTACTGTGGGGTATCGCTACTTTTCACTCATCTAGTTTCTTCTTCCACAATCGACTGACTTTCTGTGCAGGTATCTGTCTTATGACTACCGCTGGATGCACCTCCTACCAAGGCATCTACGTTCAACGCTTCTTCCTAGGCGCTCTCGAGAGTGGCGTGTCTCCAGGATGGATGCTTGTTGTTAGCGGGTACGTTTCCCCTCCGAGTGAATTGTTTATCGTCAACTGACACGCGTCAACAGCTGGTACAAAAAGCAAGAACAGGCATTCCGAATGGGCGTGTGGTACTCGATGACCGGATACGTCTCCGTCGTAGCACCTCTCATCAACTACGGCCTAGGACACATCACCGGCTCCCTCTCTCCATGGCGCTACATGTATCTCGTGGCCGGCAGCATAACGATCCTGTGGGCTTTCGTGATCTTGTTCTTCATGCCTCCAGATCCCATCCGAGCAAAGGGCTTCAGTGAGCGTGAGAGATATATCGCCATCGCTCGCATGCGAGTCAACAACTCCGGTGTGCGCAACACCCACTTCAAGATCGAACAGATGTGGGAGCTGATGAGGGACGGCAAGTTCTGGCTGACCTTCTGGATGGCGCTCACCATGCTCGTGGCCAACGGACCGGTGTCGACTTTCACTCCGATCATCATCTCGGATCTTGGTTTCAGCGGACTGAACTCCCTGCTCCTGGTCATGCCGGCTGGTGTTGTCATCGGAACCATCGAACTGACCGCGCCTTTCATCGCGATGAAATACCCCGGCTGGCGCTCTTATCTTGTTTCGATTACAGTTTCGGGGACACTCCTTGCTTCGCTTCTGCTCTGGCTGCTTCCGCAGACCGCCACTGGAGGAAAGCTGTTTGCGGTGTATATCCTGGCAAGCTACGGTGGTGGTTATGCTGTTCTGATGAGCTTAGTAATTGCCAACTCAGCCGGCTATACCAAGAAAAGTCTGGCGAGTAGTGGAATGTTTGTCGGTACGCGTTATCTCCTCTCTATCTTACCACGTGAACAAAGTGCTAACAGTCACAGGTTATTGCATTGGTCCGCACCCTCGGTTGGTCCTCAAACGAGTCACGATGTGCTGACTGTATTAGGTAACTTCATCGGTCCCCTCGTTTTCCTCGAAGAAGAAAAGCCACTGTACACCACCGGCTGGATCGTGACGGTAACTAGTCGCCCTCGTGGAGTTCATTGTCGACTGTTGCTAACACAACGCCCAGGTGGTCACTTCCGCAATGTGCATCGTCCTCGCACTAATCTACCGCTTCATCTGCGCCTACGAGAATAAGAAGAGGGACAAGAGCGGTGTCGCGGAAGGGTTTGAGAATGCCTACGACGATGACATGACGGATGTGAAGAATAAGCAGTTCAGGTATGTTGGGATACCGTCGTTTCGTGCTTGTGAAGACTGCTGACTATTCTTAGGTACACTTTGTAGTCGCTGGAAAAGATGCCAATGCCGCGACATCACCATGCACATCTACAATACATTTCAAAGAGTGCAATCTTTGCTGGCGGATTTTGTCAGTTTGGCGACAGAGCCGTTTCTGCCAAACCTCGATTCGCGTGTTATTCCGGCGCCGTTGTACAGTTTGAACGCAGCTTAGAAGAGCAATGATGCTGCTACGAATGGTATCCATTGAGCCGGGCATCTCTAGGTATTACTCATAAGCCTTACTGTAAAAAACGACTGTCGCAACGCTGCGGAGATAGAGGTCATTACAACACTCCAAACGTACTACACTAACACTGAACCTAATGAACAGACAACATTCACATGATCAAGCTTACCTCTTTACCCTACAGAGGTACTACTCCATGCGTGTACTACGATGTCTAAGGCCCAAGCGCAAGCTACCCACGAATGTCTGCATATATCTATTTGTTGTGTGCTCTGGGCCTAGTCCTCTACTCTCTCCTTCTACCCACCCTTCCTCTCACACAATTCTTTTGCTAAGCGGTATCACCACCGTTTGATTCACAATGCCAACAGAACACGTGGACACTGCAGAGTTGGCTGCTGGCTGGTATCTCACGCCGCCTCAACTACGGTTTCTCCAGACTGTCCCGTACCACTACAATGCCTGGTCCAGGTCTTTACTAGAGCGAACCTTCTTCCAGCCGTATGTCTCATGGACAGACAAGGGGTAGGTCAGCTGTTCTGACATGCCAGATACAGATTCTGGTCCTATCTGGTCACTTCCATCCCACCTCGGATTCCAGCCATTTACATAAGTCTTTCTGGATTGGCGTGTTCAATCTCCGCGGCTTGGGTCACAATGTCGTACTCCCCGTCTCTATGCGAGCCTGTCCCCGGCTGGGTCTTCTACTTCGATGCTAACTGCGTAATGTAAGGGAACTGCCGACGGCGGCACCGAAACTGCGACACGGTGGTGGAATTGCCTTGCTGACTTGCGTAGGCTGTATCACACCTTCGATGGAATCGACGGGAAACAAGCCATGAAGAACCGCGACTCGGAAATCGAGGAGCTGTACGATCGTATCGCGGACGCCATCACGAGCATCCTCCAAGCTCTCCTGCTAGCCGCAGCACTTCGCTTGCCGGCGTGGGCGCCCCATCAGGCTTTCGGTTTGCTTACGTTGTCACTTCTCGCTATCTTCAGCACGCATTACACGGCTGACATGACGCGTGCGTTCGTCTTTGCGGATTTGGACGTTGCTGAGGCGCAATGTGTACTGGCCTGCGCTCTCGCACTTACTGGCTATTGCGGGCAGGCGATCTGGCACCAGAAGCTGATGCTCGGAATCTCCCCGGCTACGTTGGTGAGTCTAGTCCTTCGAGAGAGGCTGTTTTCGGCTATTGTTGTGCGTTGCTGACTCTTAGGACTAGCTGCTGAGTATCTCGGCGATTCTTCTGACCAGTAAGATCCTAGAGTGCTTCATGACAGTCGCATGGGGACGACAAACCCCTCTGGAAGCTTCAGGTATTGATCTCCCCCGCCGACTACCAGACTATACACCCTGCACCCAGATCGGGCTGGTCGTGGTTTTCGGCGGCATTGCCTGTTACGCGGGCGCCATCGAACGCGATCCAGTCCTTTTCGTCCTCCATTACGGCGCCGGGTGCGCCAAAGTCAGCATCCAAACCGTTATTCTCAGCAAGGTACGGGCAGCGCCTGCTTTCGTGGACACTTCGCTGGCTCTCGCGGTAATCTCGGGTACCGTCTATGCTTGGCTACTTCACTCTGGAATGGAGAGGAGTGCAACACTGGTTTTGAGGGCCCTGGCTGCCCTCTCGATCGGAGACTTCGTCCGACTTGCGGTGTTTGCGACGTGGGATTTCCAGAGCGCACGCGGAACAAAGGCTTTTGCGATCCGGAGGGAGGAAGACTTGCCTTGGAGGATCCGGAATGAGGGGTTTTATGTCACTGCTTCCAATTTTGGGGAGATCAAGGCTCGTTGGGTTAGGTTTAAGAGAGAGGAACCTGGTCTGTTGGAGAAGATGTATTCGTGAGCCTGGTGTGTTGGAATGGTTGATGATGTAGCTCATCCAAGTCGACTTACACTGATGAACGATATGCTTGGAGGGTCGATGGTAGGGATCTCTCTGCGACTAGAGTCGAACTCGCAAGGCCAAGTCCGTAGGCTAGCTGGGCGGTATATAGTACCGATCATAGTACAGCCAGTGAAAACCTTGACTTCCCATCCGCACCGATCGGAAACTCAAGTAAACTGTTCTGATACAAGCGATAGCTACACAAACGATCGAATACAACAACCGATCTCATCATTCCGTCATCGCGAATCACATCACCACCTCACTTCTTACCACCCTTAATACCCTTGTAAAAGCCCTTATACGCAGGCTTCTTCTTCAAATTCTCATCCCAAAGCAACGCCGCACCCTCACCCTCAAAGACACCCGGAATCCACGAGAAAGCGTCCGAAATACCCCAAACGGTCATTCCAACGCACCGCTTGACAGCAAGACAGCTGCGCGCCACGCTCTCAAAGGCCTTGGCCTGGACGCGCAGCTTGGCGGGCGTGCTGGGGGTGACCATGCGGATGTCGATCTCGGTGTAGACGACGTCGACGTTCAGGGACGTGAAGCCCTTCAGCACGGTCTCGAGGGTGCCTTGGTCGGGCAGGGGGCCGGCGGTCGGGGTTTCTTCTTGCGCCAGGTGGGCTTGCAGGCCCACGCCGTCGATGTGCACGCCGTAGCTTTGGATTAGCTTGACGATGCGGACGGCGCCGGCGGTTTTGTTGCCGTTGTATTCGAGGTTGTAGTCGTTGTAGAAGAGCTCGGATTTCGGGGAGTACTTTTTGGCCAGCTTGAAGGCGATGGGGATGAAGGCTTCGCCGATGGTGTCGTAGAAGGGGGAGGAGCGGTAGGTGCCGTCTTCGTTGAGAGCCTCGTTGACAACGCTTTATGGTGGTTAGCGTTGTGGAATGGAGAATTGCAAAAATCGATAAATCGATAAATCGAAACTTACTCCCATCGAGTGCAAACATCCTTGTAGCGACCGGCCAGCTTCTTTATGTGATTCTCCATAATCCCAATGAGGGTCTTGTTGTCAAAGTTGCCCTCGCCGACCCAGGCCGGAAGCTGAGAGTGCCAGACAAGGGTGTGGCAGTGAATCTGCTTCTTGTTGGCCTTGGCCCAGTCACGGTAGCGGTCGGCATCGTCGAAGGTGAAGTTGTTGCGGCTAGGCTCAATGACCTCCCACTTCATGGCGTTCTCGGGGGTGAAAGAGTTGAAATCGGCCGGGTTGCGAGCAATGGCCTCTTCGGTTTCGTTGCCACGGCTGGGAGATTTCAAGTCAGCGATCATGTCAAGACGCCGTTGATTGAGACGTCTGCTTTACTTACAGAGTAAGAGCAGTGCCGATGAATTCTCTTCCACGAGCCTTCATGGCAGTGGCCAAACCCTTCTTGCCCTTGGGGCCCGAAGGGTGGGCGACTGCCGAAGCAGCCAGCGTAAGAGCAGTGAAGACCTCGGAGAAACGCATCTTTGAAGCTGTCGTTGACGGTTTCGAAGCGAGAGTTGCTGGTGAGAGTCCATGACAGCGAGTCTTTCCAAGACCTTTATATATATCGGATCCTGCAGCGGCTATACTGGTAAATTGGCTCGGGGTAGAGGTCTCGGGGTATGGGGAACAATCTGGGGCGGTCCCAATGATCGACCCACGTTTAGCGGCACGAATGTTTATTGACTTCATCATTTTCCTGCGCAAGCAGATCAAACAACCGGCTTAGGTTCCTGGGCATTACGCGGGGACCAGGTACAGCCGCAGGGCTTCGTTTGGGAGATCAATTGTCCATCGAGTAGCGGCTAAATGGGCTTTGGAGGGCATCTGCATCTGGGCGAGGCCGGCGAGAATTATACCGCCATCATTCGTCTTGTGAAAGCCACTGACACCATCATTGTCGACATTAGGCAGCGCATTGCTGGTGGGCGAGAAATGTGGTGGTTGTGTTTTCTGGTGTATAGTGCGGCTAAATGCAGCAGTTGTTTACATCTGCAGGGCATGTCGATCTGGCCGCAGCGGATTTGATGAAGATGAGATGAGAGTGACTTGCCACATTGAAGGCCGTCATCATTGTAGGCGAGCCTTGCCACTTTCGCCTCGTACACTCAAGGCCTGACATCAATGGTTGTTTGATGGTGTGTCGCTGCAGTCAAGGAAAAATCTGCGATGACTTCGTCTTTCCTGTGGTGGGTCCTGCCAATTTCCACCGCCCAGGCCGAGGTTCCAGAGAGAGGGAGGCGGAACTTTGACAGACATGTGTTCATCCGCAGTCGCGCAACGTGGATGCGGCTGTATAGTGCATGAAGTACTGTCATATCAATATACACGGCTCGCAGGAGGGTGTCGTCGAATCCATCTTGAGCCGCAACACGGGCTGTCCTCTGTCGAGATCCTCGGAAGATTGACAGGCAATTGTTGGCTGATCGCGGGATGCGATTGCTCTGAGTAGGCTGAGTGGCGGTACGAAGGTTGGTCAATAACAATCACCACGCGTAATTCGTCCCTGAATCTGGACGAAGATGGAGCATGTGTGAAAATGGCACGTTCCAGATTGACGTTCTCGCTTGCTGCGGTCAGCCACAGAAGGTACCTAGATAGTGACATGCGGGTAATAGTGCAGCGCACCAATACTGCACCGCATGCCTGGATACACCCCCGGTTGTGTTAGTTGCGTGCATGGCAGAGGGCGATAACTTCCAGATGTTGTACCCAGACCCCATTCATCCGGGCGATCGTGGGCCATTTCGATGGCTCTATGATTTGGTCAGCCCCGGTCGATCTGAGAAGTCAGGGAAAGCAAGCTTGTCGAGTATTTGCCTGAACTATTGGATTTCTTATGATCCTGATCAATCTACCACCAGAATATTCCATGCGCAAGCAGACATTGTCAGGTTACAGAATGAGGTTCCGATATAAGAGAAGAAGTAGAGTTAGAAGTTTAATATTCACCAATCCACCAAATCAATCACACTATTTAAGGATAGTGAGAAGGTTAAGCCATCGTCCAAATCAAATCGCCCCCGGAATCATCCCGCGGATCCAATCCACGGTGCCCGACGATTCCAATGCCCGAAAACCATCATCCCGCTCTGCAAATGCTGAAGGTCGTGAGGTAGTCGAAGGTTGCTCATGTCGCGCTTAGAGAGGGATGGCAACGCAGTTGGCCTCGAGGTTGATGAGGTTGCCCTGGGAAATGTCAGCTGATGAAATGCAGTGAGATGGATGAGGGCGATGCTTACGTCGGCGTCGCCGGTCTGGCAGCAAGCAGCGACGTTGGAACCGCAAGCCTGCTGGATGGGGATGGCGACTGGAGTGATTGTCAGTGGATGTCATTGCATAGATGGTTTGAATGGTGAGTAAACGTACGGACGGGGACGCTGAGGCAGTTCAGGCCGATGAGGTCCTCGCCGCTGTTGCAGCACGCGATCTTCTGGCCGTTACCGCACTTGGCCTCGTTGGCCTGGGTGTTGACGTCGACCTTGGTGTTCTTGTCGGAGGCACCCTGGGCGAGGGCAACAGCGGCCACGGAGGCGATGATGAGAGACTTGAAGAAGGCCATTTTGAAGGTGTTGGGTTGGTCTAAAAGACGGGTTTGAAAAAAGGGTATTGAGCGAAAGTGGTTGTTGAGAAGAGAAGTGGTTGTTGGATGAGGAGAGAAAGCTGATTGTGACGGTCGAGGAAGCCTTACTTATACCATATCGAAGAGTACCAACTCCTGGTGTCGGTGAGCCACCGCTGTCTGCCCGATCCTGCTCTGGCATGTGTTGTTGGGCGTCTTGCCGATCTCAATCCACATCCAGCCCTCCTGTCACGCCTGTCTCTGGTGATTGACGGTGAGCCTCTCCACCGATATGTCTCATAACATGGAGATGAGGTCTCGAAAACTCCAGTATGCCTAGCGCGGGGCGGTGAGTACCAGCAGTAGGCGGCAAGGCGAGGAGTTCCACGTAGCGCTTCCTAGCGGTCGACCCTGAGACCCGTATTGGTGTGCATATTGGCGGGTCGGAACAAGCACCAGGCCGCCTGAGGGTCAACTACCCAGCACTGTAAGGCTCCATTATTGCGCTTCGGTCAGTGATCATAGCACAGTAGGCTTGCAATAGCTTAGCACACACTCAGGAGGCGAGCCTTGGAGTATGTCATCAATAGTAATTCGGGTGACAATTATGGCCGAAAACAGCAGGATCACGTACGCCGCGAGCGCCGAACGGCCACCAGAGAAAGCCAGCGGTGAAACAGCCATCAAACGGAGCGTGCCTAGCATCAAGGTGGATTTTCCAATTGCCAGAACAGGTCGTGAGGTTGGCTCATAACAGATGTCTAATAAGACCCCGCTTCCAAGAGTATGCGGCAGGAATGCTGTGATCTCCGGAGGCTTGTGGAGACAGAAAGGCATATTCTTTCGGAGCCTACCTAACAGAACGACATCAAGTCCGGAAGCCGTTCTTCAACAATATCGCCTTTTTCTCTAGTGTTTCAGACCTGGCGGATACAAATGTTGGAACGCCTGCGCCGTTGCTCTGCAAGTACGAGCCTGGAGGGTTTTGTCGGTTGTCTGCTTCAGCGGTTGCTCACGATCATCTCCTGCGGTATGAGTATCATGTGTCGGCAGAGCTTAAGCAAGCCATGCGGGAGAGGGTGTATACAACGAATCATGAAAGTAGATGCAAGTGTACTACTGCACACTGCACTGCACACCTGGAGTCTTGCAGCTGCAGCGACACGGCGAATGATCGGCATGGAGTAGCGCCCGCTTGCCGCTCTTCCGGCCGCATGGCACGAGCCTTCTTTTTCCCGGTGGCACGGTCGAGGTTCAGCCTTCCTTCCACCGTTCGACAACATCCACAGTCCAAACGCCATCTTAGGAAAACATTCGACTGTTTATTTGCGGACAATCACATGGTCCATGCCATGCCCTGCGTTCTACCACTACGGACTCACTACCATGTCAAATATCGCTCTGCGTTGCAAGGAACTCCACAGCATTACGGCACGGCAACGTACCTTCAATACTCGGCCCGCGCACTTAAGACTATAAGACTGGGATGATATAAGGAAGAACAAAGGAGTCCAACTACCGCCGTCCGGGCAAACCATGTCCATTCTCGTTGGAGGAACTGGACTACTTGCAGACCGCAAAGTCACTTTCTTGGCGCGTCTTTAGAGCCTGCCGTGTCTCACCTCACGCGTCCCTCGAACCGCCGACGCATCCGTTTTGTACACTTCAGAGACTCTTGGATCCCCTGTGGCTCTACCCCTGCCCAACGCCCTGTAGTCTGTCCAACGTGTAGAAGGCAAATCCCCTAAACACTCCGAACTGGAGGGGCGGGTCGTTTCGGCCTTCGCAAGGGTACCGGCCTCCGACAACTCGGTGAGTGACTTTACTTGGAGCTTGAGTCTGTCTCGCTGGCTTCCTCATTCACCGCCTTGTCTCGCATGCTTCTTATCTGATCAATACTGGGCACCTTTGCAGACTGCCTCGTGCGAGCACTGCAACTTACCATTCTGGAACAAAGAATGGACAACCGCCGGTCGTACCTGCGTGTTGCTCTGTGTGCAAGACATGCACACAAGTCGGTCAACTCAACCTATTACTCGACAAACCGAAGACCGAGTAACGATTGACAGACTCAGATACTTGGACATACTACGATAACACTGGTACACAGCCGTTCTCACAATCACGTCTGCTAATGAAATCCAGCAATCTCGGTCATTTCCTCTTGGTTCATCACCGAGGACTAGAGGTTGCCATCCAACTCTCCGTTTGTTGACTACTGTTTGGGCAAAATACACCTCTCCACAGGCGCCATTCCTTCGACAAACGTGCACCGATGTCCAGGACGTCCACGCAAGAAGCGTTCACATCTTCTCAAGACAGGCAACGAGCTCTGGTCAAAACAAATCGATGGCGATGGCGATGGCCGTGGACCGTTCCACGGCATATGGACTCGGTGGACAAGAGACGAACAAGGTATACCATCAAGCAACTCTCATCCCTTCGCTCTACCGTGTACACAGCGTTCTTGCACTATACCTTTAGTACCCCTACTCTGGACACCCAACAACAGTCGGTACATCAATGATGTTGAAAGAATCGACTCCATCAAAGCATTGGTGGTTTAGTGGTAAAATTGGCCGTTGCCATCTGAAGTCTTCCAGACTTCGAGATGTTTCGGCCAGCCCCGGGTTCGATTCCCGGCCGATGCATCCTTTTACATTTTTGCCCCCTCGGGACCCGATCTATCTCTTTTGTTGTAGATGTCCCGCAATCGCTTGAACAAATGAACCGGAAGCGTCTTCGACTGGGTGTGGCTGGCGGTAGACGTTTAGAGTCAAACTCGGCTTGTTCGCCTGTAGCAGGAATTCGCATCTGGCGCTGGAATGGAAGACGACTTATGATTTTGAGTTTACTAGCCGTGAATTGTTGTTGTTGTGATAATGATTCCAACTACGAGCATCATCATTGATTGGACTGCTGCCCCGATCGCTACTGCAAAGACGATGGTTAGGCGCTTCTTACCTACAGTCTGATCAAGCGAGGTGAGTAGCTTAGGGGTCTTCCGCGGAATTTTGAAAAATATCGTCTGATTGGCATGTTAGCATCATACACCAACCGGACGATGGTATTTAAGGTTCCGGGTAAGACCCCTACTCACCTCGCTTGATCACACTGTACGGCCGATTGAACGTTTCGTTTTGGATCTTTCGTTCTCGGATACATATAGGGTTAGGGTTGGGGTAATTGCTACGATCTGAACATCACCATCTCGAGATCAAGGTACGCGAATAATGAGTAGGTCTGGGTCTTTTTAACGTGCACTGAAATGTAGTCTTCTTAAGGCTTTGTGTTGTGTTGCGTTGATTCCAGTATGGACTTGACGGTTTCCTGCTGACGACTTCCGTCCCTTGGTCCTCGCAACTCAAACGAATCCCAGCTCTACTGTACCAAACAACTGTTGAACACAGGAAACAGGGTGCTCGAACTGGGATGAAATAATTTTCACTCCTCACGCTTAGGCACAAGGCTGCCTTTTTTCCACGAGTCCCATGAGGTGTTGTATCCTTCTAGAGGTACATCCTCAATCTCTGTCCCACACATGATTGTCTGTCAATCTCGTCCATGAACTGGGACATCACACAAAGCTAGGTAGGCTCAGCATCATCTCGTATAATAGGTAGAGTGTGTGCAAAGTAGCACAAGCATACCTTACAATACAAAATAGCTCCTACCTACATACATACATACATACATTAACCCACGACCGTCGCCCGCAAAAAGAAAAGAAAGAAAAAAGAAAAGAAAGAAAAAAGAAAAAACCACACCATCCTACCCCCAACCCAAAAACACCCGATCAAAACCAAGCCCCATCAATCAAGCAGCAGCCAAATCCTCCACCCTAACCAACCCATCCGCCATCCCCGCCACCGCCCAAGCCCCACACTCGCGATTAGGATTCCACGCCAACGCCGTAACAGCCGTCAGCTCCTCGTGCACGGTATGGAAATGCAAGCCGTGCTCCTTGTCGGCCGAGTTCTGCATCGAGCCCTCGCGGTACGCGCGCTGCCCCTGCTCGATTTTATACCCTTCCAAGAAGCGCGTTAGGCCGTGGGGACCGATGCTTTCGTCTTCTGTCGGGTGGGTGGATTCGGCGCCGGAGGCTTCGGCTTGCGTTGGGCGCCGCCATTCGTGCCCGAACCAGGTTTGGAGGAGCGGGATTGCTTTGGGTTGGATGATGCGGCGGGTGGGGTTGGAGCCGGTTACTTCGCCGTGGGCGGTGCCCATTAGCACGAAGGGGTGGCAGGGGCTTGTGGAGAGGGCTGTGCCGACGCTGCGGGCGCGGCCGAGAGAGATGGTGGTGAAGAAGCGGCGGAGGGGGATGCCTTTGAGGGCGAAGTTGTCGTCCATGACGAGGGCGTTTTGGCAGAAGTCGTTCCAGACGGCGAAGTTTTGCGTGGCGCGGGTGCGGGGGGCGAGGACTGTGCCGGTGGCTGAGGAGGGGTTTGGTTGGTTGAGGTCGGTGAGGCGTGGGTAGCCGTCTGCCGAGGTGGTGATGAGCAGGTTTGGCTGGGATGGGTAGCAGGATGCGATGGAGAGGACGTAGCTGCTCGCGATCGACGTGTATGTTACAGGCCTTGGAGGGCCGGATGTCGAGTGCTTGGATAGATCGAAGATGGCTACGCAGCCGTTTGCGCAGCCGGCCGCAATCCGTGAGGCAGAGATCCATGTCACACTTGTGAACAGCGTGTCTGGAGGGTGTGATTCGAAGGCAGCTTTCTCCATGTGCGTGTAATCGGTGGTCAATGGTTCAGGACGGTCCATTAGATCGATAATCCTCAGACCTCCGTCGCCCCATATTCCAGCCAGAAGACCAATCGAACGAGTGGCAAGGGCTGAAGACTGCTTATACGGCGCGGGACACCATCTCAGCAATTTGATATCACCCCACTGCGTGCACACCACATGCTTGAGAACCGGCGCGATGTCCGAGTCCAATCCACCTTTCGTGGTGGCGGCGAATTTCCAGATTTGTATCTCTGCCGGATACGGTGGCTGAGGCGTATATGCAGGCGCAATGTTTGGAGGTAGCTCTTTTGCTTGCACAGTAGAAATTGCGAGATATTGGGAAGCTCCTGGGTGGTCGGGTGCCCATTCAGTGCATTTAACCTTGCCTCCCAGATTAAGTATAAAGCCAGATCTTGTGGCACTCTTGGGCACTGCCTTGAAGCCTCCAGCCTGCGGTTGCTGCCATGCATCTTTCAAAGATAAATACTGTCCGACTTGCAGCCGGAACAATTTGGGATCACCGAGAGGACCCATCAAAAAGGTTCTTTCCGGTACCTCACCGGACGCAACTCTGGCCCGTCCTTCCTCGTTGCTGAGTTTCGCGGTAGTCTGGCGTTTCGTGAAGGCTTCTTTGCCTCCGAGTTCAAAGTACCACTTCCAGCTCGTCTCCTCTTCGTGTTTGCGTGCGGTACTGCCCTGCCAATAACTATAATCGAAGAAGTTGGCAGCGATGTCTTGAGGTTTCCGGTGTGCTGGGAGCGTGTCCTGGCCGTTCCATTTCAGGAAAGCTTTTTCAACCGCACCAAACTCCTTGATTGAAGATCCAAATAGGAAAAGGCGTTTGTCGGCTTTGCCACTTTTTCGCGTTATTGTGTCAGGAAGACCGCGGTTGTAGACGGCGCCATCGGGTCCCGTCAGCACTACTTTCGGCTTCTTGGGATTGGCTCGCCCTGAACCAGCAACTGGCGCGTCGTCGTCTTCGTCGTCAACATCAAGATCATCGTCGTCGTCACCAGCGATGGACATTGCATCATCCAGTTCTTTGTCACCAGCATCGCTCGCAGCGTTAGAGTAGACCTCAGCTTCGACGTCATCACCATCGTCGTCTTCCTCTTCATCTTCGGCAGCATCGGCGGGTTCGGCTCCGATGTCGAAGTCGTCGGCGCTGTCAGAATCTCTTGAGTGGCGGACAGGCGAATGGTCTGAAACGGCGTCCTGCAGTTCCTCGATCCCCTCGAAAGCATCAACGGTGTAGCGTTTTTTCGCAGACGCTCGTCTCGCCGTAGCCCGCCGTGACATGTTGAATAGTATTGTATGTACGTTTGGCGGGGAAAAGAAAAGACGCTGAGCAACTTAGCTTGTGGCTAGCCGGCACAGTGCTGGCAGACGGCGGTGCAGACTCACTGCGAGGTGGTCAGGCTATTTTATCGCTTCATCTCAGACGTCAACAGAGGGCGAGGTCGCAACGTCGGTGTTGACGTTGAACGGAAGAGAAGCTTGGAAGAAGAATGGAAGAGTTCAATTGTTGCACACGCGGGCAAGAGCTTTCCCCAGACTGACGGCAACTGCCGAATTGCCCCTGTCGTTTCAATCCAATCGCTTGGCCTCGGCACGTGAGAGGCATCCAAGGATCGAAGTGTTTAGGTTGGCCTGACGGATAAATAAATACATACATACACCTCTGTACACACAACATGCAGCGCCGCGATTTCGCGCCGCCCATACGGCTGCTTTCTTTGTCATGCCTCCTTCTTCTCACCTTGGCTCCCGCGGTGCAAGCCTCGCTGGGCGACCGCCAACCCGAGTTCAAGAGTTGTGTCGCAGTGAGTTCCATGCGATTGGAAATGTTGCTGCAGTAGTGCTGATAGAGTATACTTGACAGGACTGCATAGGAGCAAACTGCGGCGATGATGGCCCTTCTATCCGTACGACACCACACATCCACACCAAAGCAAGCAGCAACAGCTAAACCATTCGCAAAGCCCTCCAAAACCGCCTTCTGCTCTGGGACTGCCCTTCCGAGTGCGACTACACCTGTCAACACATCACCACGCAATCGCGCCTGTCTCGTGACCCGCCCTACCTCGAACCAGTCCTGCAGTTCCACGGCAAATGGCCATTCTACCGCCTATCTGGCATCCAAGAGCCAGCAAGCGTCCTCTTCTCGCTCTTCAACCTCCTGGCACATCAATGGGGAGTGTCCAGGCTAAAGGCCGAAGTGCCCGCCAGCTACACGCTGCGGAAATACTACGTCGGATTCGGATACTGCGGCATCGCGAGCTGGATCTTCAGCATGATCTTCCACACGCGCGACTTCAACGTCACCGAGAAGCTGGACTACTTCGCCGCAGGGCTGAGCGTGATGTACGGCTTGTTCTTCGCGCCCATCCGCATCTTCCGCCTCGACCGCGATAACCCACTCACTGGTAGCAGCAAGTCTGCCACCATCCTGCGGGTCTGGACTTTGCTCTGCGCGTCGCTGTATATTGCACACGTTTCGTACCTGTCATTTGTGCACTTTGACTATACGTATAACATGGCGGCAAACGTGGCAGTCGGCATCGTACAGAATGTCTTGTGGACTGGCTTCAGTATCATGCGATACAGGAAGATTGGAAGTCTGTGGGCAGCGTGGCCTGGTTTGATCGTGGCGTGGATTATTCTGGCGATGAGTTTGGAGTTGTTCGACTTCCCGCCTTGGTGGGGAATGGTCGACGCTCACGCCCTGTGGCATTTGGGCACGGTTGGACCGACGATCTGGTGGTATAGGTGAGTACACGGATGAGGTCTTTCGGAGGCGGTGTCTGATGATTCTATGCTGACGCGCGAGACAGATTTTTGTTGAAGGACGCGAAGGAGGATCTACAGAGCGTCCGGCTGAAAGCTTGAGGTCGATGCGTTGCGAGAATGTACAATACTGTATAGTGCAGTTGGTGTAGGAAATTGTGCTCTCGATGGAACTGTCTCGACTATCAACAAGCGTTTCACGCCACAAGTCCGTCCGGACTGCCAACGGATAATATTCTACATATCTACCGGACGATTGATTGTTTCACACATGGTGTTACCTTATGGAGCGACGAGGGGCGACGGGCGTGAGAGAGCCAGCTCGGCGACGGCGCGGACCCTCAGCCGGGCTGTCTTCTGTGCCAGATTGGCTCCTCCTCGTGCTCGTCGCGGCGGGTGCGGTGAGTGCGCTGCGACTAGAGGTCGTGGACGCGCACAAGGAAAGGCGTGTGTGGCTCCTCGAGCACCTCGCTAGCGCTACGCTTGCGTGGAGTGTTGTCCTTAACATACACTTTACGCGAGGTAATATCTAATCTACCCGTCTTAACTCTCCCACCCTCGCACCACTGAGAGACCTACTCCAATCTCTAGCGTCCTGGACGGAAATGCATTTCACGTGAGGTAATACCTTATCCATCCGTCCCAAATCTCCCACCCTAGCACTATTGAGAGACCTACCTCAGTCCCCAGCATCATCGACGGGGATGCATTTCAAACGAGGTAATACCTCACTTCTTCATGACTGACATCTCTAGCAACGAGCAAGGACATCTCAAGGAGCGTATGCTACAACTCGAAGTCCGGGAGCAAGGCTAGGTGTCCCATACAAAGTTCAAATCGCTACGGAGTGTTCTCGTCAAAGAGTGTCAAAGGAAACAAACTCAAGAAGAAGGCTTCGCGTGTTCTTTTGCGTACTGCGCCAACTTCGCATGATCTTTGCCAGCCGACGTCCTCCCAAGCCGCCTGAGCGCCTTGACTGCCGGGCCGATCGTCGATTCCCACGAGCAGTGCGTCTTCTCCCACGCTGCCGCATGGTCCGCAAGGCTCTCGATGTCTCCGGTTTTCAGCATTTCCATGATGCACAGAATCGTCGTCTCGTCTTCCCTTAGCCCAACCAGCAACGGCTCCTGCCGGCTCTCGAGCCAGGCTGTCAAACGCGCATCAGTGTTCAAGATTCTGACCATTTTGGCCATCTGTTTGTCCGTGAACTTGTCCGCTCCCCTCGCCGTTAGCTCTTCGTTGATCTGATTGGAGATGGGCGTGATGTCTTTGACATGGATCGAGCCGCCGTTCGCAACCCGTTTCGCGTGCAGCAGCTGGACGAAGCGAGGCGTCTCGTCCTCGTAGCCGGGGGTGTTTTCGTCGTCCCAGTCTTTGACATTGCCTTCGATCATGAATGTCCCCTCGTGTTTCTTGACGAACGCTTGGAGACTGTCCACCAACGCCTTCTTGAGCGACACCTGGGAGTGAACGTTCGTCAGAGGAGATTGCACGATGAATGAGTGAGCGAGTCACTGAATGGGGTTGAGAGAGAGAGAGAAAGCTGGAGCCCAGGGACATACCCCCTCAGCCGCATACTGCAGCATACTCGCAACATCCACATCCCGCATCGCGAGCTCCATCTTCACCAAATGCAACTGCACACGCGACACCAGCGCTTTGTCGGTGATTTCTTCGAACTGCGCGCGCGCGAAGAAGTTGTACGCGACGATATACCGGACGATGATGCCCGCGGGCCGTTTCTCGTACATGCCGGTGTAACGGCCGGCGGCCAACACCACCTTCCTGACGGCGTCGTTGTGCGTCTTGGCCCTCGTGGCGATCTGGTCGAACAGAGTCTTGTCGCTCGCCAGGAAGGTTTCGTCGAGATTGGCTTTGGCGTCGGCCAGGCGCTGCACCCAGCTGAAGTATTCCTGTGCGTCCCAGTCGTCGCCTTCGACCCAGCGGTCGGCGTCTTTGAGCCAGCGGTCGAGCTTGGTTGGGTCGGCGATGGTCATGGCGGTGGTGGTAAGCGATTGGAGTTTTGGATCGTTATGGGAAAGGGGTGAGAGTTGGATGGAGGTGGATAACGACTTTTTCTTTCCTTTCGAGTCTTCGCGGTGGCCTTGTCACTTTAACACTTTTCGAGCTCTCTCTGTTGTCTTCTCGTGATTTGTCCAGTTCTGCTGTCACCTTTCGTTATCGAATGTCTGCAGTTGATCGTAAGCTGAGCTGCAATAACAATACTACCAATCATAATAACGATAATGGTCACACATGTTACATACTGCCGTGGAACCTC
>Ga0265797_10004008_pt1 | contig 22908 bp, 22 predicted proteins | sample P2T30metagenome_FD_192433 | JGI IMG/M metagenome (GOLD analysis project Ga0265797, IMG submission 192433) | Plant litter microbial communities from East Loma Ridge, Irvine, California - P2 T30 | ecosystem: Environmental > Terrestrial > Plant litter > Unclassified | place: USA: California... | reverse complement strand
ACCATGGACCCAGCCTGACAGGTGTCGCCCAGGGCACGCCAGCCCTCGAACGGGGACCGGCCTTAAGGGGGACAAGGCACCGGACCGACCGCGACCCCCCTGCCGCACCCGCCCCTCCGGTACACTCGACCGACTCGTCCGCGACCTACCTCAAGGAACAACGTGAAGATCCTCGTCACCGGCGGCGCCGGGTTCATCGGCTCCAACTTCGTCCGACGCACCCTGGAGGACGCCTACCCGGGCCTGGAGGGTGCCGAGGTCGTCGTCCTCGACGCCCTCACCTACTCGGGCAACCTCGAGAACCTCGCGAGCGTCGCGGACTCCCCCCGCTTCCGCTTCGTCCAGGGCGACATCCGCGACGCGGCGCTCCTCGACACGCTCTACCCCGAGCTCGACGCGGTCGTGCACTTCGCGGCCGAGTCGCACGTCGACCGCTCCGTCCGCGACGCGTCGATCTTCGTCGAGACGAACGTGCTGGGCACGCAGCAGCTGCTCGACGCCGCCCTGCGCCACGACCTGCAGCGCTTCGTGCACGTGTCGACCGACGAGGTCTACGGCTCGATCGCCGAGGGCTCGTGGGACGAGCAGCGCCCCCTCGAGCCGAACTCGCCGTACTCGGCCTCGAAGGCCGGCAGCGACCTCCTGGCCCGCAGCTACCACCGCACGCACGGCCTGAACGTCTCGATCACGCGCTGCTCGAACAACTACGGCCCCTTCCACTTCCCCGAGAAGGTCATCCCGCTCTTCGTGACGAACCTCATCGACGACCGGCACGTGCCGCTCTACGGCGAGGGGAACAACATCCGCGACTGGCTGCACGTCGACGACCACACCCGCGGCATCGCGATGGTGCTGGCGAAGGGCCGCGCGGGCGAGATCTACAACATCGGCGGCGGCACCGAGCTCACCAACAAGGAGCTCACGCAGCTCCTCCTCGACGCGACCGGCAAGGACTGGTCGTACGTCGACCGCGTGCAGGACCGCCTCGGCCACGACCTGCGCTACTCGGTCGACATCTCCAAGATCCAGCGCGAGCTCGGCTACGAGCCGCAGGTGCCGTTCGAGCAGGGCCTCGCGGACGTCGTGCAGTGGTACCGCGACAACCGCACCTGGTGGGAGCCCCTCAAGGAGCGCGCGGCCCTCGCGTGACCATGAGCGCTGACACGAGGTTCCTGGTCACCGGCGCGCGCGGCATGCTCGGGCGCGATCTCGAGGCCGCCCTGGCGGGTCGTCCCGTGACCCTCCTGGGGCGCGCCGACCTCGACGTGACCGACCCGCGGGCCGTGGCCGACGCGGTGCGCGGGCACGACGTCGTCGTGAACGCGGCCGCCTACACGGCGGTCGACGCGGCCGAGACCGACGAGGCGGCCGCGCTGGCCGTCAACGGGACCGCCGTGGGCCACCTGGCGGAGGCGGCCGCCGCCTCCGGCGCGAAGCTCGTGCAGGTGTCGACCGACTACGTCTTCGACGGCACGGCCACCGAGCCCTACGCCGAGGACGCCCCGCTCGCGCCCGTGAGCGCCTACGGCCGCACCAAGGCCGAGGGCGAGCGCCTCGCCCGGGCCGCGCACCCCGACGGCACGTTCGTCGTGCGCACCGCGTGGCTGTACGGCCAGCACGGACCCAACTTCGCCACGACCATGCTGAAGCTGGCGGCCTCGCGCGACACCGTGAGCGTCGTCGACGACCAGGTGGGGCAGCCCACCTGGACGGCCGACCTGGCCCGCCAGATCGTCGCCCTCGTCGACTCCGGTGCACCCGCCGGCGTCTACCACGGCACCGCCTCGGGCCGCGGCAGCTGGTTCGACCTCGCCCGGGCCGTCTTCGAGGAGGCCGGGCTCGACCCCGAGCGCGTCCTCCCCACGGACAGCTCCGCCTTCGTGCGCCCTGCCCCCCGGCCCGCCTTCAGCGTGCTCGGGCACGACGCCTGGTCCACCGCCGGCCTCGCCCCGATGCGCCCCTGGCGCGAGGCGCTGGCCGCGGCAGCCGGCCAGGGAGTGCTGGCGACTCCGTGACGACGACGCTGCGCGTGGTCGTCGACCAGCTGCTCGCTCCCGTGCCCGGCGGCATCGGCCGGTACACCGAGGGCCTCACCCGGGAGCTCGTCACCGCGGCGCCCCGCGGCTGCGAGGTCGTGGGCCTGGTCGCGGCGCACGCGCGGGCCGACCGGGACCGCCTCACCGAGCGGCTCCCGGGCCTGGCCGGCCTCGAGGCGACCCTCCTCGGTCGTCGCGAGCTCGCCCTCGCCTGGCAGGCCGGGGCGGTCGGCCGTGCCGGTCGCGGCATGGTCCACGCCACGAGCCTGCTCGCCCCGCTCGCCCGGCACGACAGGGTCAACGAGCCCGGCACGCAGACCGTCGTCACGATCCACGACACCGTCCCGTGGACGCACCCCGAGACGCTCACCCCGCGCGGCGTGTCGTGGCACAAGGCCATGACGCGGCGCGCGGTGCGGTACGCCGACGCCGTCGTGGTGCCCACGCACGCCGTCGCCGACGAGCTCGCCGAGCGCTACCGCTTCGGCGACCGGCTGCGCGTCGTCGGCGGCGCGGTGAGCGACAGCCTCGCCCTGCCCGACGACGCCGACGCGGTCGCCGACGAGCTCGACCTGCCCGAGCGGTACGTGCTCAGCGTCGGCACCCTCGAGCCCCGCAAGGGCCTCGAGCCGCTCGTGCGGGCCATGGCCCACCCCGACGCCCCCGAGATCCCGCTGCTCGTCGTCGGCCCGGCGGGCTGGGGCGACGTGCAGGTCGCCGACCTCGCGGCGCAGGCCGGCCTGCCGCCGGAGCGCGTGCGCACGCTCGGCTTCGTCAGCGACGCCCAGCTCGCGGTGCTCCAGCAGCGGGCCAGCGCCTTCGTGTTCCCGAGCCTGGCCGAGGGGTTCGGCCTCCCCGTCGTCGAGGCCATGCACTTCGGCACGCCGGTCATCATCAGCGACGCCCCCGCGCTCGTCGAGGTCGCGGCCGATGCGGCCGTCGTGGTGCCGCGCGAGGACGCCGAGCACTACCCCGAGCGGCTGGCGCAGGCGATCTTCCAGGTCACCGCCGACCTCGAGCTGGCCTCCCGCCTCGGCGTCGCCGGGCTCGACCGCGTGCGCGCGTTCAGCTGGCGCGACTCTGCCGACAAGGTCTGGCAGCTGCACGCCGACATCTGAGCGGGCAGGAGGCGCGGGGCGGGGCGGACCCGCACCGCGCCTCCTGCGCTCCCCCGGCCCGCCTCAGGGCGTGGTCGAGGTCGTCGCCGCAGCGACGGCGGCACGCATGGCGTCGAAGTCGGGGTCGAGGTTGCTGTAGGTCGGAGGGACGAGCTCGAGGCTCGTCACCGGCTGACTGCGCGCCTTCACGGCGAGCTCGGCGAAGGCGGTGAGCGCCGCCTGGGGCACGTCGGTGTCGACGGTCTGCACGCCCGCCGCCGCGACCTGCTGGAACGAGGCGAGCACGGTGGCCGGCTGGAACTGCGAGAGCACGGCCTCTTGCACCTCGCGCTGGCGGGCCATGCGGTCGAAGTCGCTCGTGCCGTGCCGCGCACGGGCGTACCAGAGGGCGTGGTAGCCGTCGAGGCGCTGCTGACCGGGCTCGATCCAGCCGTCGACGTTGATCGGCTGCCCCGCGGCGTCCTCGCCGCCGTTGATCGGGATCCGCTGCTGCACGTCGACCTCGATGCCCCCGAGCGCGTCGATGAGCTCGACGAAGCCCTGCATGTCGATGAGCGCGTAGTACTGGATCGTGAGGCCCGTGACCCCCTCGGCGGCGTCGCGCATGGCCTCGATCCCGGGCGAGCTGCTCTGCTGCTCGGCGTCGGGGTAGAGCTCGGGGTGCTCCTCGGCGTAGGTGTAGAGGAAGCTCACGAGGCAGTCGTCGCCGCAGTCGTACCCGCCGGGGAAGACGCCCCAGAGCGGCGAGCCCTCCGAGAAGGGCGCGTCGTAGAGGTTGCGCGGGATCCCGACGATCGTGGTCTGCCCGGTCTCGGCGTCGATGCTCGCGACCGAGATGCTGTCGGGTCGCAGGCCCGTGCGGTCGGCGCCGGCGTCGCCGCCCAGCAGCAGGACGTTGTACCGCCCGTCGACGGGATCGGCCGCCGCCGCCTGCGACGAGAACAGCCCGGTCAGGAGGCTGTGCTGGACGCCGGTGAGGTAGGCGCCCCAGGCGGCGGGCCCCACGGTCACGACGAGCAGGAGGGCCATGGCGCCCCCGATGACGCCGCGCGCCCGCGGGGCGGTCCGCACGATGCGGACGAGGCGCAGCGTGTCGATCGTCAGCACGACCCAGAGCACGGCGTAGTAGAGGAGGAACACCTGGACGACGGTCAGCGCGATCGTGCTCGTCGCGACGTCGAGCAGCGGGGTGCGCCAGAACAGCGCGAGGGCGACGACGACGAGCGCGACGCCCCAGAAGAGCAGGGTGGAGCCCAGGCCCCAGCGGCCGAGGCGCTTGCTGCCGGCGAGCACCTGCGCCGAGCCGGGCACGAGCACGTTGAGCACGACGAGCCAGACCGCCCGGCGGGTCATGAGGGGCTGCGAGCGGAGGTCGGGGTAGCGGACCGGCAGCGCGGTCGTGCTCACGAGGAGGACCTCACAGGGACTCCTGCAGGGCGGCGGCCTTCGCCTCGACGAGCTCGGCGAGCCCCTCCGCGTGCCGGGCCAGCCGGTCGGTGAGGTCGGCGTCGCCCGTGGCCAGGATGCGGACGGCCAGCAGCCCGGCGTTCGCCGCACCGTTGATCGACACGGTCGCGACGGGCACGCCCGCGGGCATCTGCACGATGGAGAGCAGGGAGTCGAGCCCGTCGAGCCGGGCCAGCTGCACGGGCACCCCGACGACGGGCAGGGTCGTGACGGAGGCGAGCATGCCGGGCAGGTGGGCCGCGCCTCCTGCCCCCGCGATGATCACGGCGAGGCCACGGGAGGCGGCCTGCTGACCGAAGCGGATCATCTTCTCGGGCGTGCGGTGCGCCGAGACGACGTCGACCTCGAAGGGCACGCCGAAGTCGCGCAGCACGTCGGCCGCGGCGCGCATCGTGGGCCAGTCGGAGTCCGAGCCCATGACGACGGCGACGCGGGGGGCGGGGGTCTGGGCGTTCTGGGCGTTCTGGTCCGGCACGGAGACGATGGTAACCGTCAGGCGTCGAAGTGCGCTGCAGCGGAGCGGGCCCGGGCCACCGCGTCGTCGAGGTCGTCGCCGAGGGTCGTGACGTGCCCCACCTTGCGGCCGGGACGCGAGGCCTTGCCGTAGTCGTGCACGCCGGCGGACGGCTGGGCCGCGAGCGCCGCGGGCAGGCGGTCGGCCATCGAGCCCTCCCGGGGCCCGCCGAGCACGTTGACCATGACGCTCCAGGGCGCCCGGGCACGGGTGTCGCCGAGCGGCAGGTCGAGCACGGCCCGCAGGTGCTGCTCGAACTGGCTCGTGGTGCAGCCCTCGATCGACCAGTGGCCGGTGTTGTGCGGGCGCATGGCGAGCTCGTTGACGAGCACGCGGTCGTCGGTCGTCTCGAAGAGCTCGACGGCGAGCACGCCCGTGACCTCGAGCTCGGCGGCGACCGTCCGGGCGATGCCCTCGGCGACCTCGACGAGCCGCGCGCCCGCGCCCGGTGCGGGCGCGAGGACCTCGGCGCACACGCCGTCGCGCTGCACGGTCTCGACGAGCGGCCAGGCGACGACGTCGCCGCTCGGCCGGCGGGCGACGGACTGCGCGAGCTCGCGCCGGAAGTCGACGAGCTCCTCGACGAGGAGCGCCCCCTCCCCCGCGGCCTCGTCGAGCACGGCGAACCAGTCCGCCGCCTCGGCGGCCTCGCGCACGACGCGCACGCCCTTGCCGTCGTAGCCGCCCTTCGCCGTCTTCACGACGGCGCGCCCGCCGTGGTCGGCGAGGAACGCGGCCAGCTCGTGCTCGTCGCGCACGGCCGCCCAGTCGGGCACGGGGACGCCGAGCGCGGTGAGGCGCTCGCGCATGACGAGCTTGTCCTGGGCGACGGCCAGGGCCGCGGGCCCGGGGTGCACGGCGACGCCGGCGTCGACGAGGGCGGCGAGGACCTCCTGCGGCACGTGCTCGTGGTCGAAGGTGATCGCGTCGACGCCGCGGGCGAAGTCCAGGACGGTCTCGACGTGGTGGTAGTCGCCGACCGCCGTCGCGGCGAGGCGGGCGGAAGAGCCCTCGACCTCGGCGAGCACGTGCAGCTCGATGCCGAGCTGCACCGCCGGGGGGACCATCATGCGGGCGAGCTGGCCGCCGCCGATCACGCCGATGCGGTACGCCACGGGTCCTCCTGCTGGGTCTGTCGGGTGCCGACCGGAGCGGTCGACCCGATCATGGTCGCACAGCTCCCGGGGCGGCCCGGGCGGCGGACGGGCGCGACAGCCGTAGGCCGCCGGCCGCCAGCCGTCGGCTCAGCCGAACGGGGACGGCCACGCCCGACGGGCGGCGGCGTCGTCCTGGGCGGCACGCTCGACGAGGTCCTGGAGGGTGGCCTGCACGAGCCGGACCGTGGGCACGTCGGTGAGCACGACCGGCGGGTCGCCGCCCGCGACGAGCAGCACGTCGCCGCTGCGGAAGGCCGCCTGCAGGGCGCTGCGCCGGACCGTCACGCCGTAGCCGCGGCCGTGCAGGACCTCCTGCCGGGTGCGGACGACGACGCCCCGGCGGACGACGACGCGGCGGTCGGTCACGACGTAGCGCGTGGCGGCCCAGCGCAGCAGCGGCAGGAGGCCCGTGAGGACGAGCAGGGCCGCCCCGACCGCGGCGACGAGCGACCGCTGCCAGTCCTCGGGGGCGACGCCGAGGCCGAAGCCCGTGAGGGCGCAGAGCACGACGGCCGCCACCGCGGGCAGCGTGAGGGTCCTGCCGTGGGGCCGGAGGCGCACCAGCACGCGCTCGGTGCCGGTCGGGTCCGTCACGGGGTCGCCCCGTGCCGCAGGTGCACGACGTCCCCCGAGCCGACGACGAGGTCGGGCTCCCCGGCGACGGCCACCACGAGCCGCCCGTCGTCCGCGAGCGCCGAGGCGGTCCCGAGCGTGCGTCGACCGTCGGGCAGGTGCACCTCGACGGCCCGACCGAGGCTCGCGCACCAGCGCGTGGCCAGGGCGTGCACCCCGGCCGCCCGCGCGTCGCCGTCGGCGGCGGAGAGCCCGGCGAGCAGCTCGTCGAGGCGCGGCACCCAGGCGGCGAGGACGCGGTCGGCGAGCTCCTCGGCGGTCCCCACCGCCCCGTGCAGGGCGAGCGACGTCGAGGTGGGGGTGGGCAGCTCGTCGCGGGTCAGGACCAGGTCGACGCCCGCGCCCACGACCACCGCGCCTCCTGCCGTCACCTCGGCGAGGAGGCCGCACGCCTTGTCGCCCCCGAGCAGCACGTCGTTGGGCCACTTGAGTCCCACGTCGGCGCCGGGCACGAGCGGCGCGACGGCCTCGGCGAGCGCGACGCCCGCCAGGAGCGGGACCCAGCCCAGGGCACGCACGGGGAGCGGGCGCGCGCCCGCGGGCCGCACGTCGAGGAGGACGCTCGCGGCGAGCGTGCGCCCCCGCGGGGCCTCCCACCGGCGGCCGAGCCGTCCGCGCCCCGCGGTCTGGTCGAGGGTGGCGAGGACCGACAGGTGGGGCTCGTCGTCGGCGACGGCCAGGAGGTCGGCGTTGGTGGAACCGGTCCGGTCCGGCACGGCGAGGCGGGGCAGCACGGCACGGCTGCGGTCGAGTCCCATGGCGACAGCGTGCCACGTCGGGCCCGCCGGCTCCCGGACCCGTTCGTCGACGACCTACGACGGATCGGCCGCAGAGCGCGAGGATCCCTCCAAGGGCGCGCCGGGAGCCCTCCGATAGGGTCTCCTTCGTGACCCACGACGACGCACAGCCCGACCTCCTCACCACGGCCGGCCGGATCGCCGACCTCAAGGCCCGGTACCACGAGGCGGTGACGGCGAGCGGCGAGGCCGCCGTCGCGAAGCAGCACGCGAAGGGCAAGAAGACCGCGCGCGAGCGCATCGACGAGCTGCTCGACCCCGGCTCGTTCGTCGAGCTCGACGAGTACGTCCGGCACCGCACCCACGCCTTCGGCATGGACGCCCGTCGGCCCTACGGCGACGCCGTCGTCACCGGCACGGGCACGATCCACGGCCGTCAGGTCGCCGTCTACTCGCAGGACTTCACGATCTTCGGCGGCTCGCTCGGCGAGGTCGCCGGCGAGAAGATCATCAAGGTCATGGAGCTCGCCCTCAAGACCGGCGTCCCGATCATCGGGATCCTCGACTCGGGCGGCGCGCGCATCCAGGAGGGCGTGGTCGCCCTGGGCAAGTACGGCGAGATCTTCCGCCTCAACACCGCGGCCTCCGGCGTGATCCCGCAGATCTCGATCATCATGGGCCCGGCCGCCGGCGGGGCGGTGTACTCCCCCGCCCTCACCGACTTCGTCATCATGGTCGACAAGACCAGCCACATGTTCGTCACCGGTCCCGACGTCATCAAGACCGTCACGGGCGAGGACGTCGGCTTCGAGGAGCTCGGCGGCGCCCTCACCCACAACAAGGTCTCGGGCGTCTCGCACTACCTCGCGGACGACGAGGACGACGCGCTCGACTACGCGCGCGCCCTCCTCTCGTACCTGCCCGACAACAACCTCGCCGACCCGCACGTCGCCGAGACGGCCGTCGAGCTCGAGACCACCGACGCGGACCGTCAGCTCGACGTGCTGATCCCCGACAGCCCGAACCAGCCCTACGACATGAAGACCGTCATCGAGCACGTGGTCGACGACGGCGAGTTCCTCGAGGTGCAGCCGCTCTTCGCGCCGAACATCCTCATCGGCTTCGGACGCGTCGAGGGGCGCCCGGTGGGCGTCATCGCCAACCAGCCGTCGGCCATGGCCGGCACGCTGAACATCGAGGCGGGCGAGAAGGCCAGCCGCTTCGTGCGCTTCTGCGACGCCTTCAACATCCCGATCCTCACGCTGGTCGACGTGCCCGGCTACCTGCCCGGCACCGACCAGGAGTGGACCGGCGTCATCCGCCGTGGCGCGAAGCTGCTCTACGCCTACGCCGAGGCCACCGTGCCCCTCGTCACGGTCATCACGCGCAAGGCCTACGGCGGCGCCTACATCGTCATGGGCTCGAAGCAGCTCGGCGCCGACATCAACCTGGCCTGGCCCACGGCCGAGATCGCGGTCATGGGCGGTCAGGGCGCCGTGAACATCCTGTACCGCACCGAGATCAAGGAGGCCGAGGCCGCCGGCGAGGACGTCGCCGCGGTCCGTGCCCGGCTCGCCAGCGAGTACACGTACAACGTCGCGAGCCCGTTCCTGGCCGCCGAGCGCGGTGAGCTGGACGGCGTCATCGAGCCCGCCGCGACGCGCGTCGCGGTCGTCAAGGCGCTGCGGGCGCTGCGCACCAAGCGCGCCTCGCTGCCGCCCAAGAAGCACGGGAACATCCCGCTGTGAGCGGCGCGGAGCAGGAGGCGGGCGTCCCGCCGGGCGGGTCCGCCGTCCTCCGCGTCGTGGCGGGCAGCCCGACCCCCGAGGAGCTCGCGGCCGTCACCGCCGTGCTGCTCTCGCTCGAGGCGGAGGCCTCGGCGCGCCCGGCCGGCCCGGGCACGGCGCGGAGCTCGGCCTGGACCCGGTCCGCCCGGCGCGGCCGCACGATCGGCGCGCCCGGCCCCGGCGCCTGGGGCGGCTCCGTCCGCTAGCGGCCCCGGGTCGCCCGCTCGGGTCGGTGGACGCCGGCCCCGGGTCGCCCGACGCGGTCCCCCAAAGGGACGACTGCGGGCGGCGCCGTCCGAGGGGCATGATGGTGGAGCCAGGTGCCTCTCACGGAGGGTCACGCCGGCGGACGGTGGCCGACTAGGGTAAGCGGGCCGTCGTCCGACGGGCGGTCAGGGCGGCATTCGGGTTGTCGCCCTGATCAGGTGCCCCGGGCGGGGCTGAGCTCAGCTCGCCCCGCCCCCGGGCGCCTCTCTCGTCGCGGCCGACGTCGCGGTCTCGTCCACGCGCGGGATCTGCAGCCACAGCCGGACCTCGTCGGCGTCGTCGTCCTCCAGGGCGTCGGGCGAGACGCCGGCGCCGAGCGCGGTCGCCGCGGGATCGGGCTGCCCCAGCCCCACGACCGTCACGGCCGCCTCCTCGCCGCCGGGCACGGTCCGCACGATGATGCGGTCGGCGCTCGTCCCGCGGATCGCGTCCGCGAGCTGTCCGTGCACCCGGTGCAGGTCGCGCTCCGGGAGGTCGTCGATCCCGCCCTCGTCGAGCAGCGACACCACGGTGCCGCGTCGCCGGGCGGCGAGGACCTCCCGGCGGACCCGGTCGTCGAGCAGGCGGCGCCCGCGGATCTCGTCGCGGATCCCTGCCTCGAGGTGCAGGCACTCGCTGCGCTGCTCGTCGGTGAGCCGCCCCTCCTGCTCCACGATCGCCTGGAGCATGGGCCGGGCGGTGCGACCCGTCTGCGCGAGCCGGACCTGGCGCTCGCTCAGGTGGGCCTCCTGCGCGGCCTGCCAGTCGGCGGCCTCCTGCTCGGCGAGCACGAACTCGCGGGTCTCGCGCCCGGCCCGGGCCAGGGTGGCGCTCATCGCGGTGGAGAACGCGACCCAGCTGACGCTGCCGATGACGCCCGTGTCGGTCAGGGCGGGGAAGCCGCCCCAGACGACCGCGTGCACGGCGAGGAACCCCACGCCCGTCCAGGCGATCCCCTGCCGGCGGCGCGCCGACACGATGACCATGAGCGTGCCGACGGCCGCCACGTACCAGGTGGCGTAGCCGTTCGCGTCGCCGGGGTCGAGCTGCACGCTGACCTGCACCGGCAGCACGACCGCCACCGCGAGCGCGGCGCACGCCGACCACAGCGGCATGATCGCGCTCCGGCTCGGCCAGAGCGCCATCACGGTCGCGATCACGTACAGGACCGCGCAGACCACGACCGGGGTCGGGTCGGCGTACCACGTCAACGACACGCTCGCGAGCACGAGGTGGTACGCCGAGAACACCGCGGCGAGCGTCACCATGAGCAGTCGGGGGACGGTGATCCTCACGAGGCGACCTCGTCCCACGCCCCGGGGGCGGGCCAGACGAGGCGGATGCGGGTGCCGGCGCCGGGCGCGCTGTCGACGACGGCGAGGCCACCGACGCCCTCGACGCGCTCGACGATCGAGACGCGGACGCCCAGGCGCCCCTCCGGCGCCGTGACCGGGTCGAAGCCGACCCCCGTGTCGCCGACCTCGACCGTGGTGCGGTCGTCGTCCCACTCGACGCGGACCCAGCGCCGCAGCCCCGGGACGTCGCCGGCGTGCTGGGCGCTGTTGACGACGGCCTGGAGCGCGGCGCTGTACAGCACGTCGGCCGCCGCCGCAGGGAGGCCGTGGCACGAGATGCCGTGGCTGCTCACGGCGACGTCGACCGCCGCGGCGCGGGCGCCCTCGGCGATGCGGTCCCGGAGGTCCACGAGCGGCACGTCGCTGGCGTCGAGGGGCGCCGCGACGGACGCGGCCGCCACGTGCGCCATGGCGTTGCGCGCGGAGGTGGTCGCGAGCTCGTGCTGCTGCGGCGTGTGCGCCCTGGCCGCCTGGATGAAGGTGGTCAGCACGCTGTCGTGCACGATGGCGTCGACCTGGACCCGCTCGAGCTCGGTCGCGTGCTCGCGGATCGCGTTCGAGTACCTCGCCACCGCCGTCTGCTGCGCGGCGTCGACGGCGGAGGCCGCCTGCCGGAGGACCGTCACCAGCACGACGATCGCCCCGCCCAGGATGATCGCGTACACCGCGTCGAGGACGGCCTCGACGGGCGCCACCCCACCGCCGGAGGGCGTGAGGCGCACGAGGCCGTAGACCGTGGGCGTCACGAAGAGGTAGACGGTCGCCACCGGGAGCGTCGTCGCGAAGACGGCCGCGGAGGTGGCCACCGTGCAGAGGTACCAGAGCCAGGGGTCGGCGCCCTGCACGACCCCCGGGTCGACGACGGCCAGGGGCCAGGTCACGAGGGCGACGAGGTACGACGCGGCGACGACGCCGCTCGCGACCTCGAACCAGCGACCCGCGAAGCCCGCGACCGTCACGGCGACGAAGCCGCCGTACATCGCCACGGCCATCGTGATCGCCCAGCCCGGGCGCAGGGCGTCGAACTGGCCGACGAGGTACGGGAACGCCTGGGCGCCGAAGGCGAGCGCGAAGACGCCGAGGGCGCGGGCGAGGACCGAGTCGAGCAGGGCCCGGCTGATCGGGGCCCGGGGAGCGCGGAGGGGGGCGGGAGCGGCGGCCGCCGCCTCAGCGGCCATCGCCGCCGTCCGCGTCGAGGCCCGGCAGGATGCCGTCCTCGACGGCCCGCCGCAGCAGGTCGACCTTGGTCGGGGCGGGGCGGCCGACCTCGACGTACTTGACGCGGATCCGGTCCAGGTACTCGCGCGCGGTCGAGTAGCCGATCCCGAGCTGCTGAGCCGCGAGCTTGAGCGGCAGGCCCGAGGCGTACAGGTGCAGGATCTCGCGCTCGCGGCGCCCGAGCTGCGCCTTCGCGAAGTCGCGGTCGGCGTCGATCGCGCTGGCCCACTCGAGGTTGTTGAGCACGTCGCCGCGCGCCACCGTCGCGACGGCCGCCATGACGGTCTTGGTGGCCGAGGACTTGGGGATCACGCCCGCGGCGCCCGCGGCGAGCGCCTCGCGCACCGAGGCCACGCGATCGGCGATGCTGTGCACGAGCACGGCCGAACCGGTGGCCTGCACGCGCTTGACGTTCTCGGTGACGGTCGACCCGTCACCGAGCGACAGGTCGAGGACGACGACGTCGACCTCGCGTCCGGCGAGGCCCTCGACGAACTCCTGGACCCCGGCCGCCGTGAGGACGACCTCGAAGCCCTCGGCCTGGCAGGCGGCCTGGATGCCCAGCCGGACCGACTCGTGGTCGTCGACGACGGCCACCCTCGTGCGCTGCGGCGGTCGAGGGTCCTGCTCGGCCTGCTCGGGCGTGCTGTGCGACGTGCTGTTCGACACGGGGCGTCCTTCCCTCGGCTGCCGCCGGGATCCTGATCCGGCCCGGTCAGCGGTCACATCGTATCGGCACGACGAGGTCGGGCGGGTGGTCCTGGCCGAGGATGCGCGTCACCCGTCGCTCACCTGGCGAGGCGGACGACCGTCTCGACGTGGTGAGTCGACGGGAAGAGGTCGAAGGCCCGGATCGCCACCGGCCGGTAGCCGGCCGCGGAGAACAGGCCCAGGTCGCGGGAGAGGGCGACCGGGTCGCAGGCCACGTACACGACCTGCGCCGGCTCCAGCTCGGCGATCGCCGCCACGACGTCGCGACCCGCCCCGCTGCGAGGAGGGTCGAGGACGACCGTCGCGGCGCGCTGGCGGTCGCGCTCGGTCGCCGTGGCCTGCGCGCCCGCCTGCCGGAGCCAGCGCTCCACGCGACCCGTGACGGCGGCCGCGCCGACCCACTCGGCGAGGTTCTCGGCGGCGTGCTCCGTGGCACGGGCCACGCCCTCGACCGTGGTGATCCGCGTGGCCGGTCCCGCGACGTCGGCGAAGGCCGCGGCGAGCAGGCCGACGCCCCCGTAGAGGTCGAGGTTGGCGGCGCGCGGGTCGACGAGCGCCGGGTCGACGAGGTCCTGCACGGCCGCCGTGAGGGTGCCGGCGGCGAGCCGGTGCACCTGCCAGAAGCCCGTGTCGTCGACGCGGAAGGCACGGTCGCCGACCTGCTCGGTGACCACGGTCGGGGCCTGGCGCCCGATGACGAGGCGCGCCGAGCCTCCTGCCGGGGCGAGCACGTCGACGTGCTCCTCGCCGGGGAACCGCTCGCCGAGCGGCGCCGCCGCGGCCACCTCGGGCGCGGCCAGCGGCAGGTCGTCGACCGCCACGACCCGGTGCGAGCGGGAGGCGTAGGGGCCGACGCGACCGTCGGCGTCGACGTGCAGCCGCACGCGGGTGCGCCACCCCGTGCCGCGGCGCTCGTCGTCGCCGGGCAGGCCCTCGACGACGACGGCCTCGCGGACGGCGTCCTCCACGCCGCCGAAGCGGCCCAGGGCGTCGGCCAGCACCTGGCGCTTGAGCTCGCGCTGGTGCGGCAGGTCCACGTGCCCGAACTCGGCGCCGCCGGCCCGGTCGTCGGGGTCGCGGTCGATCGAGGCCGCGGACCACACGTGCGGGCGGCGGTGCTCGCTCGGCTCGAGGACGCGCACCGCGTCGGCGCGCCAGAACGACTTCTTGCGGTCGTCGGTGACGCGCGCCACGACGCGTTCGCCGGGGATCGCGTCCTGCACGAAGACCACGCGCCCCTCGTGCCGCGCGACGGAGACCCCGCCGTGCGCGATCCCGGTCACGTCCAGTTCGACCTCTCGGCCCTGCATGTCGCCCATCCCCCGAGTCTGACAGGCTGACCGGGTGACGGTCCCCCTCCTGCTCGCCAGCACCTCGCCCGCCCGCCTCGCACTGCTCCGTGCCTCCGGCATCGAGCCGTCGCTCCAGGCGCCCGGCGTCGACGAGGAGGCCGCCGTGGCCGAGGCCGAGGCGGCGGCCGGCGCCCCGCTCGACGCGGCCGCGACGGTGCAGCTGCTCGCGCGGCTCAAGGCCGAGGCGGTCGTCGGGGCCGGCACCGACGGCGCGCCCTTCGACGGCCTGGTGCTCGGCGGCGACTCGGCCTTCGAGCTCGACGGCGAGGTGCACGGCAAGCCGCACGAGCCCGAGCTGGCCCTCGAGCGCTGGCGCCGCATGGCCGAGATCGGCGGCGGCACGCTCTGGTCGGGGCACTGGCTCGTCGACCACCGCGGGGGCAGGAGGCGCGGGGCGGCCGGTGCCGTGGCCAGCGCCCGCCTCACCTTCGCCGACGACCTCGACCCCGACGAGCTCGTCGCCTACGTGGCCACGGGCGAGCCGCTCGAGGTCGCCGGGGCCTTCACGATCGACGGCCGGGCCGCCGCGTTCATCTCGCACATCGAGGGCACGCCGAGCGCGGTCGTCGGCCTCTCGGTGCCCGACCTGCGCCGCCTGGTGCGCGGCTTCGGCATCGGCTGGCACGAGCTCTGGACGCCCGGCGCGGCCCCCTCGTTGTAGGTCGCGACAGCACGACTCGCGATTTCTTGTGCGCGGCAGCCAAGGGACGGACCCGGGCTGCCCTTAAGCTCGGTGACATGTCGCGCATCGAGAAGGTCCTGGTCGCCAACCGCGGAGAGATCGCCGTCCGCATCGTCAGGGCCGCCCGCGACGCCGGGATCGGTTCGGTCGCCGTCTACGCCGACCAGGACCGCGACGCCCTGCACGTCCGCCTGGCCGACGAGGCCTACGCCCTCGAGGGCACGACGAGCGCCGAGACGTACCTCGTCGTCGACAAGCTCCTCTCGGTGGCCCGCCGCTCGGGCGCCGACGCCGTGCACCCCGGCTACGGGTTCCTCGCCGAGAACGCCGACTTCGCCCGCGCGGTGACCGCCGCCGGCCTGACCTGGATCGGCCCCTCCCCCGAGGCGATCGAGCAGCTGGGCGACAAGGTCTCGGCCCGGCACATCGCCGAGCGGGTCGGGGCGCCGCTCGCGCCCGGCACGCTCAACCCGGTCTCCGGCGCCGACGAGGTGCTCGAGTTCGTCGACCAGCACGGTCTCCCCGTGGCCATCAAGGCCGCGTTCGGCGGCGGTGGGCGCGGCCTCAAGGTCGCCCGCACCCGCGAGGAGGTCCCCGAGCTCTTCGACAGCGCCACCCGCGAGGCCGTCGCCGCCTTCGGCCGGGGCGAGTGCTTCGTCGAGAAGTACCTCGACCAGCCCCGCCACGTCGAGACGCAGTGCCTCGCCGACGCGCACGGCACCGTCGTCGTCGTGTCGACCCGCGACTGCTCGCTGCAGCGCCGCCACCAGAAGCTCGTGGAGGAGGCGCCCGCGCCGTTCCTCACCGCCGAGCAGCAGGAGGCCCTGGTCACCTCGTCGAAGGCGATCCTGCGCGAGGTCGGCTACGTCGGCGCCGGCACCTGCGAGTTCCTCGTCGGGCGCGACGGCACCGTGTCGTTCCTCGAGGTCAACACGCGCCTGCAGGTCGAGCACCCGGTCAGCGAGGAGGTCACGGGCATCGACCTCGTGCGGGAGCAGTTCCGCCTCGCCGAGGGCGGCGTGCTCGACTACGACGACCCCGCGCCCCGCGGCCACTCGTTCGAGTTCCGCATCAACGGCGAGGACGCCGGTCGCGGCTTCATGCCCGCCCCCGGACCGGTCCACGTCTTCTCGGCGCCCGGCGGCCCCGGCGTGCGCGTCGACAGCGGCGTCCAGGCCGGCGACGAGATCAGCGGCTCGTTCGACTCCCTGCTCGCGAAGCTCATCGTGACCGGCGCCGACCGCGACGACGCGCTCGAGCGGTCGCGCCGTGCCCTCGCCGAGTTCGAGGTGGCCGGCCTGCCCACGGTCCTGCCGTTCCACCGCGTCGTCGTCGACGACCCGGCCTTCGCGCCCGCCGACGGCGCCCCGTTCAGCGTCCACACCCGGTGGATCGAGACCGAGTTCGAGAACACGGTCGAGCCGTGGGACGGCGAGGCCGCGACGCCCCGCGCCGCCGACGCCCGCGAGACGGTCGTCGTCGAGGTCGGCGGGCGCCGGCTCGAGGTCTCCCTGCCCGCGGGCCTCGGGAGCCGGTCCGCGCCTCCTGCCACCGCCGCTCCCCGTCGCCGCGGCTCGGGCCGGGGCGCCGCCGTCACCGCGACCGGCGCCGAGGTCGTCTCGCCCATGCAGGCCACGGTCGTGAAGCTCGCGGTCGAGGAGGGCCAGGCGGTCGTCAAGGGCGACCTGGTGCTCGTGCTCGAGGCCATGAAGATGGAGCAGCCCGTCGCCGCGCACCGCGACGGGACCGTCACCGGCATCGACGCCGCCGTCGGCGCGACCGTGTCGTCGGGGCACGTGCTGCTGAGCATCTCGTAGCGCCCTCCGGCCGTAGGGTGGGGGCATGTCCGAGACCACTCCCCACCCCCTCGACGACCCGGCCGCCGACCCGTTCGAGGTCGCCCGCACCGCCGCCGCCGAGATCGCCGAGCAGACCGGCGTCGCACGCCACGACATCGCCCTCACCCTGGGCAGCGGCTGGGCCGCCGCGGCCGACCTCGTCGGCGAGACCGTCGCCGAGGTGCCCGCCACCCGCATCACCGGGTTCAGCGCCTCCGCCGTCGTCGGCCACACCGGCTCGATCAGGAGCATCGCCCTCCCGAGCGGCAAGCACGCGCTCGTCATCGGTGCACGTACGCACTACTACGAGGGCCACGGCGTCCGTCGCGTCGTGCACAGCGTCCGCACCGCGGCCGCCACCGGAGCGACGACGATGATCCTCACGAACGGCGCGGGCGGCATCAAGGAGACCTGGACCCCCGGGCAGCCGGTCCTCATCAGCGACCACCTCAACCTCACCGCCGACAGCCCCCTCGAGGGCGCGACCTTCATCGACCTCACCGACCTCTACTCGTCCCGTCTGCGCGACATCGCCCGCTCGGTCGACCCCGGCCTCGACGAGGGCGTCTACACGCAGTTCCGCGGGCCGCACTACGAGACGCCCGCCGAGGTGCAGATGGCGAAGGCCATGGGCGGCCACATCGTCGGCATGTCGACGGCCCTCGAGGCCATCGCGGCCCGGCAGGCCGGGATGGAGGTGCTGGGCATGTCGCTCATCACCAACCTCGCCGCCGGCATCCAGACGACGCCGCTCAGCCACGCCGAGGTGCTCGAGGCCGGCAAGGCCGCCGAGCCGGTGATCAGCGACCTGCTCGCCCGGATCGTGGCGGCCCTGTGACCGGCCACGACGCCGTCGTCGCGGCGGCCGAGGCCTGGCGCGACCAGGACCCCGACCCGCGCACGCGCGACGAGCTCGACCGGCTGCTCGAGGCGGCGCGGGGCGACGACGAGACGGCGCGGACGGCGCTCGCCGAGCGCTTCGCCGGTCGCCTGCAGTTCGGCACCGCCGGGCTCCGGGGCGAGCTGGGCGCCGGCCCCACGCGCATGAACCGCGTGCTCGTCGCGCAGGCCGCGGCCGGGTTCGCGGCCTTCCTCCGGAGCCGCGAGGAGCGGCCCAGCATCGTCGTCGGCTACGACGGCCGCACGAACAGCGACGTCTTCGCGCGCGACACCGTCGAGGTCATGGCCGCCGCCGGGGTGGCCGCGACCCTCCTGCCCCGGGCCCTGCCGACGCCCGTGCTCGCCTTCGCGGTGCGGCACCTCGACGCCAGCGCGGGCGTCATGGTGACCGCCAGCCACAACCCCGCGGCGGACAACGGCTACAAGGTGTACCTCGGCGGCACGGACGCCGGCTCCCAGATCGTGGCCCCCGTCGACGCCGAGATCGCCGGGCACATCGAGGAGGCCGCCCGCGGCTCCGTCGCGGAGCTGCCGCGCTCCGACGACTGGCGCACCGCGGGCGAGGACGTCGTGGACGCGTACGTGGACCGCACGGCCGCCCTGGCCGGCACCGCCGCGCGCCTGCGTCAGCCCCGCGTCGTGCACACCGCGATGCACGGCGTCGGCTGGGAGGTCGCGCGCCGCGTCTTCGCCCGGGCCGGCTTCACCGAGCCCGTGCCCGTCGCCGAGCAGGCCGCGCCCGACCCGGCGTTCCCGACGGTCGCGTTCCCCAACCCCGAGGAGCCCGGCGCGCTCGACCTGGCGTTCGCCACGGCCGAGAGGGTGGGCGCCGACCTCGTCGTCGCCAACGACCCCGACGCCGACCGCCTGGCCGTCGCCGTGCCCACCGCCTCCGGCTGGCGTCGCCTCAGCGGCAACGAGGTCGGCCAGCTGCTCGGCTGGCGCGCCGCGGAGCGCGCCGTGGCCGCCGGGCGCCACGGTGCCCTCGCCGCGAGCATCGTCTCGTCGCCCGCCCTGCGCGAGGTCGCCCACCAGCACGGTCTCGACCACGTCGACACCCTCACCGGCTTCAAGTGGGTCTCCCGCGTCGACGGGCTCCTCTACGGCTACGAGGAGGCCCTCGGCTACCTCGTCGACCCCGAGGTCGTCCGCGACAAGGACGGCATCTCGGCGGCCGTCGACCTGCTCGCCCTCGCCACCGAGCTGCACGACGCCGGGTCGTCGATCTCGGAGCGCCTCGTGGCCTTCGACGAGCGCTTCGGTGCGTTCGCCTCGGCGCAGGTGTCGATCCGCGTCACCGACCTGCGCCGCATCGACGAGCTCATGGCCCGACTGCGCGAGACGCCGCCGACGCACGTCGGCAGCCGCGCGGTCGACCGCACGGACGACCTCCGCGAGGGCTCCGACGAGTTCGCCCCCAGCGACGTGCTGCGGCTGTGGACCACCGACGGCTCCCGCGTCGTCGTCCGCCCCAGCGGCACCGAGCCGAAGCTCAAGGTCTACATCGACGCCTCGAGCACCGAGGGCGACGCCGCCACGCGGCGCGCGACCGCCGAGGCCGCCGTGGCCGACCTCGAGGCCGGCGCCCGCGCCCTCCTCGCCTGAGCACGGCACGACGGAGCCCCTCCGACGACCTGGTCGTCGGAGGGGCTCCGTCGTGCCGCGGGGCGTCAGCCGAGGGCGCGCTCGAGCTTCTCGGTGAGCTCCTGCTGGTCGAAGTGGTTCTGCACGACGACGACCTCGGCGAAGGTGTCGCCGATGGCCTCGACGAACTCGGCCGAGGTGAGGATCACCTGCGCGTCGGCCGCCACCTCGGCGATCGAGCGCACGTCGGCGGCGACGACGTCGGCCTCGATGTCGAGGCGCTGGAGCACGCGCTCGGCGTTGACCTTGAGGATGCCGCTGGAGCCGATGCCGGCGCCGCAGATGGTGACGATCTTCACGGGGTCGCTCCTAGGAGTCGTCGGACCTCGTCGGCCGAGGTCGCACGGGCGAGCGCCGGGATGACCGCGGCGTCGTTGAACACGTTCGCGAGGTCGGCGACGGACTCGAGGTGCCCGCCGACCGTCGCCACGCAGAGGGCGAGCACGACGCGCACGGGGTCGTTGTGCGGGTGCCCGAAGGCGATCGGCTCGGCGAGGGTCGCCACGGCCAGGCCGTCCGCGAGCACGGCGTCGCCGGGGCGGGCGTGCGCCAGGACCAGCCCGGGGGCGATGACGACGTAGGGGCCGTGCTCCTCGATCATGCGGACCATCTCGTCCGAGTAGTCGGGACGCGTGGCGCCGCTGGCCGTCAGCGCGTCGCCGGCGGCCCGGACGGCACCCCGCCAGTCGTCGACGCGGGCCCCGATCACGACGGCGGCGTCGGGCAGCGCGGGGAGCGTCACGCGCGCACCTCCGCGAAGCCCGCGGCGATGCGGTCGGCCAGGTCGTCGCGCTCCTCCAGGGGCAGGAACGCCGCAGCGGCCGCGTGCAGCTGGAAGGCCTCGAGGTCGTCGAGGTCGTAGTCGAACGCCTGCACGAGCAGGGCCAGCTCGCGGCTGAGGCTCGTGCCGCTCATGAGCCGGTTGTCGGTGTTGACCGTCACCCGGTAGCCGAGCTGGTGCAGGAGGTCGAAGGGATGGTCGTCGAGGTCGCTCCCCCAGGCAGCGATCGCCCCGGTCTGCAGGTTCGAGCTGGGTGCCAGCTCGAGCGCGATCTCGCGGTCGCGCACCCAGGAGGCGATCGGCCCGAGCTCGACGGTCGTGCGGTCCGGTCCCGTCGTGACGACGCGGACGTCCTCCGCGAGCCGGACGCCGTGGCCGAGGCGCAGCGCGCGCCCGTCGAGGAGGGCGCCGCGGATGCTGTCCAGCCCGGCGGCCTCGCCCGCGTGCACCGTGACCGGGAGGAACTCCTGCGCCAGCAGGTCGAAGGCCTCCTGGTGCCGTGCGGGCGCGAAGCCCTCCTCGGGCCCCGCGATGTCGAAGCCGAGGACCCCACGGTCGCGGTGGCGGAGCGCCAACCGGGCGATCTCGGTGGCACGGTCGCCGTGGCGCATGGCCGACAGGACCTGGCCGACCGAGAGGTCGTGCCCGCGGTCGGCGAGCTCGACGACCGCGTCGTCGATGCCCGCCTGCACCGCCTCGACGACGGCGTCGAGGGAGGCGCCGCCGCGGAGGTGCTGCTCGGGCGCCCAGCGCACCTCGCCGTGCAGGACGCCGTCGGCGGCGAGGTCGAGGGCGAACTCGTGCGCGGCCCGGCGCAGGGCCTCCTCCGTCTGCAGCACGCCCACGGTCAGGTCGAAGGTCTCGAGGTACGCGGGGAGCGACCCGGAGTCGGCCCGGTCGACGAACCACGCGCCGAGGGCGTCCGCGTCCGACGCGGGCAGCACCACGCCCGCCGCGTCGGCGAGCTCGAGCACCGTGCCAGGGCGCAGCCCGCCGTCGAGGTGGTCGTGCAACGAGACCTTGGGCAGGGCGACGATGCTCGGGCCCCCGTTCGGCAGACGGTAGTCCTTGTCGGGAGCGCTCATGGGCACCGATCCTACTCGGCCGCGGCGGGGCGACCAGGGCGCCGCCCCACGAGGGTCAGGAGATGCGGTCGACGACGAGCGCGCCGCGCTCGGGGGCGACGTCGCCGACGGCCCAGGCACCCTGGACCGACTCGAGGGCGCGCTCGAAGCGGCCCGGCTCGTCGGTGTGCAGCGTGAAGAGCGGCTGCCCCGCCGTGACGCGGTCGCCGGGCTTGGCGTGCAGCTCGATGCCCGCGCCGGCCTGCACCGGGTCCTGCTGACGGGCACGGCCGGCACCGAGGCGCCAGGCGGCGATGCCGAACGGCAGGGCCTGCTGCTCGGTGAGGTAGCCCGTGGCGTCGGCGGTCACGACGTGCGAGTGCGCCGCCGTCGGCAGCGCCGCGTCGGGGTCGCCGCCCTGGGCACGGATCATGGCCTTCCAGGCGTCCATCGCCCGGCCGTCGTCCAGGGCGGCCTCGACGTCGGCGTCCGGACGACCGGCCAGCGTGAGCATCTCCCGGGCGAGCGCCACGGTGAGCTCGCGCACGTCGGCGGGACCGCCGCCGGCGAGCACCTCGACCGACTCGCGCACCTCGAGGGCGTTGCCGATGGTGAGGCCGAGCGGCACGTTCATGTCCGTGAGCAGCGCGGTCGTCGCGACGCCCGCGTCCTTGCCGAGGTCGACCATGGTGCGGGCCAGCTCGCGGGACTGCTCGATGTCCTGGAGGAACGCGCCGGAGCCGAACTTGACGTCGAGGACGAGCGCGGCGGTGCCCTCCGCGATCTTCTTGCTCATGATGCTCGACGCGATGAGCGGGATCGCCTCGACGGTGCCCGTGATGTCGCGCAGTGCGTAGAGCTTCTTGTCGGCCGGGGCGAGGCCGGAGCCGGCCGCGCAGACGACCGCGCCGCTGTCGGCCATGATGGCGCGCATCCTGTCGTTCGACAGCTGGGCCTGCCAGCCGGGGATGCTCTCGAGCTTGTCGAGCGTGCCACCGGTGTGGCCGAGGCCACGGCCGGACAGCTGGGGCACCGCCACGCCGAACGAGGCGACGAGCGGGGCCAGGGGCAGGGTGATCTTGTCGCCCACGCCGCCGGTGGAGTGCTTGTCGACCGTGGTCTTGCCGAGGCCCGAGAAGTCCATGCGCTCGCCCGTGGCGATCATCGCGAGCGTGAGGTCGCGGATCTCTCGGCGCTCCATGCCGTTGAGGAAGATCGCCATCGCGAGGGCCGACATCTGCTCGTCGGCGACGTAGCCCCGCGTGTAGGCCTCGACCAGCCAGTCGATCTGGGCGGTGCTGAGGCTCCCCCCGCTGCGCTTGACGCGGATGAGGTCGACGGTGTCGAAGGGCTCGACGAGGGTCTCGGTCACGGGGGTCTCCTAGCGGTGGTGCGGTGGACGACCGCCGACGGGGTGCCGTCGGGGGCCGGGGGTCGCGGCACGGGGACGGTGCCCCGGCCGGTCAGTCGTGCTGGGCCCGGTAGGCCTCGAGCTGGCGCGGTCCGAACGCGTCGGGCAGCACCTCGTCGATGCTGCGGAACCCGCTCACGGTGTCGAGCACCATGCGCGCGTCGCTGTGCTCGTAGAGCAGCTGGCGGCAGCGCCCGCAGGGCATGAGCACGCCGCCGTCGCCGTCGACGCAGGCGAACGCGACGAGCCTGCCGCCC
>Ga0265797_10004006_pt1 | contig 22914 bp, 13 predicted proteins | sample P2T30metagenome_FD_192433 | JGI IMG/M metagenome (GOLD analysis project Ga0265797, IMG submission 192433) | Plant litter microbial communities from East Loma Ridge, Irvine, California - P2 T30 | ecosystem: Environmental > Terrestrial > Plant litter > Unclassified | place: USA: California... | reverse complement strand
CGGAAACCGATAGTGGCGTGGATTGCGTAAGCGATGATCGCGGTCATCACCACGGTGAAGACCAGGGTGACCAGCACTGCGACAATCTGTGAGCCCATCAGACCGAAACCGCCTCCGTAGAAGAGACCGCCGCGTTCGCCGTCGATCAGCTCGGCGCGGCCCAGCAGACCGATGGCCACGGTGCCCCAGAGACCGGCAACGAAGTGCAGGCCGACGACGTCAAGCGTGTCATCGAAGCCGAGCTTGTACTTCAGGCCGACGGCCAGGTAGCAGACGAAGCCTGCGATGGCGCCGATGATGATCGCACCGACCGGATCGACGTGAGCACAAGCCGGAGTGATGGCGACGAGGCCGGCGACGATACCGGAGGCTGCACCGAGGGCGGTGGGCTTCTCGCTGCGGACGCGCTGAGTGACCAACCAGACGACAAGTGCAGCAGCAGGTGCAAGGAGGGTGTTGACCCAGATCAGACCAGCTTCGCCGGCCTCGGCAGCTGCGCCACCGTTGAAGCCGAACCAGCCGAACCAAAGAAGTGAGGCGCCCAGCAGCACGAACGGTGTGTTGTGGGGGCGGTGTGAAGCGCGCTCGGTGAAGTTGCGACGCTTACCCAGGATCAGTGCCAGGACCAGTGCGGCCAGGCCGGCACACATGTGAACAACAAGACCACCGGCGTAGTCGACTGCCTCACCGACAGCGTCGCCGACGGCGCCACCCTCGCCGAGGAGTCCACCATCGCCCCAGACCATGAAGGCCAGCGGGCAGTAGACCAGGGTGACCCAGATGGGAACGAAGACCATCCAGGCGGAGAACTTGGCACGATCAGCGATCGCACCCGAGATGAGTGCAGTGGTGATGATGGCGAACGTGGCGCCGAAGCCGATGCCGATCAGACCCTCAGGTGCGTCATTGAGGGTGCTGTAGAGGCCGAAGTCAGTAGCGGGGTTTCCGAACAGGCCGCCGACTGATTCGCCACCGGCGATCGCGGAGCCCCAGAGGGCCCATACGACAGCGACGAGGCCCATGGCCCCGAAGCTCATCATCATCATGTTGATAGCGGACTTGGCCTGAGACAGACCGCCGTAGAAGAAGGCCAGGCCAGGCGTCATGAGCAGGACAAGCGCGCTTGCCACCAGCATCCAGACGTCAAGAGATCCAAGTTCCATGTGTCCCTCCAAGAAACATCAGGTCACCGGTGTATCTCACCGATGCGAGCTGATCTCTATAGTCCACGCCCCGTGTTTCACCCGGCGCGCCGCAATGTTTCAGGTAGGTAAAAACTTCCTCCTGGCGGAGTCGATCCGCTCAGGCGGACAGAACCTGTCTCAGAACGGTGTGACGTATGCCCCCGAGATTCCGCCGTCGACCATAAAGGTGGAGGCGGTCATGAAGGATGAGTCGTCGCTGGCGAGGAAGGCCACGGCTGCCGCCAGCTCCTCGGGTTCCGCGAAACGACCGAGCGGAATGTGGACGAGACGCCGCGCTGCCTTCTCCGGGTCTTTGGCGAAAAGCTCCTGCAACAGCGGTGTGTTCACCGGCCCGGGGCAGAGCGCATTGACCCGGATTCCCTGCCGGGCAAACTCCACGCCGAGCTCTCGGCTCATCGAGAGCACCCCGCCCTTGGAGGCGCTGTAGGAGATCTGGGAGGTCGCGGCCCCCATCATCGCGACGAATGACGCGGTGTTGATGATGGACCCCTTCTCCTGCTTCTGCATATAGGGCAGCGCGTATTTGCAGCAGTAGTAGATGGAGGTCAGGTTCACCTCCTGGACCCTGCGCCAGGCGTCGATCCCCGTGTCTAGTATCGAGGCGTCCTCGGGCAGCGCGATTCCGGCATTGTTGAAGGCGATGTCCACGCTGCCATAGGCCTCATGGGTCTGCGCGTAGAGGTTCTCGACCTCTTCGGGGTTGGTGACGTCGACCTTGACGAACATTCCCTCCACTTCGGCGGCCGCTTTCTGGCCTGCGTCCGGGTCGATGTCGGCGATGACCACCCGGGCGCCTTCTGCGGCCATGCGGCGTGCGCTTGCAAGTCCTATACCGCTGGCACCGCCGGTGATCACGGCACTTCTATCCGCCAGACGAGGGGCGAGGGTTTCCATGGAACTCCTTAGAGTCAGGGGCATGTGTCATGCCCTGGTGGCTTGGGACAGGTGAGCAGCGCTAGCTGTTGGAGATGAAGACGTTCTTCGTCTCGGTGAAGGCCGAAGGCGCGTCAGGGCCGAGTTCACGACCGAACCCCGATTGTTTGAAGCCACCGAAGGGTGTCCAGTAGCGAACTGAGGCATGAGAGTTCACTGAGAGGTTTCCTGCATCGACTCCGCGCGAAACCCGGAGAGCCCGGCCCACGTCGCGGGTCCAGATGGACCCGGAGAGTCCGTAGTCGGTGTCATTGGCGAGCCGGATCGCATCAGCTTCGTCTTCGAAGGGGACGACGGCGATCAGGGGTCCGAACACCTCATCCTGGAAGACCTTCGACGTGGGGGACGGGGTGAGCACCGTGGGTGGGAACCAGAACCCCGGGCCCGTGGGGGCGGAACCCCGGAAGGCGATCGTGGCGTCGTCGTCGAGGTATCCTGCCACTGAATCACGGTGGCCCGCGGAGATCAGTGGGCCCATATCTGTGCCGGGCAACTGCGGGTCGCCACAGCTGAAACCCTGCACAGCCGGTTCCAGCAGTCCAAGAAATCGGTCAAGAACGTTGCGCTGCACCAGCACCCGCGAACGGGCGCAGCAGTCCTGTCCGGCATTGTCGAAAGCACCCCCGGGGGTGGACGCGGCAGCCAGTTCAAGATCCGCGTCGGCGAAGATGATGTTGGAGTTCTTTCCACCGAGCTCCAGGGTCAGACGTTTGATCTGATCCGCGCAGCCCGCCATGATCTGCTTTCCCACCCCCGTGGAGCCTGTGAAGACGACCTTGCGCACGCCTGGGTGAGTCACGAATCGCTCTCCCACCACAGATCCTTTGCCGGGAAGCACCGTGAACACCCCCTCGGGCAGTCCAGCGTCCAGGGCCAGCTCGCCCAATCGGATGGCGGTCAGCGGTGTCAGCTCTGCAGGTTTGAGCACCACAGTGTTTCCGGCCGCCAGTGCGGGCGCAAAGCCCCAAGCCGCGATGGGCATGGGAAAGTTCCAGGGCACGATCACCCCGACGACGCCGAGCGGCTCATGGAACGTGACGTTGACCCCTCCAGCGGTGGGGATCTGCCTCCCGGAAAGCCGCTCCGGGGCTCCTGAGTAGTAGTTAAGGACGTCGCGGACATTGCCGGCCTCCCACCGGGCATTTCCGATCGTGTGTCCGGCATTGCGGACCTCGAGGGCGGCGAGATTCTCAACGTCGGCGTCGACCAGCTCGGCAAATCGCCGGAGCAGGCGGGACCGGTCGGCCGGGGTGACCTCGCACCAGGTCTCGAAGGCATGTTGGGCACGGGCGATCGCGGCGTCGGTCTCGTCCCTGGAGACCAGTTCGAGGGTTTCGATGATCTCCTCGGTGGCAGGGTTGATGATCTCGGTGATGGTCATGGAAACAGGGCGTCCTCTCGTGCGTGGCAGGAGTGCTGATTTTCGGCTCTGACCTGGGCGTAGCGCCGGGCGACGTCGATGAAACCTTCAAAGAGCCTGGCATCCTTGCGGTTCTCCTCGGGATGGAACTGGACCCCTAGGACCCAGTTCTCGGTGGTGGTCTCCACCGCCTCGATGGTGCCGTCGGCAGCGCGAGCGGTGACCACAAGTCCCTCCGCCACGGCGTCCACCGCTTGATGGTGATGGCAGGGGGACTGTGCTGAGTCACCCAGCAGAGCGGCGCATCGGCTGCCGGGCGCGGTGGTGAACGCGACCTCTCCGTAGCGGCCAGGTCCGGGCTGGTACTGCTTGGCGTTGGGATTGACGTCTGGCAGGTGCTGGATCAACGTGCCTCCCAGCGCCACGTTGAGGATCTGGGCACCTCTGCAGATGGCGAAGAGCGGAAGGCCCTGCTGAAGCGCCGCCTGGGTCAGTGCAATGTCGTGGGTATCTCGAGATGGCTGCGAGGAGGTCCGCTCGTGTCGCTCAGCGCCGTAGAAGCGGGGGTCCACATCGACACCGCCGATCACGATCAGTCCATCGAAAAGCTGCAGCACGCTCGTGTCAGTCCCGACCGGGGGAAGCAGGATCGGAGTTCCTCCCGCGGCGGCCACGCCCTCGGCGTAGGCCCCCGGCAGGATGGCGGCCACGGAGGTCCAGTCGCCCCAGGATCCCTCCTGGTAGTACGTGGTCAGCGCGATGCGGGGCCGGTAGGCGGAGACTGCTGCGTCAGAGCCTTTCGAATCCACGGTGCAACTCCCAGTCGGTGACGGCTGCTTCAAAGGCTTCCAGCTCAACATCGGCGTAGTGGACGTAATGCTCCACGACTTCTGCCCCGAAGATGTCCCGCGCGAGCTGCGAGTCTGCCAGCAGATCGCGTGCCTCACGCATGGCCGAGGGCACCACCTGGGCATCAGACTCGTAGGCGTTTCCCTCCATCATGGGTTCCAGCTCAAGCTTGTGCTCGATGCCGTAGAGACCTGAGGCGAGCATGGCAGCCAGTGCCAGGTAGGGATTGACGTCTCCGCCGGGGAGACGGTTCTCCATCCGTGCTGATCCGCCGCTGCCGACGAGCCGGACAGCACAGGAGCGGTTGTCGATGCCCCAGGCCACTGCGGTGGGGGCGAAACTGCCCTTGGCGAAGCGCTTATAGGAGTTGATGTTCGGGGCATAGAAGATGGAGAGCTCTCGCATGCCTTTGAGCACCCCCGCGATGAAATAGTCGTAGACGGCGCTGCGGGCACCGGTTTCTTCGTCCCAGAAGCTCAGCTCCCCGTTCAGGCCGCGCAGGGACATGTGGATATGGCAGGAGCTGCCCTCACGCTGATTGGGCTTCGCCATAAAAGTCAGTGACTTGCCCTGCTGATGCGCGATCTGTTTGGACGCCAGCTTGTAGACCACATGATTATCGGCAGTGATGAGTCCGTCGTCGAAGCGGAAGGCAATCTCATGCTGGCCCAGATTGCACTCTCCCTTCGCGCTCTCCACAGTCATCCCCGCCGTGTACATGGAGGTGCGTATCTCCCGCAGCAGCGGCTCCACGCGCTGGGATCCCAGGATGTTGTAGTCCACGTTGTATTTATTTGCAGGGTCCAGATTCTGGTAGTTCGACTCCCAGGCGTCCTCATAGCTGGTGTTGTAGATGCAGAACTCCAACTCCGTGCCGGTGAACATCTGATAGCCCATGTCCCGGGCTCGGCTCAGCTGGCGGCGCAGCATGGCACGCGGTGACATGGGGATCAGCTCCCCGTCATGTCCGGCGAGGTCGCACTGGATCATGACCTGGCCCGGGTTGTGCGGCATCAGTCGGATGGTGTCCAGGTCCATCTCGAAGCTCATATCGCCATAGCCCGATTCCCAGCTGCTGATGGCGTATCCATCGGGGGTGTTCATCTCTGTATCCACGGCGAGCAGGTAGTTGCAGCCCTCGGCGCCCTCCTCGAGCATGGAGTCCAGGAAGAACTGACCGTGGCAGAGCTTGCCCTGGAGTCGGCCCTGCATATCGGTGAAGGCAAGCACGACAGTGTCGATCTGACCGTCTGTGATGAGGTGTCTGAGCTGCTCGACGGTGAGCATGCGGTCATTGCGGGGGTGCTTGGCTGATGTCGTCACGTGATCTGATCCTTGGGTGGCAGGGGTGAAGAGCGTGCGGATGAGTGGTCATTGCAGCGTGGTGTCGGCATCTTTGAGCATGGAGAACTCCTCCTCCGGAGCATTGCTCACCAGGTGATGACGGCTGTAGAACCAGAAGTAGGCGAGGAAGACGACGAACACCCCGGCTGTCACCGAAGCCGCGAAGACATCCACCAGGAACGTGGCGACCACAGCCACCAGAGCAAGCACCAGCGCCACTCCGGTGGTGAACACCCCTCCGGGCGTTCGATAGGCGCGGGGGAGTTCCGGCTCTCGGAAGCGGAGCACGATGTGCGAGAGGTTGAGCAGCACGTATGAGACCGTGGCGCCGAAGACTGCGATATTGATCAGCAGCCCACCATCTCCGGTGAGCGCGGCGAGTATGAAACCGATCGTGCCGGGCACGATCAACGCGACCCAAGGGGTCTTGCGCTTGCCGGTCAGGGAGAGCCAGCGGGGGAGATAGCCGGCACGGGAGAGTGCGAAGAGCTGCCGGGAGTAGGCGTAGATGATGGAGAAGAAGCTGGCGATCAGTCCTGCAAGCCCCGCGTAGTTCACGATGCTCGCCATCACGCTGTCAGATCCACTGACAGCACGGATCGCTTCGGGGAGCGGATTATCGGATGTGCTCATCGCTTCGGAACCTGCCGCACCGGGTACGAGGACCAGCATCAGGGCCCCGGTGACCAACAAGATGGTCATCGCCACGATGATGCCGCGGGGCATATCGCGCTTCGGGTCGGTGGTCTCCTCGGCAGCAAGGGGTACGCCCTCGATGGCGAGGAAGAACCAGATCCCGTACACCAGGGCCGCCATGGCTCCGGCGTAGCCCATGGGCAGGAATGCGCTGGCTCCCACGGCGTCGTTGGGGACGATGTCGAAGAGGTTGGCCGCGTCGAAATGCGGGACTAGAGCGATGACGGTCACCACCAGCGCGAGCACCGCGACCACGGTGATGCCGAACATCAGCTTCAGCGCCTCACCCACGCCATAGAGGTGGATGCCCACGAAGATCGCGTAGGTCACCAGATATACCGGCCACGAGTTGGTCATCCCGAACAGACCCAGCGCCTCGATATACCCGCCGATGAATGTCGCGATCGCGGCAGGCGCCACGGCGTACTCGATGAGCACCGCTACTCCGGTCGCAAAGCCTCCCAAGGGTCCAAGTGCACGCCGTGCGAAGCCGTAGCCGGCCCCAGCGGTAGGCAGCGTGGAGGAGAGTTCCGCAAGGCCGAAGACCATGCCGGTGTACATCACGCCCATCAGAATGAAGGCGATCAGCAGTCCACCCCACCCGCCTTCGGCGAGTCCGATGTTCCATCCGGCGAAGTCCCCGGAGATCACATAGGAGACGCCGAGGCCTGCCAGAAGAATCCAGCCGGCGGCACCAGTTTTTAGTCTGCGGTGCTCCATATAGTTGGAGTCAGCGACGAATGATCTTGCCTTGTCTTGGGGCATGGCTGTCCACCTCTGTGGATTCGAACCGGCGAGTACACATCCAATGGACTGATTTCAGTCCATAGTGTTGGTTGGAAGTGTCGCACCGGCCAGCAGAGTCGTCAATAGCCCGTCGGCTGGTGCGTGCCACGCAGTTACACGTGACCGCATCTTGGGACCACGTAGTCTGTGCTGAGATTCGTATCAGGAGCTTGAGCGAAGGGGGATGAGACGGCCATGGCAGACTTCGGGAATCCCTACGCAGTGCTGCGCCCGGTGCGTTCCGGAAATACCTTCGAGGAGACCATCGAGCACCTGCTGCAGGCGATCAAGATCGGGATCTTCCCTCCGGGCCAGAAGCTGCCGCCCGAGCGGGAGCTGGCAGAGCACCTGGGCGTCTCGCGAGCCACGCTGCGCGAGGCGTTGGCTGAACTCCAGCGTGCTGGTTTCCTCGAGGTGCGCCGGGGACGCTATGGCGGGACCTACATCCTCGAGAAACGTTCGGCGAAACCCGAAGGTCCGGGCCATATGGATCCGGATGAGCTCCGCGATGTGCTGGTGTTTCGCGCAGTCATCGAACCAGCTTCGGCTGAACTGGCCGCGCAGGCCGATCTGTCACACGCCGCGCAGGAGCACCTGAGGTCATGCCTGCAGGACCTGGAACAGGCTGACCACGGCAGTTATCGCACGCGGGATGCCCGCTTTCATATAGCGATCGCCGAGCTGACCAGGATCCCGACGCTGATCGATGCCGTCGCGGAGACTCGGGCTCGGGTCAGTGCGCTGCTCGATGAGATCCCGTTGCTCTCGGCCAACCTGGAGCATTCCAATGAGCAGCACCTCGGACTGGTTGAAGCCATTCTGCGCGGCGACTCAGACCGAGCGAAGGAGCTGATGGGTGCCCATCTGGAAGGGACGGCTTCCCTGCTCCGGGGCTTCCAGCCATAAGCGGGCTAGACGTGAGCTAGCGACTCGCTGCGCCGATTCTGGGCGCTCAGCGGTCTTCGAGCAGCGCGGCGACGAATTCAGCTGCGTCAAAGGGTGCCAGGTCATCCGGACCCTCACCGAGGCCGATGAGCTTGACCGGCACTCCCAGCTGACGCTGGATGGCGACGACGATCCCGCCGCGTGCGGTCCCGTCCAGCTTCGTGAGCACGATTCCGGTGACGTTGACGACCTCGGCGAAGACTTTGGCCTGATTCAGGCCATTCTGACCTGTGGTCGCATCAAGGACCAGAAGGACCTCGTCCACGGCCGACTTCTTCTCCACGACGCGCTTGACCTTGCCGAGCTCGTCCATCAGGTTCGACTTGTTCTGCAACCGGCCGGCGGTGTCGATGAGCACCACATCGGTCTCAAGTTCGATGCCCTTATCGACTGCTTCGAAGGCAACTGAGGCCGGGTCAGCACCTTCGACATCGGACTTGACCGTGGGAACGCCAACACGGTGACCCCAGGTGCTGAGCTGCTCGGCTGCCGCTGCGCGGAACGTGTCTGCGGCACCGAGCAGGACGTCTTTATCCTCGGCGACGAGCATGCGAGCGAGCTTGCCCACCGTGGTGGTCTTGCCGACGCCGTTGACACCGACCACCATCATGACTGCCGGGCGACCATCTGCAGTCACCGTGAGACGACGGTCCAGCGTGGGATCGACCAGGGCGGTGAGCTCCTCCGTGAGCATCTGCTTCACCAGTGCCGGGTCCTTGGTGCCCTCGACCTTGACCCGAGCGCGCAGCTTATCGACAAGTTCCATGGTCGGATCAGTGCCGAGGTCGGCCATGAGGAGGATCTCTTCGATCTCCTCCCAGACGTCTTCGTCGATCTCGTCCCGTGAGAGCAGAGCAAGCAGGGATTTGCCGAAGATGTTGTTGGACTTGACCAGACGGGCACGCAGCCGGGCCAAGCGGCCCGCGACAGGCTCAGGAGTGTCAACGCTGGGCTCGAGAACTGGTGGTTCCGCGACGTCGACGCCGCCCCCGAGCTCAGGCTCGCCGAGTCCAGTGCCGTCCTCGGTGGGAGCCTCAAGGGTGTCCACGCCGCCACCGGGCAGGTCATCGGGGTCACGCTGAGAGAGGTACTGCTCGCGTTTGTCCTTGGGGAGAATCTTTGTGCCCTGCACCAGGAAGAATCCCAGGGCGCCGAGCAAGATCACGGCAAGAACGATAAACATAATAAGTACGTCGAAATCCACGGGTTCAGTGTGTCATAGACCTGTGGCTCCGCAGGCACAGCGCGCGCGAGAGGAGGTGGCCCTGGAAGCTTTGAGCCGGGTCATGGGTCACGGATCAGGAGCTTTCATGCAAGGTATGCGACCATCTGGCTGAGAATAGGTTTGAATAGATCGGCGCGAGCGCGCCAGTGATCAGACGAGATGAGAGATTCCCAGCACGTATGACTTCCACTCCTTCACCCGTTGCTACCGCTTCCGGCAGGCCACTGCCGGAGCAGACACGAAGGCCCGCGCACTTCCAACCTGAGATACAGGGCCTGAGAGCGTTGGCAGTACTGGTAGTGGTGCTCTACCACTTCTGGCCTGAACGTCTCACTGGCGGCTACGTCGGCGTCGACGTGTTCTTCGTGATCTCCGGGTATCTGATCACGGCTCATCTGTTCAAGGAAGCCGTCAAGACCGGCGGAGTCAAACTGGGTCAGTTCTGGGCCAGGCGCATTCGGCGCCTCCTTCCGCTGAGTCTTCTCGTGCTTCTTCTGACGGCGATCTCTGCCGTCTTGATTCTCCCCAGTACCGCCTGGCAGGCAACCCTTCGACAGATCATCGCCTCAACGCTGTATGTCCAGAACTGGATCCTGGCGGCCGACTCGGTGGAGTACTCAAAGGCTGACGAGCGCGCCACTGCAGTCCAACATTTCTGGACACTTTCGGTCGAAGAGCAGTTCTACATCCTCTGGCCGGTTCTGCTGGCGTTGACGCTCATGGCCTTGGCGTTCCGGCAGCGCCGCCGTGGTGGACCTGCCTTGGGGGACCGAACGATTCGTCGTGCGTTCCTTCTGGTCGTGGGAGTTCTTGGAACGCTGTCGCTGCTGTTCTCCATCTACTACACCGCTGCGGCCCCAGCTCAGGCATACTTCGTGACTCCGACCAGGATCTGGGAGTTCACCCTCGGTGCGATCGCAGCGCTGGTGCTCGGTTCCAAGCAGTTCTCCGGGAGGAGAGGGAACCTGTTGGGATGGCTGGGTGTCCTGATGATCTTGGGATCCGCGATCTTCTATACCGACGCCACCCCGTTTCCGGGGTGGACCGCACTGGTGCCTACCGTTGGCACGGTCCTGGTGCTGGCGTGCGGAGGACGGGAGACGGGGACTGGAGTGTACTGGTGGCTGTCGCTGCGTCCGGCAACAGCCATCGGCGACTGGTCCTATGCCATCTATCTTTGGCACTGGCCTGTGGTGGTGTTCTCTCCGTACATCAGCGAGGCCGCAAAGTTCTGGTACGTGAAGGTGCTGCTGATCCTCGGGATCGTCTTGCTCTCGGCACTGAGCACGCGGTTCTTCGAGACGCCGATCCGCAGAGCCAAGGTCCTTCTTCCCACATGGCGCACTATGCTCGCCGCCGCCGCGGGAATGGCGGTCGTGATCGTATCTGGTATCACTGCGGTGTCCGCCATGCAGACAAGCAGCGCAGACGCCACGCTCTCTGAAGACCATCCCTGCTACGGATACAACGCCTTGGCGAATCCAGATCAGTGCGGAGATCCCTTTGAGGGCGAGCTCGGACTTTGGCCCTCACCTGCGGAGGTCACCGAGCAGTATCAGGAAGAGGCCTACCCGGGCTGTCAGGCTGATACCGATGAAGAAGGCGTCCAAGAGTGCTGGCTCGGAGCCGAAGAGTCTGCAGCGGATGGAACGATCGCTGTGTTTGGTGACTCCCATGCCACCATGTGGCTGCCCGCGCTGGATGAGATCGCCCAAGACCAAGGAAAGCGACTGCTCGCGCTCACACGTTCTGCCTGCACGCCCAGAGGTGGAGAAGTCTCGGACGAATCCAGTGAGTGCCTGAACGCAAACGAAGCGATCATCGACCAAGTTTCCGATGATCCGAGCATCTCCACGGTGGTCATCGCGGCAAGTCAGATGCACGGCGATTTCGGCGGTGCGAGTCAAGACCTCGGTCTTGATGAGGAGGAGTACGGCCTTACGGACTCGGCCCTGGCCATGTACGAGCCCATCGTGCGCCTGCTGGACGCAGACAAGGAAGTAGCAGTGCTCGGCGAGGTTCCGCGCATGAACTACGAGACTCGCGAGGAGCAGACCCTTCCCGAGTGCGTCGCGCTGAACGAAGACGATCTCTCAGCCTGCAATGACGAGCTTGAGGACACGCAGGTCAGAGACCGCTGGCTCACCCGGTCAGAAGAGATCTTCGCGGGGGAGGACAACTACACCTTCATTCCCACGGAGGATCTCGTCTGTCGGGACGGCACGTGCTACGCGGTTCTCGGTGGAGCGATCACCTACTCCGATAACAGTCACCTCTCCCGCACTTTCGTGCGATCGACCGTACCGGAACTCGCGGACCGGTTGGCACCGGCGCTCGAGGACTAGTCAGACTGCACTGAAGAACCTGGTGCGCGCTTAGCTTCTGACGGAGAGGGCGTGTACCAGCGTTCTGCGTCGACGACTGGGCGCTTCCAGGCCGAGGGGTGAGAGGTCTCCTTGGATTCTGGGTACCACCAGGTGTACGGCTGAGCACCGTAGAGCGTCCCGGTCGGTCGTCCGCGAGCGATATCGCGGTCCAGGCGAACCTCTGCCTGGTTCCAGGAAGCGCCCAGTCTGGCGTCATGTTGGAGCCGGTACTGCTGCTTTCCGCCGGGAGTCGATGTCAGTTCTCCAAGGACTGGTCCTCGCGATGTGGCGTAGAGGTCCACCCTCAGGAAGGGCAGACCTGAGAACATCGAGAGCCTTCTTGCGGATGAGAGGAGTTCGTCCCAGTGCTGTGGCAAGGGGATATCCGGCCCATAGACGGCCTTGGGCAGGATCATCCCCAGATCCTCGCCGTCCGCGTCAAAGTACTTTCTCGAGAAGGTCTGTCTGTTGACGACCTGTTTACCCTGGGTCTGCATCACCAGGACCTGAAGAATCTGACCATATGCGGTGTAGATCTTGATGTCCTGGGGAATCGTTGAGCCGCCGTCGCTCTCGAGGAACTCCTCGGCAAAATATGGACCGCGGCCCTTTGCGAGGCGGTTCAGCATACGCTCCGAAGGACGGTTCCCTTCCAGCTGCTCCTTACCGGTGAGCGTCTGCCAACCGTCTTCGGTTCGCACCAGAGGAATCACCGCGATACCGCTGTGTCCACCGTCAGCCTTCAGGACGAACTTATCCGCGGCAATTGAGCTGAGATCGATGTCCTGGACAGAGTTCCAGACCTGATACACCTCAGGTGTGGCTACGCCTAAACTCTGCGCCAATGAATAGCTGCGCAGCTTGTAGTTCATCTGAGCGATGGCGTTGGTCTCGTGCCAGCCATTTGAGCGCGCAACATCGGTTGCGCCCAGGTAATTGGACATCTTCGCTTTGAATGAAGAGCGGGTAAAGCGTTCATGCTCTGAGGACGCCGTCTCGTAGAGATCCTTCAAAACGTCAATGTCTTTGCGGAGAGTGTCGATCTCAGAAAGTTGAGCAGCTGAATGCGAGGCGTGCTCTGCGCGCTCCTGCTTCAACAAAGCAGAAAGTTTTGTGAGCTTTTCGGTGAGTGCATCGCGCGACTGAACCAGCTGCTCCACTCGGGTCTCCAGGAAGGAGATCTTCCGATCACGCCACCCGATTCCAGGTAGTTTCAGATGTACTGCTCTCGGTATCCGCGGCATATGACTCCTTCAGTGTCTGTCGCTGGTATCGAGGTCTGCCGCCTCGTCTACACTCCGGTGTTCGGTTGAACGGCCCCGGGCCATCTATCAGGTTGTGACGATCAATGTGACTTGGCTTTTCGTGAACGGGCCCTGTTCAAATCGTCCCAGAAGTCTATTGCCGAGGGCTGGGTCCATTGGTAAGCGCCGTAATAGTTCAGCAGCTCAGCCAGATTCTCGGCAGCTTCATACCATTCATGTTCTTTGACCCTGCGCAGCTTGGGAAGTAACCAGGAGACCAGGAATGGTTCAAGTCTTTGGGCTTTATAGGCATCCAGGAGGTCCACTTCAGCAAGCCAAAGCGCGCGGGCCTTATCAAGGGGAAGGTACTTTTTGAAGTAGTTAGGATTCAGTGTATTGATTGTCGAGTTGCTCACGACCATGTAATACGTGTGGACGCCGATGTCGACGGTCCTGATGGACCTGGCATAGTGCAACATCTGCTGGAAGAAATAAGAATCCTGTCCCACCGCACCGACCGGTTGGACGAGGTTCAGCGACTTGAGCCAATCGGTTCTCGCAATGACGGTCTGGATGCCCATGGGTCGGAATCTCAACGTCTCCAGCGCTCGTGGTGGAACGCTGATGTTTCCCGCTTCATCGACATGCTCGGAGAACAGAGTCTGGAGAACTTCGGCGTAGGGAAGCATCCCTCGTCGCTTCGCCCACTGTGACATGTTCCCCAACACGAAATCCACACCCTGGTGCTTTTGAATCTGGCTATATAGCGCGGCGTATCCGTTGTCGATCGCCTCGTTGTCAGGATCCAGGTAAGTCACGTAAGGAGTCGCAGCCAAGTCGAGGCCCGTGTTGCGAGGACGAGAGGCTGAGCCGGAGCCGCCACGCGCATGGTGGAAGGATGAGACGTTCGGATAGTCATCCACGAGGTCTTCGATGATGTCGAGAGTCACCGGATCAGTCGAGCCGTCACTCACCAACAACACATGCATATCCTTGAAGGCGCTGGACCTCTGCAGTGACGCGAATGCCTTGTGCCGCAGATGTGGACCGTTGTTGTAGATCGGGACGACCACGCTGAGACCTAGACGCTGCTCGGCGGCGGTCCTGGCGATAGCCGACCTGCTGCTCTCGAAGTCATCCCCGGATGCCAGTGCTGTCGCGGTGCGGCGAGGGTGTTGATCGTTTCGCTCTCTGTGTCCGAACCTGTCTGAGACGAAGACGGTCCTTGAGGAGAGCAATTGCTCCATGAGTTGGGCACCAGAGCCGAGGATCGACCCCGGTTTCCACCAAGCGGTCAGAGCCAAGTCCCCAGAGTACGAGTTTGTGTGCTCATACAGCTGTCCGGTCGAGGTCGATTGCTTCGCCACGATCGGTGATGACTGGTATGCCAATGCAGCTAGCTGATCCGCGATGTAGGTCGGTGAATAGTGGTATTCCCTGGATACCGGGAGAAGCACGTCGAACTCATCCTGCATCGAGATCGCCTGGTCCCAGCTTGCTGTCGCCACGGTTCCGGCGGTCTGCGCAGACATCTCTGCCAGCAGCAGCTCGTCAAAATCATCGCTCACAGCAAGCACGCGATTCGGTTCGGCGGGAACGGCGATCTCGACCCGCTCGAGGATGCGGCGCAGCACATCGACGGCGTGATGGTCGTTGAATACCTGCCTGATTCCGTCACTCTGGTTTCGACGCAGATCTTGAACATCGAGGCAGTGAAGCATGGATGCCACATCTTCACTCGAGTTGGCGATATGAATCTGGGGGAAATACGAGTTGATGCCCTGGTTATACGTGGAGAGCACCATGGAACCGGAAGCTTGGAGCTCCAAAGCGCGCTGCGAGAATGCAGTCTGTGAGCCGCTGATCTCGTGGACCACGACGCCGAGGTCGCTGAGCCTGTCCAGATCGGCCCGGCGGGAATCAGCCCATTCCTGCACATAGGGCAGGTGCCGTGCTGCCAGGGGGCGATTCAGCTGACGGCCTGGGCTTATCAGCAGATCGGGACCAGCAGCGGCGACTCCGTCAAGGATCCATTCGAGGCTCTGGCTGACGTCTTCGGGAACCTTCGTGGCGCTGCCACCGAGATAGCTGACCAGGGGGTGCGTGGAGCGAGAGCAACCGATGGGGGAGCGATTGAGCGGGCTGATTGGAGCACTGATGATTTCCACGCTCAGCCCACGCGGCACCGCGCTCTGATAGCGCTCGGCGTTCTCCTCAGAGACCGCGAAGATATGATCGCATCGTGCTGCCAGAGTCAGCTGCTCAGGTCGAGGGATTTCGGTTCCGAGATCGACGTAGATCAGGGGCAGCGAGAGGTCTCGGGCAGCGTTGATGACTTTGCCGCGTGCCCGGTGTGAACGCGAACTGCGTGGACCGAGCATGATGACCTGGGACTTCTCGACTGCGGGTTCCCAGTCCAGCGGGTCTATATCTACCAGTTCGGCGCCGCCGAGAAATGCGGGGGCCAGGGACTCGTCGCCGAAAACCCCCACCGTGATCGGAAGAGGTGGTCGGGAGACGCCGCTCTGAAGCGGCGGCAGCGCATCGAGTGACGCAGCCAGTTCCGTCTCTGTGGTCGAAGACCTCAGCTGCCCGCCGCGGAATGGCGATCCGGCAGGGGTCCCGAGGGAGCTAAGGATCGCTGGATCACGAAGAGAGCTCAGTGGATCATTCGACGCAAGCAGGGACTCGACCAACTGACGACCGGAAGCGATCTGCGACGGTCGATCGTAGGGTGCACTTGGTCGTCTCTGGCTCACGTGGACATGCCTACATCGGGAGTGGACTCAGTAGGCTGGCCGCGCAGTCGACGCTCCGCCAGCCTGAGCGCCCGTCGGGGGTATCGGACTGTGAACTCCACGCGCTTTCGCGTCCCGGCGAACCAGCCTGGCGCAGCCGAACCTTCTTGTTCGGCAGGAAGTGCTCGGCCCTTCCCGGACCTGGCGACTCGATACTCCAGTTGACCCAACCGAGCTCGGACCTCCGCAAGATCTGATTCCTGGGAGCGCTCGAGCTGCTCATATGCCCAGCTCAATTCTGCGAGCAAGGTTTCCTGCTGCTGCAAGAGAGCCGTGACGACCTCCTCTGGCATCAGCTCCGAGTCTCCGACTGGGCTGCTGGATTGCCCCAAGCCGAGGTGGGAACGACCAGTGTCTGAGTCGGTGGTCATCAGGCTCCTTGATGGTGTCGATAAAAGATGTGCGCTCCGGGTGTCATGGCAGAGTCTCGATCGGAGTCTACTGGTCCGATTCTAGGAAGACCTGCAGGCCAGGCCTAGCGCCAGATGCCGCGGGTGTCGATCACAGTGGCAGAACTCCGCTGAGACGCAGGAACCTGCTTGAACACGTCATGATCCACAAGCAGCACAATGACATCGGCCCGTTCCAAGGCCTCATCAAGGGCAGTGAGGGTGACGTTGCTCAAGCCCTGCAGAGAGGCTGGCAGCTCCTCCACATGCGGCTCCACGGCGAGGATCTCCGCGGAGTAGGCGCGCTCTGTAAGTCGCTGAGCGATCTGCAGCGCAGGAGACTCCCGGAGGTCATCGATATTGGCCTTGAACGCCAGACCCAGCAGCGCCACAGTCGCGGACTCACCGGCAGCCTCGAGGGCCTGTTCGATCCGTCCGAGGACCCATTCGGGCTTTGCGTCATTGGTCTGTCGTGCCGTGCGGATCAGGTTGGCCTGTTCTGGTGCTGCGTCCACGATGAACCAGGGGTCCACCGCGATGCAGTGGCCACCCACGCCAGGGCCTGGCTGCAGGATGTTGACCCGGGGGTGGTGGTTGGCCAGCTCGATGAGCTCCCACACGTCAATCCCGAGCTTGTGGCTGATGATTGAGAGCTCGTTGGCGAAGGCGATGTTCACGTCGCGGAAGCTGTTCTCGGTGAGTTTCGCCATCTCAGCGGTCCGTGCGTCGGTGAGCAGGAACTCGCCCTTGCAGAACGCGGAGTACAGATCACGGGCGGCTTCGGCTGCTTCGCGGGTGAGTCCACCGATGATCCGGTCATTGGTGATCATCTCGTCCATGATCTTGCCAGGAAGAACGCGTTCCGGGCAGTGCGCGACCAGGAGGTCATTCGCGGAGAGGTCCGGGCGGGGGGCCAGGATCCTGGCCGCCATATGTTCTGTCGCTCCTGGAGGAGAGGTGGATTCCAGGATGATGAGTTCGCCGCCGGTGAGTTTCGCTGCGATCCCGTCGGCTGCGGATTCGATATAGCTCAGATCTGCGGAGTGGGTATCGGTGAAGGGTGTGGGGACCGCGACGATATAGGCGTCTGCGGTGGGGGTTTCTGTGGTGGCAGAGAGCATTCCGCTGTTGACGGCGCGTTCCAGGACTTCCCGGAGGCCAGGCTCGACGAAGGGAACTTCGCCCTTGTTGATCGCTGCGACGTTGCGTTCGGAGATGTCCATGCCGATCGTCTTGACGCCGTGATCCGCGAGGATGGCTGCGGTGGGCAGACCGATATAGCCGAGTCCGATGACTGCAACTGTGGATGATGTGCTGATCAAGGCGGTTCGCTTTCTTCGACGGCGAAAGGGGACTAACAGCAGGCGAGTCTATCCCAGCCCTTCCGCGCGAGCACCACATCTGAGACCCGCGCGCCGGATAAGAGCATTCCCAGGAATCGCGGTTATCTTTGACCGGTTGCATTCCGGCGTCTAAGGAAAAACATACTGCCTATGTCTTCACGTACCGATACACCGCAGGCCGCTGCCTCCACCGCCGTTGCACAGGGGTCAGGGGTCCGTTCCTCGCGGGGCAGCCGGTTCCAACCCGAGATCCAGGGTCTGCGAGCCTTGGCGGTGTTGCTGGTGGTCGCTTACCACTTCTGGCCGGACAGTCTCACCGGCGGTTATATCGGCGTGGACGTCTTCTTCGTGATCTCCGGGTACTTGATCACTGCGCACCTGTTCAAGGAAGCGAATAAGACCGGGCGTATCCAGCTCGGTCGGTTCTGGGCCAGAAGGATCAGGCGTCTGCTTCCGCTGAGTCTCCTGGTCCTGGGAATCACCGCCGTCGCCGCGGTGATGATCTTGCCGAGCACCGAATGGCAGAACACCCGCAGGCAGATCATGGCGTCGGCGCTCTACGTGCAGAACTGGATACTCGCTGAGGACGCCGTTGACTACTCCAAGGCTGATGAGCGTGCCACGGCAGTGCAGCATTTCTGGTCACTCTCCGTGGAAGAACAGTTCTACGTGCTTTGGCCCGTTCTGCTCGCGCTTGTACTGGCTTCTGTAGCTCTCGCGCGGCGGCGTCGTTCTCGCGATGGGGACGCCCAGCCGAGGTATCAAGTACGCACGCTATTCCTCTGGGTGATCGGCATTCTCGGTGCAGCCTCACTTGCCTTCTCGGTCTACTACACCGCGGACTCCTCGGCGCAGGCCTACTTCATCACTCCCACGCGGATCTGGGAGTTCGCACTTGGGGCCGTGCTCGCACTGGTCCTCGGAGCCAGTCAGTTCACCGGAAAGTGGGGAAACCTGCTGGGTTGGAGTGGATTTGGGTTGATCCTGGGCTCCGCGTATTTCTATGATTCGCTGACTCCCTTCCCGGGCTGGGCAGCCCTGGTCCCCACGGTGGGTGCCACGCTGCTGATGGCCTGTGGCGGAAAGAATCGGGGGAGTGGCATTCACTGGTGGCTTTCGCTGCGTCCCGCCACCGCGATCGGTGACTGGTCCTACGCGATCTACCTCTGGCACTGGCCGGTGGTGATCTTCTCGCCATATATCAGCGAGGAAGCGCGTGAGTGGTACGTCAAGGTGCTGCTCATCCTCGGAGTGGTCCTGCTTTCAGCCTTTACTACACGCTTCTTCGAGACTCCCATTCGCCGGGCGAAGTTCCTGCAGCCGAGCTGGCGCACTATGACGGCTGCCGCAGTGGGTATGGCGCTGGTGATCGGAGTAGCCCACTACTCGGTGCAGTATGTGGAGCAGGAATTCACCGCCTCAGACCTCTCCGAGGATCACCCCTGTTACGGCGCCCGCGCGCTGCTTAATCCCGACCAGTGCGGTGATCCACTCGAAGGTACCCAGGGCCTCGTGCCCTCTGCGGCGGATGTCGCCGCTCAGCGACAGGACCTGCCGTATCCGGATTGCCAGGCCGAGGCAGAGGACGAAGAGGTCAAGGAATGTTGGCTCGGGGCCGAGGAATCCGAGGCGCAGGGAACTATCGCTGTCTTCGGCGATTCACACGCCACCATGTGGTTGGCCGCCTTTGATGAGATCGCCCAGGAGAACGACAAGCGCCTTCTGGTGATGACACGTTCCAGCTGCACCCCTCGTGCCAGCACCTACGACGAAAACGACGATCCCTGCGGCGAGGCCAATATAGAGATCCTCGACCGAGTCGCAGAGGATGACGAGATTGAGACCGTGATCATCGCGGGAAGTCAGATCATCGGTGAGTTTGGTGAGCCGGATATCGACCTTGAACTTCCAGAGTCTTCAGTTGATCTCGATCCGACCGGCCGAAGCATGATGACCCCTATCCAGTTCTGGCTGGAGGCAGACAAAGAGGTCGTCGTCTTCGGTGAGACTCCGCGAATGAACCGTGAGCGCAATGAGGATGAGACGCTCCCCGAATGCGTTGCCCTCAATGAGGATGACCTCTCCGCCTGCAACGACGATCTCGAAGATACCCGGGTGGGCCCGCGCTGGCTGACCGAGTCTGAGGAGGTCTTTGAGGGCGTCGATGGCTATCACTTCGTGTCCACCGAAGACATGCTCTGCGATGAGGAGGCCTGCTACGCAGTTCTCGGCGGCGGCATCACATATAACGACAACAGCCATGTGTCGCAGAACTTCGTGCGCTCAGCCACCACTGAACTCGCAGAGCGCATGGAAGACGCGATCCGCAACTAAGCGAAGGCGCCCTCGGGCACTCCAGCAACCGAGGTCCTAGCTTGCCGAGCTGGAGTCTCCCGACGGGTGCTTGTGGAAGAACGCTTTCGCGCGCGGGTGCGTCCACTGGATAGGCCCGTAAGCATCGGCGATCTGGTGCAAGACCTCGGCCGACTCTGCCTTATCCTGCTCCTGGACCTTCTCGTACTTCTCCAGATACCAGGTGACGAAGAACGCTTCGAAGCGCTGCTCGAGGTAGTCCTGGAGCAATCCCACCTCGCGCAGCCACTGTGCCCGCGCCAGTTCCAGGATCAGATACTTGCGGAAATACTTCGGGGAGACCACATTGACGATCGAGGTGTCCACGGCACCGTAATAGGTGTACACAGGCCGGTAGACGGGCGCATAGGCCTTGGCGTAGTACATCATCTGTTGGAAGAAGTAGGTGTCCTGCCCCACAGCTCCGACTGGTTGCACGAGCCCCAGGGACTTGAGCCACTCGGTGCGGGCCACCAATGCCTCGATGGATGCTGGCCGGAAGTTCAGCGTCTTGAGTGTTCCCGGGTTTGGCCAGTTAAGCCCATCGCGGTGCTCCACCCCGGGCAGGAACCAGGCGTGATAGTCCAACACGCTGTAGCGATGCGACCAGACGGCCATTGTCCCCAGTGCGAAGTCCGCCTCAGGCGCAGCACGCAAGGTCTCGAGCAGCTCCATGTAGCCGTCGTCGAGCTCCTCATCATCGGGGTCCAGGTACGTCACGAACTCGGTAGAGCTCAGCGCCAGGCCGGTATTGCGCGGGCGCGAGGCGGAGCCGGAACCACCGGCGGCATGGTGGAACGCAGAGACGTTCGGGTAGCGATGCGCCAATTCCTCGATCGTGTCGATCGTGGAGGCATCGGTGGAGCCGTCATTGATCAAAAGGATATGCATGCGATCGAACATCTCGGACCGGCGGAGTGAGGCGAATGCCTTATGCCTGAGGTGATCACCGTTGTTATAGATCGGGACGACGACGGCGAGCTCAAGTCCCTCGCGCTCGGCGGTTGCGGCGAACTCCCGCTGCGCATCGGCGAAGTTCGATCCTACGGAATCGTCGATGACACGACGCGATGACGGTGCACGATGCCCGAGATGGTCGATTGCGTAGACGCGTCCCTCCGCGTTGCCGGCAAGCAGCGCTTCGGGTGACTCCAATGCACCAGGGCTGGGCCGCCACCAGGCTGAGAGCGAGAGGTCCACCACCTCAGAACGGTGTTGGTGAGCCGCGTGGTCCGTCTCTTCGACGCTGCCTTGAAGTTTCGTGGTGACCGGAGCGCCTTGATACCGGAACGCCGCCACATGGTCAGCAGCGTAGAAGGGGGAGTAGCGGCGCGAGCTGCTCAGTGGGAGGAGAATGTCGAAGTCTCCCGCCTCGTTCTCGGAGCCGACTGTGAACTGGGACAGCTCGGACCACGTAGTGATGGCCACAGGGGAGTAGGTCTGCGCCGCAATGTCTTCGCGGAGCTGCGCGGAGAGTTCATCTGCCACCACCAGGACCCGGTCCCGGTGCGGGGATGCCTCGAGGCCCGCGGCTCGAGCTATCTCGGTCAGGACATCAGTGCCGTGATGGTCTAGGAACGCTTTGCGGATTCCATCACCTTGAATCTTGCGCAGCTCCTCAACGCTGAGATATTGCAGAGTCTTGGCGACGTCTTCTGCTGCATTGGCGATGTAGACGTGGGGGTAATACGAGTTCGCGCCCTGGTTATAGGTCGCGAGGACCATTGTTCCCGAGGCTTGAAGCTGGAGTACCCGAGTGTCGATGAGGGTCTGTGAATCGAGCACTGCGTTGACTGCAATCCCCACATCACTGGCACGCTGCAAGACCGGCAGCTGAGTCGCTATTGCGTCCTCTTGCTTCTCGCGCACCGAGAGGGTCCAGGGGGCATAGTCCTTCGGCACCATCCAGTGGCAGCCGTGGGTCCCGGGCTCCGTCTGAAGGAATGCCGCGGGACGAGCCGCGGCGAGTACGCCGTCGAACAGTGGGTGAACTGCTTCTGTCAGAGGCAGCCGCGCGGAGGCGGTGGCCTGATCCATTCCATAGAACGCGACCATCTCGGTGCGAGCTGGCCGCGTGCCAACCGGTGTGTGCAGCACCGGACTGACCGGGGTTCGCGTGGCCCGCACCGCGTTCTCGGAGGGCCCGAACTCTTGATAGGTGGCGAGTGCTGAGTGATCCACGGCGAGGATGAGGTCGCAGGCCAGAGCGATGCTGAGTGTGTTCTCGGCATCCTCGCGTGTTGAGTTGGAGAAGAACGCCGTCGGCACGGATAGCTCTGTGAAAGCAGGCAAGACGGTGTCCAGAAGCGGGCCCGCGGGTTCCAAGGTGTCGGAGCCGATGATGAGAAGGTCGATCTCACCCAGATGTTCCAGGTAGTTCGCAGACGTGATGGAGGAGATCTCGGCGATTCCAGAGAAACCTGCTTCGAGCTCGGGTCCTGCGATCAGTCCGACTCGCAGCTCCAGGGATGGCCGAGATATCCCCATCTCACCGTTGGGCATGTCGGCTGCCGAGTGGAGCGCCTGTTCGACCACGCCTCGTGGGGAGGGCAGCGCATTCGGCACCAGGTCACCCTCAGCGGCGAAGGCCTCAATGTCACTCGGTGTAGGGACGGCGCTGCCACGAGGAGACGATGCAAGAGACTCATCTAGCGCAAGACCTTTTGCGTGGTAGGAATCAGCGCGCTCCAGATGCGCGGCAGCGGCTTTGTCCTTCAGCGTGGAGGCAAGGGAGCCGGATGCAGTCCCGTCCCAGCTGCGGGCGGCTGCGCGGTGGGCGCGCTCAGTGGCGCGCAGTGCGGAGCGGTGCATGGCGAGAGCCGCTTCCCGGATCTCAGCGTGATCACCGGCCTGGATTGCTTCGGTCTCGCCGAGCTCGGACGGGTTGGCACTGGGGTGAAGGTCTATCCATCGCACATTGATACTCTAGAGCCTCGGTACATCCACTGCGCCGTGGAGCCACTCAGCTTCTCGTGGCGCAGACATCACCAACGACCCAAGGGACATCCCAGACGTGTTCAACTCCCTCTCCGATCGCCTGAGCGCCACCTTCAAGAACCTCCGCGGCAAGGGGCGGCTC
>Ga0265797_10004005_pt1 | contig 22920 bp, 19 predicted proteins | sample P2T30metagenome_FD_192433 | JGI IMG/M metagenome (GOLD analysis project Ga0265797, IMG submission 192433) | Plant litter microbial communities from East Loma Ridge, Irvine, California - P2 T30 | ecosystem: Environmental > Terrestrial > Plant litter > Unclassified | place: USA: California... | reverse complement strand
GGAAGTATATTTAACAGGAACCAAGAATTCACCGAAGCCGATGAGATGATGAGCATTGGCAAGAACCATGATACATTCCTTCCAATCTAAGCAGGGCATTAAAACGCGGTGATCTGAGGCGATTGTTTGACAATTTGACATCTAGGTCGGGTCGCACCGCGCAGCGATCGCGAAGAGGCGCGAGCTTGGGTACGAGCGGGCGAACCAGATTTCAGATCCTCCCCCGGAGCCTTCGGCAGCCCTAGGTCGCTAGTTGTCCACCAGGCATCCGTTTACTAAGTATGCTAAGGGCTTGAGGTGATGTTTTGTCTGCTACACTTACGTCTCATCGCCCGCGCGCGGCAGTGCACATAACTCCCGTGATATATGTCGACGTGTGATCCAGTGAGAGAACACCCTCGAGGCGGCGATGGGTGAACAGCGCGTGACGCAACGAAGATATGCGCCGAAGGTCAGGAGTGGATGTGTTACTTGCAAGTCAGTGGTTCTGTTCAGGCTGTTATCGTTTACAACGGTGCTAACGGCTACATAGAATCCGCAGAGTGAAATGTGATGAGGCCAAGCCAGAATGTAGGAGGTGTTCTAGCACCGGCCGCAGGTGTGACGGATATACACAAGCAACTTCACCGGATTCCAGCTCTTCAGAGAAGCAGATTGTACGCGTGAAGCCTACGCCGGCAAAAGGCCTGACATTTGGCAGCCAATACACTGCTCTAGAGAAAAGGACTTTCGATTTTTTTCGATCAAGGACAGCACGATGCATGTCCGGCTACTTCCAGGACCCAGTCTGGGAACGCCTCGCTCTGCAGGCATCTTACACGGAGCCGGTAATTCGACATGCCATTAATGCCGTAGCTGCATTGCATGAGGAGCGCTGTCTGCGTGCAGATGCAGCTAAGACGAATTCCGAACTCAGTCTAAAGACGGACTTTCCTGTTCACCAATACGCCAAAGCACTGGCTGGTCTCCAACAGCTATTGGCATCGGGAAAGCTATCTATCAACGTCGTGCTAATCTGCGCACTCTTATGCGTACACTACGAGGCTCTCCAGGAACGCTTCATTCCCGCCCTCACTCACGCCGAAAACGCAATGAGGTTACTGGATCCAGCTCAAGCACCAAGCACAGAAACCATCGACCCCTCTCTCATTCGTGCATTCATTCGAATAGATTTACAAGGCACATTCTTCGTGGACGGGCGCCTTCCGAGCCTGTCGTTCATCACTTCAGCAACAGACAGCGAACTGCCAAAATCCTTTACAGACCTCGAACAGGCGCGGAGCTTCCTGGTAACATGGTCCTCCAGGCTGTTCAAGTTCCTCCGTGAAATGGCCTACAAGCACAGGCGCGAGATGCCCGGCTTCGTCGCCCTGGAATCATTCGCCGAAGCGCAAAGCTTCGAGCAAGTCTTCATCGAGCTGGACCGCCTGCTACTGTCATTCATGCAGAAATCGACCGCCAAGTTCACGTTCCGCGAACAACACGGCGCCAGCATGCTCCGCGTCCTGGCGATGGAGAATAGGATCCTCGCCGCGGCCAGTTTGTACCGCGAGGCAAGTTTCCACGACCGCTATTTGCCGGAAATGGAACAAATGCTGTCCATCTGCCGCTTCGTAATGGATTCCGAAGACCCCTCAAATCGCCTTCTATGTGCCAGCCTCGACGATGGCATGTTCCGTCCATTATCGTTCATCGTAATGCAATGCCGGGACTCGCGGATCAGACACAGCGCGTTAGCACTTCTGAAGCGTCTCTCCGATGGACAAACGTCTTGGCACATCGACGCTATTACGAAGGTGTCAGAGATGATCGTCATCCACGAGGAAAGGGACTGTGAGATGGAGTATCCCCGTTGTGAAGACATCCCCGAATGGAAACGGGTGCACTCTTTTGACTTCGACGCGTGGATTCTGGCGACGCAGAAGCGCAGCAAGGTAATGGCGACACTGAGGGTGCGACCTAATGGCATGGACGGAGAGTGGGCGGAGGTCCTCGGAGAGATTGAATGGTGAGTTTGAAATCAGATTTCACCCGCGACTTCCAAGTCGATTCCATTATGGTGATTAATGCTGACCTGTGCTGCAGCCACGAGAGTAATACGTCTTTCCTGGACGTCGAGGAAGAAGGATGGTGCCTAAAGCTTCCGTGTTGTGTGCCTGATGATGAGCGGACGGAGACTTGGCCAGGTTAGCAGTGCGCTGTTGCACACATTATAGACCAGGAGAGGCCAGAGCCACTGAAGCAGGTTGAACTGCTGTTTGACCATGTAGCGGTCTCGTAGTCTAGCTTCGAAGCCCGTGCTGCTTACCCTGCCACTGAGATGCTATCTACGCCCACACTCCCTGACAGTCGATGTGCACTGCCATCATCGGCCTGCGGATTATTGTACGCTCGCTGTTGCTATTGAGATGCCAACTTAATTGTACTGTTGTTCAGCATTTAGTGCGCTGCTACCATCAGACCCAGCAAGATGATCTGATCACTCTCGTCGGTAAGATGTCAGTACGGAGTCTGGATCTAACCATTCTATTTCGGGATTAAACATCACATTCACGTGGAGCATGTGGGTTAGGCACATAATTGGAAGAAGAAAGCGTAACTTCATTTCATCATTTCTCAACCAGTGAAGGCGAGAAACTGTAAATCCTGGCTACGCCATTCCCAGCCTCCAAAAAAAAAACAAGGGTGTCCGCCCGAGGGCTTCCTCACTCAATATCCGGCGAAACGTCTAGTAGAGACGCTTGGGGGGGCTCATGGAAGCCTTGAGGGTGAGGGAGCCAACGTTCTGCCAGCCCTTCTTGAGGAGGGAGACGAGGTAGTTGATGGACAACATGACGTTGCCGACAAGCTCCTCATCGGTCATGTCGACGTTGCCGACAGCGACACCCATGCAGAGAACCTTCTTGAGCTGGAACTTGATGGTGGACTTGACCTCGGTGATCTTGGCGGAAAGGTCCTCGTTGTGGGAGACGGGGGTAGGGAACTTGCCGGCTGTGGAAAATGAGTTAGTAAAGCGTTTCGCGCGCGTTCTTGAGGTTTTGGTGTAGGCTTACCCTTGGAGAGACCAGGACCCAAGAGACGGGGGATCTGCTTGATGAGGGCGTCGGAAGCGACGAAGGCATCGTACTTGCGAGCAAGCTTCTTGATGAGCTTCTTGTTCTTGTTGAGCTTCTTCAAGTCGTCGGCGGACATGGCGTCGACACCACCGTGCTTGGCACGGTCGATATCGTGCTGGTCACCGAGAATGCAGATGGCCATGTTGGGGCGAGGGACACGGGGAAGCTTGACGGTGCCAGAGAAACGCTTGTCACGCTGGGGGTCGTAGTTCTTGAGGCCGATCTGGAGCTCGACGGTCTCCAAGAAGTTGCGCTTCTTCTCCTCGTTGGAGTACTTGAGCAACTCCTGCACATTCTGACGCACGCCAGCGACCGTGATCTTCGACATGTTGGCGGTGTTGGTCTTCCAATAAATTTCTTTATTGGTACGGCTTCGGCGTTAGGTGATGGTAAGAGAGGAAGGTGCAATCGCGCGCAGTCTGAGAAATTTGCTAAAGAGGCAGCGACGAGTGGGGTGCGCTTGCCAAGCGTGGCGATTGATGACTGAGGCATGAATTCAGGCAACCCATCCAGTCAAGCGCGTGCTCGACTAAGATAAGGTAGCAGACTGAGCCACATGCACTTGTGATCTCGAGTGTGGCGACTGGCATCGTCACCGTATCGTCCTCCATCATTGTCGCCAGAATACTCAGAGAGCATTTTCGCCCTCGCACGCGGCCACTTCACCCGCTGCCCCATCGCCCCGAGTCAACTCCATGCGCAGAGCAATTCTATCCTCGCCATATGTCTCTTTTGCGACAATTTTGAACCCAACACGTTCATATAGCTTTATCGCGGCCTGATTCCACTCGTCGACGATGATCGTGCAGTGAAAGCCACAGCTGCCCTTCTCGCTCATTGGTCTTGCAGCATCCAAAGCTGCTTCAATCAAACGTGCTCCCATGCCGCACCTCCTCGCGGATGGAGCAACAAACATGCCATTCAGATGGAAGCGCATTGTATGCTTGTTGCGGAGCTTATGCACTGCTTCATCCGAAATGTTTCCTTTCGCGATTTGGCTGAGAGGGTCAGCTTCTGCAGAGACTGTGCCCAGGCCTTCTTCAAGGCCAATCAACACAATAAATCCCAGCCAGTCTCGATCCAACAATTCACCAACATCTGCTTCATGGACGTCAGCCATGTCTGGTGTCGATGCTTCGCCTGCTAACGCCAAAAACTGTGTCGTCTTCGGGTGTCTGAGGCGCTCAAAGGTATGATCGAGATCGCGTTTTACTTCATCATCATAGCTCGATGCGAAGGCACCAGGTGCTGTCTTTAAAGCGAGTAGTCTGAATTCTCGGAACTTGTGCGCCAAAGCTAGCTGGTTGTGCTCTGTGATCTTTCCATCGAGCTTAGGTATCGTGATTATCCGGTAGGTCATTTTGGATTGATCCGTTGTTGCGCAAACACTTGACATCTTATTATTTTTGGTAATGAGGAACGAATATGTTGTTGACAAATTATAGAGCATTCTGTTGAGTCATTCGCAGGTAGCTTTGGTGACACCTCTTCTTTCTAAGGATGGAGATCGGCTTGCAGAGCCTCACCCGAGCACAGCACATGACCTGGCTGTCTCAACTTCGGTAACGTGAACTTCGCATGCGACGACTACCTTTGTCTGAGCGTGCGGTATGATCAAATCTGCCGTTATAGTGCTACTCACCTGCACCGCCTGCATCTGACTCTATCGCCTTCTTACAGAGGTACACTCATAGAGTACTTGCCTGTCATGTCCACTCCTACACCTCTCCCTTTACCCACAGAACAACATAACAGAGAGATATACATTTACAGACATCTTGCAATAGATCGCCACCTGTCATAACATGACCGTCAACTTCCAAAGCCTAGATGATCTGGATCTCGCTGGCTCGCTTGTAGGTCGTACGCAGGATCCTTCGACCACAAACTTCGTCTTAGATTTTGGGGAGGATGGAGCCTACGTCGCATTCGACCTGGACCATGCTGTTTTTGAAGGACTTATGGATACTGATCGCCCAGACAGCTTGAATGCTAGATGGATCAACCTGTGGTATCCACAGCGCCAAAAGCAGATGATCGAAACACTTGCCAGGATCTACGACTTCTCGCCACGGCTACTGGGTTTGATGTGTTCCGACCCCATGCAGCCGCAGACGCCAGCTCCAAGCCAACATCCATCAAGAAAGTCGCGTAGATTCTGGAATAAAGATCCGCAGGCATCCTCTTCGGCCGACGACAGCACGAAATGCGATGACGAATTGTCAGAGCACTACTCCATGTCCAGCCATGAGTCTAGCCAGGGCGGCAACATCTATCGCATCGTCAACGACCTTTGGCACTACTCGAGCATCGATTACGGACGGAACTACGTCTGTCTTGGCTACAATTCACTCTACGGCACAAAGTACGCTGGCGCAACGAGTGATTGCGATGTCATCGACGACGACCACCTGCCCCACTGTCACCGCGTTTGGACATGGCTTCTCCTCTGCAAAGACAGCACAGTCATCACGATCAACGAAGACCCTTTCCCGCGAGACAGCAGCAACTTCCTGTCTCCAATGCAGCAGCGAATCTTCAACGAAACCCGCCGCAACCTCACCAACGTCTTCCGCTCCCTCTCCCTTATGGACTCCGACCCACTCAACACTCGCAATCCAATGACTCTCCTCCCTCTGCGCTCGCGCCTCGGTCACACCCCAGAAGAGTCCGCACATCGCACTTCCGACACCCCAGGACTTCTATTCTACTACTTGTTCGAGAACTGGCACAACAGCTACACCCTCATCACCCGCAAAGAATCTCGCTACGGCACTGAACTCGCAGCTCTGCGAAGGGACATGCTCGCGGCGCCTAAGCTCGCGCACATCGACCGGCTCGATCGCATTGGCAAAGAGCTCGGCGTGCTGAGGCGGCACTATGAGGCGTACAACCGCTTGATCGAGCGCGTGCTTCAGCCTGTTGAGCCTACGAATGCCAGTTTGGAGAACTCGAGAGTTGTCAGTGATAGCAGTGACGCGCGCAGTATCGACACCGTTCGTGGGATCGGGCTTGTGACTGCGAAGGACAGCATGCTGGGCGTGTCGCTTAGCTCGCCGTCTCGGGTGCGCTTCATCCGCCTCAAAGACCTGATTGACCTGTATGCTTTGAACGAGATCGAAGAGTACTTGAAGCAGAAAGACTCGTTGGTATCTCTGGTAAGTCTTGATCCCAGTCCGAGAGTACCCATGCATGCTTCCACTAACACCCGTTCCCACAGAACTTCTCTCTCCTCACCCTCAAAGAATCCCTCGACGTCGAGCACCTCACCCGCATCACCCTCCTGCTGACCAAATTCACCATCCTCTTCCTACCCGCGAGTCTGGTCATGGCTTACTTCAGCGTGCCGCTGCAACAGAAAGAATACACGCTCGGGCAATTCTGGGCTTCGTTTAGCGTGGTGTTTGTGTTGAGTTGGGCTGCGCTGGTTGGGTTCGGGGCCATGAGTGGGAGTTTGCAGACTGGCTGGGTGTGGACATGGATTGTGAAGATTGTGAAGGGGGTTGTGAGGAGGATTGGGAAGGATTTGTGAGTGGTGGCGATGGAAGATTTATGGAGCCGCGGTTAATTTTCTTTTGGATCTTGTTGGAATGGCCAACGGGTGTCAGGCGTATATATACCCTTTGGGCACATCTTTATCGATTCTGTTGTAGCGTGATCATGATTTCTTTCTCAGCCACAGATTCGTCGATCAATATACACAACCAGTACCTCATGTGTTCTGCCATGCATCTCACTCCTCAAGGCAGCCCTTTCCCAGAATTGACCGCCTCCTGCACCTGACTCGTATTAGGCCTGTTCTCCGCATATCTCTCATAACTGTCAAGATACAGCTGATCGTCGCTGGTGGTGTTCTTGACCGCTTCATTGCCCTCGATCGCCCGCACCCACTTCTCCCACCTCGAGCCAGGCTCCGGCTCCGGCCATCCGCGGTACGGCCTGAGCACTTTCTGCAATCGCACGACCCAGGGCGCAATCTGCACATCTACGAAAGTCATTTCCCGGCCGAGGAAGTAGGGTCCTGTCGAATCTGCTGCGCTGACAAGCTTGCCGATTTGTTCTGTGAGCTCGCTCGCGAAGTTGATTTGGTCTTTGGACTCCTGGGCTTGCAGGTACTTGTAAAACAAGGGAATGATGTGGCGATTAATATGATCCGACCACAGACGGGAATCTGCTCGGAGCTTCGCATCGACAGGCAGCAGCGGTTTCCCTTGATTGAGATCTTCGAGGTACTCCATCAACACCGTGCTTTCATACGAGCCCCAGTCGCCGTGGCGGAGCGCAGGCACGAGACCGCGGGGATTGATATCGAGGAGGAGTTTGGGCTTGCGGTAGACGTCGACTTCGACGTACTGGTAGTCAAGACGCTTGTGCTCGAGGGAGATCCAGACGCGGTGGACGAAAGGGCAGAAGCAGGAGCCGTAGAGTTTGAGGTCGTTGTCGGCGGAGTGGGCTTGTACTGTTTGCCAGGCTTGACCCGTGGCTTGCTTGTTGTAGGTCTTTTTTGTGGCGTCGCCGCCTTGGTTTGGGTCGAGCTCGGTTTTGGAGGTGGCGGTGTTGGAGGACATCCTGAATAATGATGTGATGCGGTTCACGGGGAGTGCCTTTTTGGGTGTCTTTACTGTCCTCAAGTGGTGTGCTGATGATCCTGCAAGCTGACGTTTGATCAGGATAGTCGGGCGAAACATGTGTATGCAAAAAGAGTTTACGAGATGAGGAAGAGACAGCGAGATATACTTGTCCATGTCGTCTTAGTGATAGATGATGCAATGCGTACGAGACCCCGCGTTCGCCTGGATGGAGAGCAGATGAATCGCGGCGATTCGAGCCGTCGATGTTTCTCAGGAACGTAGTAGATCTGATAATTGCATTCTCTGTTCAAGACAGATCAACAATCAAGCTGGTGCAATAATCCGGAATTAATTTGGCAACTCGAAGATAAGTGATTGCTGTGCTTCCATTCAGCCTGGTAGGTCGCACGTGACTTTGAGAGTGTGCGATTGCAAGAAGAACATATTCGTGACACTCGAAAACGTGTCGAGTAGAAGCGAGTGTGTATGATGAAATGTTCTAATGACGGTGTTATTAAGAAGGTGGTTTTACTTTCAACAATAGCTGGCGATAATAATAAATAAAGTGAACGACTCTCAAGCCCGGGGCGCGGGAGGTTTCCGTCGCACTTTCCACACGAATTTTAGAGAACAACCTCAGCAACACGGCGAGGGGCAGCGAATAATACGGGGCCTGATATCTGCACCACCGCCTCCGCACCACTCCCACCACCCCCCATACCCGGACACCGCTCCTCCAGATCAATTCGACAGACTTGGTCATATCCATCATGGCGACTTCTCCGGACACCACCTCGCCTCTGAGCGAGGTCCAGATCGAGGCCCTCGTGGTCATGCGCATCATCAAGCACGCAACAAGCACATTCCCGACTCCTGCCACTGGTTTCCTCGTCGGTACCGATGTCGCCTCCCAGCTCCAGGTCACCAACAGCTTCCCTCTGCCCGCCGCGCCCATGGACAAGGACCAACAAGACTCATACCACCAGCCTGACGCCGCGACTCTGGCCACCGCCGCGCCGCGCGCGAAGAGCAACGTTTCATACCAGAACGAGATGATCAAGCTTCTGCGCGAGGTCAACGTGGATGCGCAGAGCGTGGGATGGTACATGAGCACCAACATGGGCAGCTTCGTCAGCCAGAGCTTTGTCGAGAACCAGTTCTTTTACCAGAAGGCCTCGGACGAGAAGTCGGTGGCGCTTGTCTTTGATGTGTCGAGGAGCTCTGCTGGCAGCCTCGGACTCAAGGCATACAGGCTCAGCCCCAGCTTCATGACCGCATACAAGGAGGGCAAGTTCACCAGCGAGAGGTATGCTTTCAACCAAGAAATTATGATTGTTGTGCAAAATGGCAACCGTGACTAACATCTCTCGCAGCATCCTCAAGTCGAAACTCAGATACCAGGACATCCTCCTCGAGCTTCCCATCAGGGTCCACAACTCTCACCTCCTCACCAGCTTCCTGCACCAGGTTCCCCAGGCACTACCCGAAAAGACCGCTCTCGACTTCCCTACATCCCTCGCCGAGCTCTCGCGCGACCCCGACGTCAGCTCCAACCCCTTCGCGCCTAACCTCGACTCTCTGGACCTCAGCATCGACCCCTTCCTCGAGAAGAGCTGCGACCTGATGCTCGACGCGATCGAGAACCACCAGACCGAGCAGAACAACTTCCAGTACTGGCAGCGCGCCCTCGGCCGCGAGCAGCAGAAGATCACCGCGTGGCAACAGAAGCGCAAGGCCGAGAACGCCGCGCGCGCAGCCAGCAAGCAGCCTCCTCTCGACGAGAACGAGTGGCAGAAGCTCTTCAAGCTGCCCGTCGAGCCCAGCAGACTCGAAGCTCTGCTTGTCGGCAGGCAGGTCGAGCAGTACGCTCGCCAGGTCGACGGCTTCTCCGCCACCGTTTCGGCCAAGATGTTCGGTGTCAAGGGCAACCTTTTGCCCAATGAGATTGAGTAGGGAGCGACTTGACCAAAATGTTAAGAAGACGGGACCGGCGTTCATTGTGCGCATAGCGAGGCGTTCGGCTGGCTGGGTAGAGCGAGAAACATCATGTGGCAAAAACGGCAAGAAGAACGAAATGAGTGATATGATTAAACATCGCCATTGCTGGGATTTTGAGAATGAGAGGCCGCATAGATCTCCAACAAGGATTTTGACTTTTTTTCTTCTGATCGAAGCCCGCCACACTGGCTCGCCAGCCGTTCGCGGGAAAAAGTGTCTTGGGTTATGAGTGGATGCATACGAAGTAAAGGCCCTGAAGCTATGACTGTTCGTTGTAGCGAGATTATAGAAGTTCATTGCAGTATCCAGCAGCCAGATGAAAGAGAGGCTCTTATTAATACTCGTGTCGTTGATGTGGTTTGTCTCTTTCTTCGAATTCTACTAAGTGATGTTTTAGCAGATGTCAGGGATCCATCGTTGGCGCTATTATCATGCTGCTTATCTTGGATCATTTTATGTTGATCAGTCGTAACAAGGTTATAAATTGGCGGAACACGTGAGGTTGATATCGATGCTGCGTGTAGTAAGTCAAATATATGTATTGGCCTGAGTGCAATATACCTGGAGGGTGACCAGATTCATGACTTCTTAAGAAAGTCGGCTGGATTGTCTATTGGCGCATCAACCGTATTCACACGCCTCGGTGTACTGTTATATTCCCGTCGAGATAAATAAATCGATTGAAAGGCAGGGTCTAATTCACTCCCAATGTAGTTTAGTGCAATCGTCCTTCGCAAGCTCGGCAAGTTTGAACTTTGGGATTTTTTTAACGCCTGCTGCAGGTGAACTTGAGCATCTGCGAGTTTTAAGCATACTCGCCTACACAATACACACACCGCAAAAATGGGCGCAATCAAACGCAAGGACCCGCCTTCAAGCGGCGCAAAGTCGACCAAGAAGCCCAAGACGGCTGAGCCCCAAACGAAGAAGGCACAACTGGACCACTTCCCGGAGCCGGACAGTTCAGACGAAGATGAGGACATGGGAGGTGTGAGCATAGAGGACACCAGACATCCCCAACGACAGGTTCTGGACCAAAGCAACGGCGACTCCAAGGAGTTCAAACTGGACGGTTCCTCTGCTGAGGCCCACGCGAAACAGCGTGCTCTCGCCAGAGAGCGCAAGGCCGCCAAACCCAACTCGGATATCATTGCCCGCTCGAAGAAGATCTGGGAGAGACTGCGCCGCAAGTCTCACGTTCCTAAAGAGGAGCGCAAAGAGCTGGTCAACGAGCTGTTCACTATCATCAATGGCCGCGTCCGCGACTTTGTCTTCAAGCACGACAGCGTGCGTGTTATCCAGTGTGCGCTCAAGTACGCCAACATGGAGCAGAGGAAGAACATCACCAAGGAGCTGCAGGGCGACCTCCGCAGCCTCGCGGAGAGCAGATACGGCAAATTCTTGGTTGCGAAGATGGTTGTCGAGGGCGACCAGGAGACTAGGGATATGATTGTGCCCGAGTTCTACGGTCACGTTCGCCGCCTGATCAACCACCCGGAAGCTTCTTGGATTGTGGACGACATCTACCGCCAGGTCGCAAGCCGCGAGCAGAAGAACGCTATGCTGCGCGAGTGGTACGGCGCCGAGTTCGCGCTCTTCCACCGCAAGCCCGCTGCTAAGGATCCCGCTGCTGGCACTGAGGAGACTGCCGAATTGGCCCAGATTCTTGAGGCAAACCCGGAAAAGCGCAGGCCTATCCTGCAATACCTTCACCAGCTCATCAACTCCCTCATCCAGAAGAAGATGACTGGTTTTACAATGCTTCACGATGCTATGCTGCAATACTTCCTTGCTCTTCCCGCTGGAAGTGAGGAGCAGCGCGCTTTCCTGGACGAGATGCTGGGCGATATTGATGCAGAGTCGGAAGGTGGTGGAGGTGATCTTTACAAGAACTTGGCTTTCACAAAGAACGGTAGCAGGCTTGTGTGCCTTGCGCTGGCGCACGGTACCGCAAAGGACAGGAAGCTCTTGCTCAGAGTGTTCAGCAAGGAGACAGTCGACATGATGGCATTTGACGTCAACGCTAAGAATGTGCTCGTTGCTGGTCTGGAGGTGCCAGATGACACAACCATGACTACCAAGGTCATCTACAGAGAACTGCTCGGAGAGAAGATTGACGATAAGGAGGAGAGACTCAACAAGCTTGAGAGTGTCATTGGCGACCTGAACGCCCGCATGCCTTTACTCTACCCTATCGCTGGTCCCGCTAAGTGGCTCATCACCAGAGACTCAGACAAGGCACTCATGGAGGAAACCTTCGAAGTCCGCAAGACCTCTAGCAAAAAGGCACCAGAGCTCCGCCGCAAGGCCTTGATCGATTACATGTCAAAGGCCCTCCTCGAACTCATCACCGAGCGCACCAGCAACCTCGTCCAAACCACAACCGGCTGCCAATTCATCTCAGAAGCCCTCCTCGAGCTCTCCGGCGACAAGGAAGCCGCCAAGAACGCCATCGCCGCTCTCGCAGCCGGCGACCCTACAGCCGAAGACCACATCGCCAACCAAGCCGCCGCCGGCCGCATGCTCAAGACGCTCGTCCTCGGCGGCGCTTTCGACCCAGCAACCAAGAGCGTCAAGCTCGCAGACCCCAGACTCGGCTTCGCCGCCACTCTGTGGCCCGTTATCAAATCACACGTCCTCGCGTGGGCTTGCAGCGCGTCAAGCTTTGTCGTTGTTGCGCTCACTGAGAGCGAGGATGTCCCTGCGGACGTCAGGAAGGAGGTCATGGCGGCGCTGAAGAAGGGCAAGAAGCAACTTGAGGCTGCGGGCGGAAGCAAGCCGGAGAAGACTAAGGGAAAGAAGAAGGACGCTGCTGATGCTAAGCCTAAGGGCAATGCTGGCGCGAGGATGTTGCTTGAGAAGCTTTAGGGATGCTGTTGTTGGTGTATCTATAGATATGTGTGTACGTTTGCGGAACACGCTATTTTCTCTTTTTCGGATTCTGACCGCGTGTTTCAATGGTTCTCATAAGGACTCATATCGTTGCTTTTCGCTCCGACCCTTGACGACGGAAATCATGAAGCACGGCCGAGGAATGCACTGATCCTACCATCCATCCACTCCTTATCTTTTGGACTGGCCCCTCCACCTGCTACATGACCCCAGATAGATGGTATGACCTCAAGAGTTGCATCTGGAATCAGACGTGACTCTCTCTCGTTCGCATCCGGGCGGAAGTACTGGTCGCTCTGACAAGGCATCAGGAGTACGCGTGCCCTAATGCTCGACAGAGCCGCCTCCAGAGTTTTGTCGCCAGCAGGTACAACAGTGGCAATGTCCCCAGCTTGCCACATGTGCAGCATGGCGAGCAGGTCCTCCGGCTGCCATCCGGTGTATCCTTTGAACGTGATGTCGTGGTCCCAGGCTTCTAGGCTGTCGTAACCTAGAGATTTGTACTGTTCTTGATCAAACCACTCTGCACTGGTGAGCCATGCTGAGTACGTCTTACCAAAAGCGCGGATTCCACGACTTGGTTCCGATGAGGATGGGGCGAGACTCTTGTCGACATAGTCCACAGCGTTCTCGAGAGCAGCCTTAGGCCCTTCGAGGAACTGATAGTTGTGCTTACTAGTCCGCGCAGAAGAGCAGATGATCACAGCATTTCGCACGAATTCCGGGTACATCACGCTCCAATGATAAGTACATTGGCCGCCCATCGAGAAGCCCAGAACGACATCTACCGATTGAAGACCGAGATGAGACGTGAGGAGTTCTTTCTGCGCGCGTACACAGTCTGCGTATCTGACCGCTTCTGGGAAGTTCGAGTTCGATGGGCTTGAAGACTCGCCGTTCCCGAAGAGGGCAACGACGATGACACGGTGGTCCTTGAGTGCGCCATCGGCGAAGTTGAGCGTTTGCTGCAGACGGCCTCGGAAGCAGGTGATCACGAGAGCGGTCTTGGACTGTTCGGGGTTTAGGTCGAGATAGGAGAGCTTGGCGGAAGGTAAAAAAGTTCCGTTTTCGAAGGTGAAGTCCTGTAGTTCGAAGGACTTGATGTTCGTCATCGTTCCTGAAGTGGAACGTAATAGCGGTAGATAATCGCCTCGTAGCGCAGTAGGTTCGGTCAGATGATCAATGGGACAGGCTTGAATTGTTCGCCCAGTAGTGTCCGTACTGTCTCGTATGGAGGAAGGCTTGGTATTCTACCCTAAGGTAGAGAGGATGGAAGGAAGTCCCCAGAGAGCATCGGACCTTCCGATATTCGTATCATTCCGACCCACATCTCAGCGGGGTATCCTGTCCCCACCAGACCGGCGCGTGGCATTCTACGCCTCGAACTCTGGATGAATGATTGATGTGAGTAAACAGCCGATATAATAAGATGGTGATAGGCGAGCGTGCTGGTGACACAGGGCGGCTTGACTGGGACGCTGGAGATCACCTGCTGCCTCATCGACACCATCTGGCTCTATCTTCACAGCCCACAGCTACTCACGAACTCACCAATTGAACATCATGTTGAGCCTGCTGCTTCTACTCGCCAGCTTGGTAGCGGGAGCATATCACTTCGTTGTCGAGCCTTTGTATCTCAATCCGAAAAGCAAGATTCCAGGCCCAAAACTTTATGCCCTCACAAAATGGCGCCTGGCCGTGGACGACTATACAGGTTCTCGGACCAGAGCGATACATGCGCTCCATCTCAAATACGGGCCTATCATCCGCATTGGTCCTGATGAGGTACACTGCAACAACCTGAATGCTCTCCGCACGATCTACGGTGCTGGAAGCGGCTTCGAGAGGACCTGGTTTTATCGGATGTTTGATGCCTATGGCAAGCAGAATCTCTTCACATTCCACACTGTCAAGGAGCACAGCGAGCGCAAGAAACTGGTCGCCAACGCCTACTCCAAGTCTCTGATGCTGAAGGTCCCAGCTGCTCGAATGGTCCAGGAGAAAGTCTCCCAATACGTATCTTTGATCGAGTCACACGGCAACCGACCACATGAGATCTTCAGCAGTCTGCACTATTTCTCCATTGACGCTATCACGCATTTCCTCTACGGTGCGAAATATGGCGGCACTTCAGCATTGAGAGGGAATGCTCAGCATCGTGCTTTGCTCAACGATATCATCGACCCGACTCGTCGTTATCTCAGTTGGTTCGCTGTCCATCTGCCAACACTGACGAAGTGGCTTTACACACGAACTGGTCTGACGGAGCAAATCGTTACACCTGTTCTGCCGATGCAGAAGCCTACAACCTACACCGGAATTCGCAAGCATGCACTTGAGGCTTACGAAAGCTACCAGAGCGCCGCCCAGAAGGATGCCAACATTGTTTCAACTGAGCCATCGATCATGTCACGGCTGTGGCCTTCGCACGAGAGCGTCAACAAATCTGGCAAGAACATTCTCGACTCTTCAGACATCGCATCGGAATGCGCAGACCACTTGCTTGCCGGCATCGACACGACAGCAGACACGCTGATGTTCTTGATCTGGGCACTATCTCGGCCGCAGAACCACCACATCCAGAAGCGTCTGATCGAAGAGGTCCGAGCCATCCCACAAGACATGATCGAAGACGGCGTTCCCACGCTCGACGCCATTGACAAACTGCCCTATCTCGATGTCGTTATCAAAGAGACGCTGCGTCTGTACGCGCCTTTGCCAGCATCTGAACCACGCTCGATTCCAAAGCCATGCACTATTGATGGCTACGACGTTCCAGCTGGTACCGTTGTTAACATGTCGCCGTACTCGCTCCATCGCAATGCCGATGTGTTTCCCGAACCTCTCAGATTTGATCCCAATCGGTGGTTGGGTCCGGCGGAGCAAGTGGCAGTGATGAATAGATGGTTCTGGGCCTTCTCGAGCGGTGGGAGAATGTGCATAGGTTTGCAGTAAGTTTTCTCATTGGAGAAGTACATCGAGATAACAACGTACTGACATGTATCGCAGCTTGGCCATGGCAGAGATGACAGCGTTGGTTACTGCTGTGTACCGAGAGTACTCCACATCTATTGCTCCAGGGTTCGAGAACAAGTCGCCAGCGATTACATCGCGGTTCGAATTGTTCTACGATGAGACAGTTTCCGAGATCGCGGTAGGTTAAAGCAGTATGGTTTCCCAGGACACATGACTGATATAACTCCAGGAACACACATGCATGATCACGTTTACAAAAGAAACATGACGCCGTAAATAGTTCATATGCACTATATCGCACAATTATGTGGATCTGCTGGCTTCGGCCTGCAATTCCAAAAGAGATCCCATGACCATCATGTTTTTTTGACGGAATCTGTTCACTTATGTATAGGACTACAGTATGGACAATATGCTATTGTCTTCAGTGGTAGTGTAGTTTCATGAAGTACATATCCTATTTTAGGTGTTCTCACCATTGAGAGACATGGGAATCCGAACTTGTGGATGTAAAAGTCACAAATGACCAATATTGTGTCCTGTAGCTTCGGTATGTAGTATATCGTCAAATTGACAGTTTGCGTATTACAACATCTGGTGTTCCTATCCATCATCTCTCTCGGCTCCTAGCAACAGTCTTACTCATCCACTACAGCAACGCCTTTGACCTCAACCACGAAGCGAGCATCTGGTAGACTTTTGATCCCGATCGTCGCCCTCGCAGGAGCAACACTCCGGCTCGCGAACACCTTATTCCACTCCTCGTTCATGCCAGCGTAGTCTCGTTCCATCTCGGTCAAGTAGACCACAGCGTCAATCAGGTTGGCGATTCCGCCTTTGCCGTTTGAAGCTCCCTTGATGATCGTGTCGATAGTTTGAAGAATAGTCGATGTCTGGACTCGGGCATCTGGTATCTGGCCTTCGGCGGCACCAGCTACTGTGCCATCAGGTAATATACTCGCGATGCCAGAGACGTAGATTGTGCGGCTGCTGGTCGGAACTGATCGGGCTTGAGGAAAGCGGGTGGGGCCTTCTGGACCGTCGGGATTCAGAAGAAAGGCATCTCCATTGGGCGACATGGCGGTGATCTTGGCGGCGAGTGGTATCTTTGAAGTTCGTGTTGTGAGGGAAGTTGTTTGTCTTGCTCAGGTTTGAGCGACACGAGCCAATTGCGATGGTCACTTTTCTACTATCTGATTTCCAAACAAGATGGAAGAGCTACTATCGAGTGATACAGATCATACGCGGTCCAACAATGCGTGTCGGACAGCGTCCGACGGGTGATGGGTCCGACGTGTAAAGAAAGAGCAGGCTGGCCGACGCCATAATCGTATCCTCTCATTGGGAAGCTTCGTACTGCATGCACAACTGTCGGAGGTAGCATTGTGGTCGGCCTCGGTGCATGTCTGTTCTCGATTAGCCACTGGGCCAATCACTGCCCGTCGGACACGCCGTTCCTCACACCCCCGGCGACCTCAAGGACACCACAGGTACATTTATCAAGAACGATGATTGCGCAGCTCATAACAGCTCCCATATATTGGGGAATCCAACTTCGCTATACACAGGCTGTTCATTTGCTTTAGCAGCACTACAAACATGCAGTCTTTCTATTCTGACGTCCTCCGCGAGAACACTGTCTACATCGCTGGCGTTATCTTCGTCGGCCTGGTCTATGTACTATACTCGGTATGCTTTCACGAACTCCCACGCCTTGAGACTAGCTGACATGAGCCTCAGTGGGCTTATAGCACCGATATAGCCCATATCAAAGGCATCCCCGAGATACCTGGAGCGATTCCAGTATTTGGCCACTTGCTCAAACTTGGCGAGGATCATGCCTCATCCTGCGAGAAATGGTGGCGTCAATACAAGGACCCGGTCTTTCAGATCAAGCTTGGTAACACTCGGGCAGTCGTCTTCAACTCTTTTGAAGCTTGCCGGGACATTTTGGTGAAACACCACAACGCTGTAATCGACCGTCCGAAGCTCTACACCTTCCATGGAGTTATCAGCAGCACCCAAGGCTTCACGATTGGAAGCAGTCCCTGGGATACCAGTTGTAAAAACAAGCGCAAAGCAGCCGGTACGGCTCTCTCTAAGCCTGCAATGCGCAGCTATCACCCTATGTTCGACTTGGAGAGCTTTTGCATTATACGAGACATGCACAAGGATAGCAACTTCTCAGATCCCAACAAGGAGATCAGCATCAGGCCATACATTCAACGCTTTGCTCTCAATACCACTTTGACGCTTTGTTACGGCATCCGCATGGACGATACTTATGATGAGCTTCTCCGCGAGATCCTTCATGTTGGCTCTGCAATATCTCTTCTACGCAGTGCATCGGAGAATCTGCAAGATTATGTACCAGCACTTCGATACATTCCCAACAACGAGAAAGACGCTCGTTCGAAGGATCTTCGATCTCGTCGCGATGCTTATCTCAATCTGCTACTTGACAAAGTCCGCGAGATGATCAAGCAAGGCACAGACAAACCATGCATCTCGGCTGCTATCTTGAAGGACGAGGAGACCAAGCTCTCTGGAGTCGAGGTCTCATCAATTTGCCTTTCCCTAGTCAGTGGTGGATTCGAAACCATTCCTGGAACCCTGACATCCTGTCTTGGGTCGCTCTGCACCCCCGAAGGACAGATCTTCCAGGAACGCGCCTATGCCGACATCAAGCGACACTACCCTGACATCCGCGACGCTTGGGAGAATTCCTTCCAAGACGAGAAAGTACCTTACCTGAAGGCCATCATCCAGGAATCGGGTCGCTACTACACTGTAAGCTCTATGAGCTTGCCACGCCGTACCGTGACTGAGGTCAACTGGAATGGCGCAATCATTCCACCAAAAACCATGATTCTTGTCAACGCTCAAGCTGGCAATCATGACGTGGACCACTTCGGCGCTGATGCGGCTGTCTTTAACCCTGAGCGTTGGCTCGAACCGATCACACAAGAAAATCATACGGGCCCATTCGCAGAAAGGCCCCTGACATCCCAGGCTCACTTGTCCTTTGGAGCCGGCACACGAGCATGCAGCGGTCAGCTTATCGCTACAAGATTGTTGTATTCTGCTTTGATCCGCATTCTCGCTTCGTACAAGATTGTTGCGTCCGAAACAGAGCCTCCAAACACAGACTATGTTGACTACAACCAGTTCAAGACTGCACTGGTGGCTATTCCGCGAGATTTCAAGGTCAGGTTGATCCCTCGTGACAAGGCAGTCATGGAGGAGTGCATGCAAGCAGCCCATGCGAGGACCGAGAAGCACTACAAGGAGGATGTCAAGGGATTGTAGGCAGTCAGTTTTAGTCATAAACCAAAGAATCGTATCAACAGCGTACATTATCGGCATGGTCCTATCATGCCTATGTAGTTGATAGCGCATGTCGAGGCCACAAGCAGCCTGAATGGTGTAATCTGCGAGCGCACTTGCATACGAGACTGTCAGGCTCGATCAATAGTATCGCGGTGTCGATCTTACCAAGGTAAGTGACTTGAGGAGTGTGCATGGTAATACTAGCTGTCCAAACCTGTCCCTCAAACATGAGCCCATCCGTTCGACACCAAGACCTGCATCTCATTAACTAAGCAGGCGGCTCCGGTCTCCTCTCTGGTCTCATGTGTGGCGCTTGTGCGCCAATTTCGAATCCGGCTGCTGACGGTAGATTCATCAAACCACGTAGTGGTAAGCCAGCGCAGAATCCGGTTCTCCCAGCTTCCATGCAGAGTAGAAGCGGCCCCAACCCAAGTGTTGGCTTTCCTGCTCCCCGGGTGGACAGCCTTGTATGCATCCTCATTGTAACCAACGCGTACGTTCGGGTTCAGCCATACGCCTTTCGATGCCGAGAGAGGGTTGTCTGTGTGTATCAGGCAACATTCAGAACCTTCCAGATGAAATTCTGCTAATGAGTCTGGGGTGCCACGGAACCGCAGAGGCTCTGTCGCAGAGTTATAGAACGGCGATGCGTCCATCGTGACTGCGATGACGATCTTAGTATTGAACCATTCCAACAAGATAGAATCTTCCAGTGACCGTACCTATTCCGTTCCAGCAGCTCGTCACCGGAACCGGCTGACTGGCTTTGAGTGCATCTCGAGAGGCGCGTGATCGAAAATAAGGCCAAGACTGCATCACTGCGGCATGGCCCTCTGAGTCTCGCAGAGCAAAGGTGTCATAGAAAGCCGGCGGCTTGGAGAAGTCGAGCGAGCATGCTGCTGCGTAGTCACCTCCACGGGTCTCGAGAAGGCGCTGCACGTCTTCGGTCTGGGAGCATGGACATCAGCAAAGTTACAAGTCGGGCAAAAGACTGCAATGTGGTTCGTAGTACATACAGTAAATACTACATCATTGAGGAACAGGATCTTGTCAAAGCGCTCGCCAGCCTCCGCAAGCTCTTGCAGAGGCTTGAGCAGCAGGTTTCGCAGCTTAGAAAGATAGGGAACACGCCGCAGTTCTTTTGCGCCTCGTGAGGTTTGTATCCAACCACTCTCTGCTGGAGTTTTCTTGATCTCGTCCTCATGCGTTGTCTCGTCCAATATGATCCTCCTTCGTACCCCAGCCTGCTCCAAAGACTGATCCAGTTCTCTCAACGCGCCCTTGGAATTATCCCAGCTGCCACTCTCTTGAACGCTCACATATACATTGTCTTTTCCAAAGTGATCCACAAGCCCAAGAACGCCAGATACCCAATGGCTGCGCAAGATCTTCTCGTTGTTCCAATGTATGCTTGCGATGAAGATCTTTTGCCCATCTGGTGCGCCCACTTCGCTAAGATATGGCGCTCGTGAGCGGCGGTAGTCGACTATGCTTTGGACCAAGAAGAGTATGCCCGCGATCTGGAGGATGCGCTTGACGATGGCTCGGTGTCTGAGGGACCGTCTCATGGCTCATACATTGTAGCACATATGTTACCAGCAAAGCGCCTTATATAACACAACCGCAAACAGTTGGTAGTAAATGATTTAAGTAAGATGCACACTACACAAGAAACAGGAACACATTGTTGATGATGTTGTTCAGCCGAAGCCCCCCGTTCTCCTTGGCTGGCAGCTGTGATCATCGCTTCCTTCAACGCCGAACACGAGTCGAACGCAGCTCCTTAAACACACCTTAACGACAATGCCGTCTCCCTTCAGCATGCCTTTCTCGCGTGGAGGAAGATGCTGTCATACATGGGGACTCGCCGTCTCATACGCGCCGCCCTAACGACTGCTGCTGTACTGTTGTTCATAGCAGTATTGACAAACACTCAATATAGCCGGAACCACGTCCTGAAAGTCGACACCCTCACTCCCTTCACACCGCATGGCCCACTGGACGAAACCTATGTACCGAAGGAGCTCTCACCCTCCCTGAAGCGCTCTATCTGTCGAGCAAATGGCTTCTCTCCCTATACGACCACTGGTCCAGCACGCAAAGTCTACGATCTAATCCTCCTGTCTACCGAACTCGAATGGCTTGAAATCCGCCTTCATACTCTTGCGCCTTGGGTCGACTACTTCGTCATCGTTGAATCACCAACAACCTTTACCGGACGTCCGAAGCCGCTCTGGCTTCGCGACAATTGGGATCGATTTGCACCGTTCCACGCCAAGATCATCCACAGGGTGGTCGAAGACGGTAGTCCTAGTCGTTTCATATGGGACCACGAAGATTGGCTGCGCAACAGTTTGCTGCGTGAAGTCTTCCCTGGATTGAAAGGCACGCGTGCGGAGGCCAAGGATAACGACGTGCTAGTCGTCAGCGACGTTGACGAGCTGGTGCGCCCAGAAGCAATGTTCGTACTGCGCAACTGCCGCTTTCCAGTGCGCCTTACGCTACTGAGCGACTTCTACTATTACTCCTTCCAGTGGAAACACCGCGGTCCGCAATGGGCGCATCCCGATGCAACAATATATCGCGGGAGCAAGACATTGCTGCCAAACAGCCTGCGCATGGGACTACAGGAAGAAGGATGGGGCCTGCTGGCACGGTTTCGCAGATGGCGGGAGCTAGGGACATTGGCGAATGCAGGCTGGCACTGCTCCAGCTGCTTCGCGACGGTGGCAGAGATGCAGACGAAGATGCATAGCTTCTCGCACCAGGAGCTGGACAAGCCTGAGAACAACAATGCGCGAGCGATCATGTCCCGAGTGAGGATGGGACAAGACCTATTTGGGCGCGAGGATCAGGTATACGACAAGATCAGGGCAGGGCAATTGGATGTGCCGAATTATGTTATGGAGCAGAACAAGGCGGAAGGGAGGTTCAAGCACCTTCTCAATCGAGATGGCGAGGATGCTGGGTTCGATGACTGGGAGGCTGCTATGCGGGAGGGTACTGAGTGATCCTTGGCGAAGCAAGATGCAACTCTTGCTTGCAGGTTTGCGCGTATATTCAGGCCTGATACATGACTATCTGAGCTACTCGAACACCTTGTTGAAGATTCTTCCAACCCTGCCACGTTCCTTAGGGATGAACAACATCTCGTAAGCATCGATCTCTTCTCTCAAGCCACCAAGACTGAGATCAGCGGTCCCCGGGCGGACATAAGAGCTTTTGAACACCAGCTTCCAGAAGACAAACGCGAGAACGAAGAAGCCGATCATTGCGTAAGTCAGGAAGAACCACATTATACTCCAGCCGCCTTTGAGGAACAAGTCGTACCCTCCCGCTAGAAGCATGAATAGAGTTCCACCCATGGCCACGTAGGACGTGTACGGCTGGAATTTGCCCTTGTACGGGAGTGTGTCTCGAGAGATTCCTTGCCTCTTCAACGACGAGTAGAAGTGTCGGTAGGTCAATGCCGTGAACCCATAGTTGAGCAGCTGGCAACAGGTGATCAAAGTGACCAGGTAAGTCATGACCACTGCAGAAGAGCTGTTGACTTGCAGGAAAGCGAGTAGGCAGAACGACAAGGTAAAGAGCAAGGCGTAGATCGGGACTCCTTGCTTGGTGCACTTGGAGAAGATACGCGGTGCGTGACCTTCGAGCGCCATGCCGTGCAATGTACGTGCTGCGGCATAGAGAAGTCCGTTACCAGCGCTTAAAATTGATGTCATGATGAGGGCGTTGACCAAGTGCGGCAGTCCGGAGATCTTGAGTCGCCCCATAGCGATGACATATGGACTGAGACTAGTAAGATATTGTTCGATGATTAGGGGAATGACACGATGATGACTTACGATGCAGCTCCAGTACCCTTCCCACCAACCTCGCCGCCTAGAATCGCAAGAAGGGTTGGATCGTTCGAGGGAACGACGATACCCATACACAGAGCGGAACCGACAAAGAACACAAGCAGTCGCCAGACGAAGGACCTGAAAGCTGGTGGTAGGATCTTGCGTGGGTTTTCGGTCTCGGCTGCCACGATG
>Ga0265797_10004004_pt1 | contig 22924 bp, 16 predicted proteins | sample P2T30metagenome_FD_192433 | JGI IMG/M metagenome (GOLD analysis project Ga0265797, IMG submission 192433) | Plant litter microbial communities from East Loma Ridge, Irvine, California - P2 T30 | ecosystem: Environmental > Terrestrial > Plant litter > Unclassified | place: USA: California... | reverse complement strand
TTGTTCAGGCGCTCTTCCAGGGCCGCGATCGACGGCGGCAGGATGAAGATGCCGGCCGAATGCGGGAACAGCTTCTTCACCTGGCGCGCACCCTGCCAGTCGATTTCCAGCAGGATGTCGGTGCCGTTCTTCATTTCCTGTTCCACCGTCAGGCGGCTGGTGCCGTAGTAATTGCCGTGCACCTCGGCCCATTCCAGGAACTCGCCGCGGTCGGCGCGGTTGACGAAATCCTCGGCGGTGGTGAACTGGTAATGCACGCCATCTTCCTCGCCCGGGCGCGGCGGACGCGTCGTGGTCGAGATCGACAGCTTGATGCCGGGTTCCTGCGACAGCAGGGCGTTGACCAGGGTCGATTTGCCGGCGCCGGACGGGGCGGCGACAATGAACAGGCTGCCGGAGAAGGCGTTGGTGAGCATGGTGTTTCCTTTGTTACGTATCTGGTTCAGTAATGTTGAACGCGTGGACAGCGGAGCTGTCCACCCTACCGAATGCATCCCGGGTAGGGTGGACGGGTCCCCCGTCCACGCGTTCTGCGCTGCCTGATGGGCCAGCGTTTTTTAGTCAGTCGAGGTCAGAGCCCACCCGCGAAAACCGGGCTCTGACCCGCGATCATTCAAGATTTTGTACTTGTTCGCGCATCTGCTCGATGAGCAGCTTGAGCTCCATCGACGCATCCGCCAATTCCTTGACCGAGGCCTTGGCACCCAGCGTATTCGCTTCGCGGTTCAATTCCTGCATCATGAAGTCCAGGCGCTTGCCGACCTGGCCACCCTTTTTCAGGATGTGGCGGGTTTCGTTCAGGTGGGCCGACAGGCGCGACAGCTCTTCGGACACGTCGATGCGGATGCCGTACAAAGTGACTTCCTGGCGGATGCGCTCGAAGACTTCCTGGCGTGTCAGCACGGTCGGGTTGCCGTGGCCGGCCAGGCCCAGCGCATCCTGCATGCGTTCGACGGCTTTCTGCTGGAACTGGGAGATGACTTGCGGGATCAGCGGCGTGATGCGCTTGACGATGGCTTCCATCGATTCGATGCGCGACAGCAGCATCGCTTCCAGTGCCGCGCCTTCGCGCCGGCGGCTGTCGACGAAGGCGGCGATGGTCTTTTGGGTGAGGGCGGCGACGTCCGCCTGCAGCGACTCCTGGCCGATCTGCGCTTCCTCGATCACGCCCGGCCAGCGCAGCAGTTCGGCCACCGTCATCAAGGGCGCCGACACGAAGTGTTTCGTCACCTCGGTCTGCAGCCGCGCGAGATCGGCCAGCAATTCCTGGTTGAGGGCTTGCGATCCGCTGGCCGCCTTGCGGCCGAAGGAAAGGCGCACCTCGACCTTGCCGCGGGTGATGGCAGCCATGATTGCGGCCCGCAGGTCCGGTTCCAGCGCCCGCAGGTCGTCGTTGATGCGGAACTGCAGGTCGAGAAAGCGTGAATTGACACTCTTGATCTCGATCGTCAGCGTTCCGGCGGCGCCCTCGCTGGTGGCTACCGCATAACCTGTCATGCTAGAAATGCTCAATGGAGTCCCCGGTTCCTGGAAAACCCGGTTCCGGCGCTGCTGGCGCCGGAATTCCGTGCTTCCCTTTATTCTTTACAAAGCGGTGATTTATCCACACAATCGCCGTGTTTAGCAAGGACTACGCGCGCATGGCTGCACAAAATAACGCTCCCCTGCCTGATGGGCTGGAAATTGGCGGATATCGCATTGTAAAGAAAATTGCGTCCGGTGGGTTCAGTATTGTTTATCTAGCATATGATGCCGATGGCAATGCGGTCGCCATCAAAGAATACCTGCCCAGCGCCCTCGCGCTGCGCCAGTCCGGCGAGCTCGCGCCCAGCATTTCCCGGCCCAACCTGCCGGTCTTCCGGATCGGCCTGAAATGCTTTTTCGAAGAGGGCAGGGCCCTGGCGCGCATCGTCCATCCGAACGTGGTGCGGGTGCTGAACTTCTTCCGCGCCAACGACACGGTCTACATGGTGATGGCCTACGAATCCGGCCACGCGCTGCAGGAAGTCGTCGCGCGCCACGTCACGAAAGGCAGCCGCGCCAGCGAAGCCTTCATCCGCCAGGTGTTCAACGGCGTCTGCGCCGGCCTGCGCGAAGTCCATGCCAACAAGCTGCTGCACCTGGACCTCAAACCGGCCAACATCTACCTGCGCACCGACGGCACCCCGATCCTGCTGGACTTCGGCGCCGCGCGCCAGACCATCGAGACCGATTCGCCGGCGCTGGCGCCGATGTACACCCCCGGCTTCGCGGCGCCGGAACTGTACGCCAAGGGATCGGCGCTGGGGCCGTGGACCGACATCTACAGCATCGGCGCGGCCTTGTATGTCACCATGACCGGTGCGCCGCCGCAGCCGGCCGACGGGCGCCGGACCCAGGACACGATGGACGCCCAGTTCGCGAAACTGGAGGCGGCGCGCGCCTGGTCGCCGGAACTGGTGGCGATGGTGAAGGCCTGCCTGGCCATGGATCCGCTGGCGCGTCCGCAAAGCGTGTTCGCGGTGCAGAAGGTGCTGCAGCGCGGCAAACGCGAGAAGGATGCGGTCGCCGCGGCGGTGCAGGAAGACGCGGCGCCGGCCGCCACCGGTTGGCGCGGACTGGTCGGGCGCCTCGGCGCGTTCGGCAAAAAGGCTTAGATCAAGGGATTCCAATGCAATTTTCCGTGTACCAGCAGAGCCACATCGGCGGACGCAAGGTCAACCAGGACCGGATGGGCTACAGCTACACGCGCGACGCCCTGCTGCTGGTGCTGGCCGACGGCATGGGCGGCCACCAGCGCGGCGAGGTCGCGGCCAGCGTCGCCCTGCAGACGCTGTCGTCGCTGTTCCGCGCCCAGGCCACCCCCTACGTCAAGAAGCCCGAGCGCTTCCTCGAGGAAGCCTTCCAGCAGGCCCACCTGGACATCCAGCGCTACGCCGCCGCGCGCGGCCTGCCGGACACGCCGCGCACCACCATCGTAGCCTGCCTGGTGCAGCACAACTGCGCGGTGTGGGCCCACTGCGGCGACTCGCGCCTGTACTGGGTGCGCCGCGGCCAGGTGCTGTCGCGCACACGCGACCACTCGCACATCGAACACCTGATCGCGAAAGGCCTGGCCGACCCGGCCGAGCGCAACTCGCACCCGGACCGCAACAAGCTGTACAACTGTCTGGGCGCGTCGACGCCGCCGCGCGTCGAGCTGTCGCGCCAGGCCGGCCTGGAACCGGGCGACGTGCTGCTGCTGTGCTCCGACGGCCTGTGGGTCGTGCTGCCCGACACCGAGATCGTGCACCAGCTGTCCACCCACACCATCGTGCAGGCGGTGCCGGACATGATCGGCATGGCCACCGCCATCGCAGGCAGCCGCGCCGACAACACCACCGCGCTGGCGATCCAGTGGCAGGGCGCGGGCCACGACAGCGGCGCCGGCACGGGCGCCGCGGCGGGCGACGACAGCGTGGTCTCGACCCAGATGCTGTCCGAGGACGAAGTCAGCACCCGCATCGACGGACCGCGCGCGCCCGGCGACGAAGCCGATCCCTTCGACGAGGACGACATCGAGAAGGCCATCGCCGAGATTCGCAACGCGATCGAAAAATCATCCCAGCTACTCAAATAAAAAGGAAACCCATGAGCATTGCCACCCGCCCCAGCGGCCGCGCCGTCGACCAGCTGCGCACCGTCCGCCTGACCCGCGCCTACACCAAGCACGCCGAAGGCTCGGTGCTGATCGAATGCGGCGACACCAAGGTGATCTGCACCGCCAGCATCGAGGACAAGGTGCCCGGCTTCCTGAAGGGCAAAGGGCAGGGCTGGCTGACCGCCGAATATGGCATGCTGCCGCGCTCGACCCACTCGCGCATGGACCGCGAAGCCGCACGCGGCAAGCAATCCGGCCGTACCCAGGAAATCCAGCGCCTGATCGGCCGCTCGCTGCGCGCCGCCTTCGACCTGCAAGCCTTCGGCGAGCGCACCCTGCACCTCGACTGCGACGTGATCCAGGCCGACGGCGGCACCCGCACCGCCTCGATCACCGGCGCCATGGTCGCCGCCTACGACGCCTTCTCGCGCCTGGTCGCGGCCGGCCTGATCCCGGCGGTCCCGGTGCGCCACTTCGTGGCCGCGATCTCGGTCGGCGTGGTGAACGGTACGCCGGTGCTGGACCTGGATTATGTCGAGGATTCGGGCTGCGATACCGACATGAATGTGGTGATGACCGAGGCCGGGCACTTCATCGAGGTGCAGGGGACGGCGGAAGGGGAGGCGTTTGACCGGGCGGGGATGAATCGTTTGCTGGATCTGGCGGAGAAGGGGATTGGGGAGTTGGTGGCTTTGCAGAAGCGGACGCTGGGTCTGATCTCTGCCTCTTGACCTTTCGTCATTCCGCAAAAGCGCACTGTAGGTTTCAGGCTCACTAACCAAAACCTGCAACCTACAGCTTCCGTGTTTCTCGAGCCGAGTTCGACTAAGCGGATTGCTGGCTCATCAGCAGCGTTTTCCGCAAGTGGCGTCAGAAAAGCGTAAGCCTCATGTCGCTGGTCGATTGAGGGACCGTTGGTTTCGTTTTTCCCTCCTGTTGCAATTCGATCTTGCAAGAAACTTATTGATTGTGATCAACGTCCTTAGCAGTTCCCAGCGTTACCTTGGCCGGTGGACGAGATTGGCTCGGCAAGCGCAACGGGGGCTTGATGGCGATGGCGATGATAGGGAGCAGCGCAGAGATCGCTGCAGGAGCGGCACTGTCGGTTTTCAGTGGCGACTCCCAGCACAACCGCTTGATGCGGCTGGAGTTTCCCTATGAGGACGGCCCGCACGCCATCCTTCTTCCGAATACGCTGCGAGCGCACGAAGAGGTATCACGCAGCTTTCGATTCGACGTAGAGGTACTGTCGGACGATGCGCGCATACCGCTGAAGGCAATGATGGCCAAAATGGTCACCATTTCGCTTGTGCGCGCGGACGGTTCGCTGCGGTACTTCAACGGCTACGTGACTCAATTCCGCTTCCTGCGTGCAGACGGCGGTTTCGCGTTCTACCAGATGATGCTCGAGCCATGGCTTGCATTTTCCAAGCTACGCCAAGACAACGTCGCCTTTCATCACAAAAGCGTACGGGAAATCACCGAACTGACTCTTGCACGCTACCGCCAGGCGGACTGGCACATGCACAGCCACGAGGACGATCCTAGGCTGTCCTACGCCTGCCAGTACAACGAGACCGATTTCAACCATCTGCATCGCCGGTGGGAAGCGCGTGGCTTGCACTACCACTACGAGCACCGCTTCGACGGCCATACGCTGATGCTGTCGGATAAGAGCACTCTCGCGGACCCGATCGACGCCACCGACGTTTACGAATCCGACGAGATCGTATTCCGCGACAAAGATGGCTCGCTGGAGGGAAATGGCATCCGGCTGTGGACGCCGGTGCGCGACCTCGGTTCGGGAGTCACCACCCTGTCAAGCTTCGACTACAAGAATCCCGTGGCGCAGCGTACCAGCTTCGACTCGGCGAACGCGCAGGGCGACGTCTTCCCTTACGAGGTCTACGAGGATACCGGCGCATACGGGTTCCGGACGAATCAGGACGGCGAACAACTAGCCCAGCAGCGCATGGTGGAGCAGGACAAGGAAACCCAGTACTTCGAAGGTGGGAGTAATGCCAGGGTCGTGCAGCCGGGCCGTGTGTTCACCTTGGCCGGGCATTTCAGCGCAGAGCCGAGATCGCCTGGGCCTGATGGAACACCGCGCCGCGACATCGGAGACCGCAAATACCTGATCCTCTCGGTCGACCATGAGGCCAGCAACAATTACCAAGCTGGGTCATCCGCTCCGTCCCACTACGAAAATCGCTTTAGCTGCATCCGCAAGGACATCCGCTGGCGTCCCGGCCGCAATTACAACAGCGAGCCGTGCATTTATCCTGGCATCCAGACGGCGATCGTGGTTGGACCGGCGGGATCGGAAATCCACACAGATGGCTACGGGCGGGTCAAGGTGCAGTTCCACTGGGACCGGCTGGGCAAGTACGACGAGAACAGCTCGCCCTGGATACGCGTCATGGCGCCGGCGGCCGGCGTCCAGTTCGGACAGATCCGACTGCCGCGCGTGGGTGAGGAAGTGGCAGTGGTGTACCCCAACGGGAACGTCGACCAGCCTGTCATCCTGGGGGCCTTCTACAACGCCAGCCACATGCCGCCCTGGCACTTGCCGGAGCAGGCATCGCTGGCTGGGCTGCGCAGCCGGGAATTGGGCGGGAGCGCCCGCGGCAACCACCTGGTACTCGACGACACCACGGACAAGATCCAGGCACAGCTCAAGAGCGACCACCTGTGCAGCCAACTGTCGCTCGGCCATATCGCGCGCATCGAGGACAACGCAGGGCGCAAGGACCTCCGCGGCGAAGGCTGGGAGTTGCGCACCGATGGACATGGGATTGCGCGAGCCGCCAAAGGGTTGCTGATCACGACCGAGGCGCGGCAGAGCGCCCGCGGCCAGATCAAGGATATGGGCGAAACCTCTCACCGCCTCACCTTGGCTGGCGAACAACACCAGCTTCTGGCGGAGCTCGCCCAGAAGAACGGCGCGCAGGATGCCGCTGATAACCAGGGCGATGTGGCCGCGGCCCTGCAGTCCCAGAACGATACGATCCAGGGCGGCGCCGCAAAAGCCGGGGAATTCCCGGAACTAGCGCGGCCGCACTTGGTGCTCGCCAGCCCTGCCGGCCTTGCGACGACCACTGCTGGCGACACCCACATCGCCAGCAGCCGCCATACGGCTATCACCACTGGAAAAAACTTGTCTCTGGCTGCCGGCGCCAGTCTGTTCGCAAGTATTCGGCAGTCCTTCCGGTTGTTCGTTCAAAAAGCCGGCATGAAGCTGGTCGCGGCCACCGGTGACATCGACGTCCAGGCACTAACGGACGGCATCAAGTTGCTGGCCAAGCTCGAGATTTCGCAGCAGGCGAACCGCATCACTATCAGTGCCAAGGAGGAGATCGTGATTAACGGCGGCGGCAGCTATGCCAAATTCGCCGCCGGCGCGATCGAACTCGGCACAAGCGGCACCTTCATTGCCCACGCGGCCACGCACAGTCTTCCTGGTGCAAAGAACGCTGACATGTCGATGACCATGCCACCAGTTACCGACGTGGTAGGCAAGGGACGAGGCGTTTTCCATCTGGGGACACATCCCGCTGCTGGCGGGACGACTTGGGTGGGTTTGCCGTACAAGTTCTATAAGGATGGCGCCGAGATCGAACAGGGGAAGCTGGACGACAAAGGCAATGTGGTGTTCAAGCACGAACTGGAGTCGGGTTCGCAATACAAGCTGGAATTGGCGAATGGACAGTGCTTCAAGATCGACGCTAGTGCCGACAGGGCGCAACACGAACTCAATGCCGGGGTGGGTTTTCACGGCTACAACAACCCCGGCGGCTCCTTGAGCCAACATCATCCATCGATCGAGGATGACCGCATTCTTTCGGACCCGACGATGGATTTGGGCTGACACACGGCGTCTACTGGTTTTCAGGAAAACGAGGCGATCATGGCGGGCATGAACGAGAACGCGAAACTCTACGAACAAATCCTCTCGTACGACCAGGAGAACGGCCCCTATCAATGCCTGGCCCTGCCGTGGTGGGTCAGGACGCCTCACCCGACCTATTTTCCACATCACCGTTGCAATATCGAACCGCTAATCTGCGGTGAGGAAGTGTTCGCGAAGATATCGGACGACATTCAAGCGGCCACCCGCAGCGTCGATATCATTACGTGGGGCTTCGACCCCGGAATGGTTCTGAAGCGAGGATTCAAGGCGCACGAGGGGCAGCGATACGGCGATCTGCTGCTGGAGGTTGCAACACGTAAGAAGGATCCTGTGATGGTCAGGCTGCTGGTGTGGTATGACGACCAGATCAGTCAGACGCTGATGAAAAATATCCCCGGCTATTACGGCAAGCGCTTTCCCGCAATTGGGTGCTCGGCTGCAACCGGCTTTTACACCGAGGGCCACCAAAAATACAACGCCGAGTGGTTTGAAAAAATCAGTGCCGGCGACGTTCCGAACATCTGCTTTCATGTGCGGACCGTCTTACCCGAATTTTTCCCAAAAGCGATTGCTGGCGAGGATGCGCCTTTCAGTGCCGCAGCGCAGGGCACTGCCAGGTTTCCTACTCACCACCAGAAGATGGTGCTCATCGATTACGAGACCCCGACAAAAGCGGTGGGTTATGTGATGGGCCATAACTCCATCACGGATTTCTGGGACACCGCGGCGCACATCTTCCAGGACCCGCGTCGCGAAACGTTTTACCGTGACGATCCGCTGTCCTTCAAGGAAGGCCCAGCGCTCGACCACGGCGCCGGCGCCTACTTGGGCGCTTACAGGCCATCCGAAGCGGAATTGGAGACGAAACGGCGGGCGCTGGAGTCCTACCTGAAGCGCAATACCTATGTGGCCAAGCCCTATCAGGACGTGTCGTCGCGCGTGCGCGGGTCGGTCCTCTACGACCTTAACCATAACTTTTGCCAGGCCTGGGGCGAGTCGACACCGCCGAGTTCCTACTTCACCGAAAAATATTGGCTCGTCACCAAATATTTGAGCAGAGGCCTTCATGAGGCCAGCCGGGCGGTCCAGAAATGGGTGCATCGCGACCCGGACCACGAGTTCGCCAAACGGCGCGAAGCCCTCAAACCGGAGGCGTTCACGCTCAGTGGCGGCCAGCACAGCGTACAACTGATGCGCACTCAGCCGATGCACGGCGAGAAGACGATCAAGGAATGCTACGCCAACCTGACGCGCCTGACGCACCACTACATCTTCATTCAGAACCAGTACATCCAGTACGGCACGTGGGCTACGCATTTGAGGGAGTGCGTGCAGCGCTTGCGCAAGGGCGGATTCACGAAACCGATCTACGTCTTCATCCTCACATCGACTCCGGAGCGCGACGGCATGGACATCGCGACCTACGACGTTGCGCAGCAGCTCGGGCAGAGCGCGACTATGAAGGTCGAGCATGAGGAGGCAGTGGAGCAGGCTCGAAAGGGCAAGGGGAAAATGCCGCTCATACCTGAAGAGCTGGCGAGCGAGGGGATCAATGTGGTCATGGGTTCATTGTGGACCTGCGCTCAGCCGAAGCCTAAACCCGATGAGTACGAGGAAATCTACATCCACGCCAAAGTGGCGATCGTGGACGATGCCGCGTTCACCATCGGCTCGGCTAACCTGAATTTGCGCAGCATGGCCATTGACAGCGAACTGAACGTCCTGAGTCAGGCGAAGGATGTGGCGTACAAGTTGCGCTGCGATCTGTTCATTCAATGCTCTGGTGACCCGGGACCGAATCAGTTCGGGAACATGAAGCAGACTTTCAAGGATTGGCAAGAGCGGATGGCAGACAATGCGCGAGCGATGAAGCGTAACGATCCATTGTTGGGTCAGATCGTCGCGTTCCACGTCGACCGGAAGCCGGGTGCTTCGCTGATCTAACAATGAACAAATCATCTATTCGCTGGCTGTCTCTTGCCACGCTTGCTGGATTGACCGTTTTCGGCGGTTTCAAATACCGCGCACATCTGGAGTATGTTGCCATGCACACTATGCCGCCTGGGCTTTACGAATTTAAGGTCACAGATCCACCGCCGACTTGCGGACGTTGGAAGGATCACATGCCACGCCAGCGCGACCCCGAAGCGTACCGTCTCTACATCAAAGCACGCAGCTTCTGGCGCAGCAAGAGGGAGTTCGAATTCACTCGTGAGGAACTTCAGGGCATCCTAGCCGACGTCCGGTTGGCGGCCGAAAAAGGCGACTGGGGCGCACGTGCGCTGCTGGCGTATTTCCATCTGCATGGGCTGGGCCACCTGGACACGAACAAGGTACTTGATCCTGAGCTGGAAAAAGGCGTGCAGATTGTCCGCGAAGCGGTCGCCGCAGGACAGGCATGGGGCTACTACGACCTCGGGGTGGCGCATGAACATGGTTACGGCGGAGCTGCTATGAACGAGGCGATCTCGTGGGCTTACTACCGCCGGGCGGCCGAATTAGGCAGTCCGGATGCCCAGATGGCGCTGGCAGATGCATACGAGAGGGCTAAACGCGATCAGGACGCTTTATATCTGAGGATGTGTGCATATAAACAGGAACACGGCCCAGCTGCAATGTTTTTGGGGCGCGACGCGAAGCTAAGCCATGATTTCCTTGGGGCACTTAAGTATTTTCAGGATGGCGTTCGGTTCGGGAACGAAGAATCTGCTGCCGCGCTGATGCTGTTTTTCGGGACCAAGAGATGGAACAGCTATACTGCGGCCGAAATTACTCGGCTACGCGAGTTAGGGTTGAAGCCTGACGCTGAGCGGGAGAAGCGATATGAGGAGATTGACGACGCACTAGAACTCAACCCTGATCTCAGGTTCACGCTGCTCGACAAGGTGCTGCCGCTACCACCCGCCGAACTCCCATTATGGAATGGAGTACAGGGCGCGATCGCACCGGAAGCAGACGGTCTGCCATCCTATTGAGATTGTTCACGTACTCGGAAACGCTCATGCCCCTGAAGATAATCACAGTCGGTGATAAAACCGATCACGGCGGAACTGTCATCAGCGGCTCGTCTACACACGATATTCGTGGTCGAGCAATCGCGAGACTTGGCGACCAGGTTGACTGCCCGCAGTTGTACCCAGGTGGTAAGCCACACGGGAAGAACAAAATTGTCACTGCCCATAATTCGTTCACCGCAGGTGGTGTGCCTGTGGCAGTAGAAGGCTGCAAGACAGAATGCGGATGTAAGTTGATCGGTAGCCTGCCGGCAACTGTGGGGTAGTCCACATGACGGACCGCCCTGTTTCAAAGGTAGCTGCTGGGGCCGCGGTTGGAACGATGGCCTATCTCGTTCTTGCGGTTTTCGCGTTTGCTGTGCCCTCTCCTGCACTCAATTTGGTCCTGCTGCCCGGATACTTCCTGTTGATCGCGCCCGCTCCGATCCTTGCCGTGGTAGGGTTGAGTGCTGGAGGCTGGCTCATAGCAGAACCAAACACAGCTGGATACGTGCTGTTGATCGCCCTGTATACGACTGGAGCATATTTCCTGGCAGCTTCCATCGAACGACGCTTGCGGGAGCGCTCACATGCCAGAGCACAATTACAAACCCCGCAAGGATGATCGCAATCGGTCCTTCATCTGCTCGAACACTCAAGCCGGAACAGATCAGCGATCAGATTTCATTCTGCATCAGTCAGATTCGTGCTATACGTCAGATATATTCGCGCCGATGCGCCGCCGTGTAGCCGTAACGCTTGGGTCCTTTGGTTATTCGAGCTTGTACTTGTTGCATCGGGATGGTGGCAAGTGGATAGCTTTCGGCTCACTATGCGATGCTCCATCGCCGGCTTCCGTGTAGTTGGATACAACGTCTTGACCTGTTATTGTGCGATTGCTTCTAGAAGTCGTCAGCCGAAGGACAGAACGTATATCAGGCCGGCTTGCCTTGCCCTCACTGTTAGTCAGGAAGGCGTTCAAACCAAGCCGCTTGCGATTCGCCCCTTTGGTCGCCAAGGTCAATGGCTTAAGACAGGACTTGTCCAGCAAAAGCCTGACTTCGTACTTGACGGAAGGCACGGCAAACAGGCTCACCATCTCTTCAAGCGCGGCGCGAGAGCGGCCATTCGGCAGGAAAGCCTTCGCCGTTTCCTCATCCAGCGGGCCGATATGAAGGCGAACACGCATATCGTTGCGCCACATGCGCTCACCGAGAACGGCGCCGTAGCCGAGGCTGGGATCGGTGACACCAAGCGTGCTGCGCATCTTCGCTGGCAACGGATCCCACGCGCCGACGAACTCCTCAAGGCGTACAGGAACGCCAAAGTACTCGCTCAGCACGCGGCTCACGGTCGAGACCGAGATCGGGCGCGTCCTGAGCAGCCCGGCGTAAAAGCCCGCAACTTCCGCAGGAACCGATGCATAGGACTTGCCCGGTCCGAAGCTGGTCGGCCGGAGACCACCCAGTGCGCTCAGCAGCGGAAGCAGGTCATCTTGGGCCCGCGTATTCAAGCCATGCTCGACACGGTACTTTCCCCATGCCTCGTAGAACAGGCCGATGACCCGGTTGGATAACAGATCGACGAATGGCTTCCAGCTCTCGTCCGCATCCAGGCTCACCCTGGCCGACGCGCGCTCGGTGTCATGCAAGGGAAGGGTGCCGCTTGCGCCCAACAGCCCGATGAACGTCGGTGTAATGTGAATACGTGGTGTGTCGCCATCCGCAGCCTCGACCTGCATGCCTTCGATCTCGCTCGCCGGAAAAGCCAGCGACAGGCTGTTACGAAAGCGCAGTACCTGACCAAAGGCGAGGGCGTACGGGATACCCTGCCGGCGCAGCATCCGCACCAGGATGTTCAGCAGTTGTGCGAACTGGTACCGGTACGGCGCTGCGAGCAGGCGCTCGATCATGAGAGCGGCATGCTGCCGCTGCGTGGTTTGCATCGAAACAGCTCCTCTCCGGATTGCTGTGACAGGATCAGCAGCTCGATAAAGCTGTTCATCTGGACGTAAAGCGCAAAGAACTGGTCGATCACCTGTACGAACAGATGCAGGCCGGCGCCGACGAAAGCTTCTTCATCGATGGTCAGCCGCACTTCCGTCCCGTGTGCGAGGGATGCCCCGCGCTTGTGTCTCAGCCACGTGGTGGCCTCCACATGTTCCAGTCCGACGATGCCTCTTATTTGCCGTTGCGATACCGCCGATCCGGTGAAGTCATACAGCGACAGCATCTCGCGCAGGCCGTCGGCGCCCTCCCTGGCGAGCGAGTGATGGTTGAGCGTCAGGTGCGAGATGAGGCGCCAATGAGCGCCTTGGCCATTTGTCAGTCGACAGGGACGCGTGGGCCTGCGAAGAAAGCGTATCGTCGTGCCCTGTGCTGCGCCAGGGATGGACAGGTCGCCGCCGGCCGCGCCGGATTTCAACAGGCACGGCAAGTCTCGGTTGGTGCAGGTGAGGTCGATCGACAGGGCCGTCCGCTCGACCACGAGCGGTTCGCCGTCGGCATCGACAAGCGTGAGGGTTTTTTCGTGGCCCGGACTGGTAGCAGCCAGCGTTTCGTCATGGCGCAATACCCAGTAGCGGCCCTTGTGTGCGTCGCTCTCGCCATGGCGGAGCGAATAAAAGGGGCGGAATTCGATCATCGAGCAGGCTTTTCCATGCTGCTGCATCATGTGGACCCGGTCGACTGAATAGACTTCGTACGCTGCCGCATGCGTGGGATGCGCGAGCACGGCATATTCAGCGGTCCGCTGGCTGTACCCGATCGGGACACCCGGCTGCTTGAACAGGTTGACGACTGGCGTGCAGCCAGCGAGCAGGCTTTGCGCCGACAAGCCGCCGAGCATCCTTGCCTGATCCGATCCCGGCGACACGCTCGCCAACGCCAGGTGCAGCGTGAAGCGGGTGCAATCCGCAGGCAACCGTGCATATAGCGCAGCCAGGTCGATGTCGACGAAATTGAACTTTTCTGGAAAGGCAAAATACTCGGCAAGAATCCGGTAGGCATGGTGCGAGCGCGCGTCGAACGGGATCAGCGCGTCATCGTCGGAGAAGCCGACAGGCGCGATCGGTATCGTGGCAACCGGAATCCAGGCCCCATCGTCTCCTGCCTGGACATAGGCTGATGCGGTGCGCATGAACAGCGCATCGCGCAGCGCTGCACAGAACGACGAGTCGCCGTCGAGATAGATTCTCAATGGACCGGGCATGTTCGGGGGGACAGGTAGTGCTGACTGGAACTCGATACCGATCGACGATGCCACGCCCGGCGGCAACCTGGTCGAGGACGGCGCACGGATGACCGCATCGAACCTGGCGGAAACAATGGCAGCCGGCGCGGACGTGACATCGTATGCGGTCTGGAATGTGCAGCGCACGCCGCGTATCAGCGCCGATTCCAGCAATGTCCCGCGTGGGACTTTTCCGGTACCGCCAGCACTGCCTTGGGCTGATGGCAGGAAGCGCACGATCGCGCAAGACGGAAACGGCCGAAGATAATGCGGAAACAGGAGATTGAGCAGCGCCTCCGTAAATTGCGGATACGAGTCGTCCAGCCGCTTCGACACCCGGGCGCACAGCAGGGCGACGGACTGGATCAGACGCTCGACATGCGGATCGTCGCAAGCCTCGCCGCCGATCTGCAGCTTGGCCGCGACCTTGGGGTAGCGCTCGGCATACTCGCGGCAAAGCTGCCGCATGGTTACAAGCTCGCGTTCGTACTGCGCAAATAGTTCGTCCATGTCGGTCTTGTCTAAGTGTTGCGGACGCTCTGGAGCGAATAGCGCTGCAGCGACGGCTGGAACACGGCATTGAAATGCATTGGTTCAGCCACCGGCCCGTTTTTCAGTTGCGCGGTGATGACGAAGTCAACCCTGTTGATCGCGCCTTTCCTCGGCTGCAGCGTCGCCGTTACCCTGTGCAGCCGCGGTTCGTGGCGCTCGATCGCCTGCCGCACAGCGGTACAGATGCGCTTCTGATCGGTGTCGCTCGTCATGCACATGCCGGCGAAATCGATCAAGCCATAGTTCACGACGGACCCGCCTACTTCAGGGTAATCGGCCAGCACGTGAGGGAGCAGGGCGGAACGCGTGTTGAGGAGCGCTTCGAGGTCGCGGGTAATGCTGTCCCGCCATGCGTCGGCTCGCTTGGCCGCGGCACGGAATTCGGCTTGTGGTACATCGTCATCGGCATCCAAACGGTCGAACAAGCCGGGCACGAAACTCTGCATGCTTTTCCCTTCAAAGCCGTCTGAGACAGAAGAAGCGTAATTATTCTCTTCTCGCAAAGAACAAAGTTGCGTCCTATCAATAGAGTTGATAACGAGAAAAAGCAGTAGGGTTGATGCGCCAGATCAATCATTCTTGCGCAATGCCGGCCATGCTTTCTGGAATCTAAACAGTACGAACCGGCATTCAGGAGGAAGCAATGAGCATGGGAGCGAAAATCTTGTGGTCCGAAGGGCTGACACTGGGGCCCCAGCATTTCCAGAGGCAGGACCTGTACCATGAGACGCGACTGCTCAGGATGGCTTCCGCGCTCAACTCCAATTTTTGGGGTGTCCGGCTTCTGCAGTGGAATATGGAAGGACTCGGTCATAACCTGCTCGAAGCGCAAGCGATGTCACTGATTTTCCAGGATGGCGAGGTCTACGATGCGCCGGCGACGGACCTGTTGCCGCTTCCGCTCGACCTCACCCAACTGCCACAGGAAATCAACACTTTTACCCTATATGCAGCACTCCCAACCATCCGGCCGCATGGCGCCAATGCGGAGGAGGGCGGCCGTTACGCCTTGGCCGAGGCGGAAACGTCCGACCTGTTCAGTGACGCGGTTCCAATCGATGTGCCGTTCCTGAAGAAGCGGGTCCGACTGCTTACCCATGCCGAGCCGCGGGATGGACATGTCAGCTTTCCGGTCCTGCGCATCCATCGGGACCCGCGCGGTGGGTTCGAGGCGGATCCGACTTTCGTCCCGCCGTGCGTGGCGATCAGTGCCGCCCGTCCGCTCCAGCAACTGCTCGATAGCTTGATGAGCGCGCTATCGGCAAAGATCGTGTCGCTGCATAACGCGCACCGGAAGACGAACGCGTCCACCTTCGAGGTGCATGCTGGCGATATCACGTCGTGGTGGATGCTGAACATTGTCAGCACGGCCAACGCATCCCTGCAACACTGCGCGCGCTCCCGGGTGCATCATCCGGAGGACCTGTACGAGAAGCTGCTGGCGCTTGCCGGCGGCTTGATGACATTCTCGGACAGGTACACAACATCGGATTTGCCTGCCTACGATCATGCGGATCCGGGCGTCACTTTTGCACAGCTCGATGCCGTGATCCGCGATCTGGTCGATACTGTCATCTCGGCCAAGTACTTCACCATTCCGCTCATCGCCGAGGACAACCGGCGCACCCACTACAGGGGAGCGCTGGATGCTTCGAAACTGACGCAGGAAACGCAGCTCTGCCTTGCCGTCAGCGCGGACATGCCGGCGCTCGAACTGGTCTCGGCGGTACCGATCCGCTTCAAGATCGGCTCACCCGACGATATCGAGCGCATCGTGGCATCCGCGCTTCCCGGCGTCACACTGACGCACATGCCGCAGGTGCCGGCTGCGGTACCGGTTCGTCCGGATACCTACTACTTCCTGCTGTCGACCAAGAACGGGCTTTATGAGAATGCGCTGAAGGCGCAATCGATAGCGGTTTATGCACCGGCCGGCATGCGCGACCTGAAAATCGAACTGATCGCATTCACCCAGTGAATTCACGACAACCACCCGGTCAACCACCCCGGATGAAACGGCAACCCGAACAAGCCCGCCACCCCATAGAACACGCCGACACTGGTGGGCACCAGCGCCGCCAGGTACAGCCAGCGCTGGCGCGTCAAGGTGGTGACCGCCAATAGCGACAGGGCCAGGGCCAGGGCCGCGTCGGACAGGTCGAACTGGTCGTCGCGGTAGTTCAAGGCATCGTAGGTCGCCTGGTCCTGCTTGGCCTGCGCCTGCACGGCATCCTTCTTCTTCGACTGGTCCGCCTCCAGCTTTTCCAGCTCGGCGATGGCGGCCGCATAGCCGGCCTGCTCGACGGCAGGGCGTGACGGCGCGGCCAGGCGCAGTTGCAGCAGCGTCGTATGCGCCTGCTCCTGGCGCAGGTTGCGCGCCTGGTAGAAGGCCCAGTGGTCGATCTTGTCGGCCTGGGCCTGCTGCATGCCCTGCACGATGTTGTCGTCCTTGACCTTGCAGACGCCCATGAAGGAGGCCAGCAGGGCTACGGTGAGGGCGACCTTGCGGTCGAGTTGGCGGTCGCCGGAGGGCGGGACCTCGTCGAGGATTTCGTTCGCTTCCATGGCTTACTCCGATGTGTCGCCGGCCAGCTTCAGGCGGCCGGTGTGGTAGTCGTATTCGTACAGCTCGCCGTAGCGGCCCCATTCGATGGCCACTTCCAACATGCGCTTGGCCTGGTCGGCCTCCAGCGTGTCGGCCAGCAGCTCGAGGAAGGGCTCTTCCGCCAGCGTGTTGCCCGGTTCCGCTTCGAGCCGGCGATGGATGTGCGCCGCCAGCGGTACCTGTTTCAGCAGCTGGCGCCCGAACAGCGCCTGGCGCAGGCCCTGGTCGGCGTCGGCGTAGCGCCGGCCCAGCGCGCTCAAGGCGATGTCGCCGCCTTCCACGTGGGCCAGGCCGAGCAGGCCGAGCGCCTCGTAGGCCGGGAACAGCTCCTCATCCGCCAGCTCGGCTTCCTCGGACAACTGGGGCAGGTCGGCGCGGCCGTCGAAGGGCATGCCGGCCAGCAGGTCGAGCACGCTCTCGATGCGGCCGACGTCGGCGTCCGGCAGGCGCCAGTCCACCTTGGCTTCGCGCGCTGCGCCCGGGGGCACGGGACGCGCCGTCATCAGGCCATACACTTCGTCGACCAGCGCGCGCACCTCGGGCGTGTCCGCATTGCGCGGGCGCGGCAGGTCGATGCGGATCTCGTGGCGCACGCGGCCCGGGTCGCTCGACAGGATCACGATGCGGTCGGCCATCATGACCGCTTCCTCGATGTTGTGCGAGACCACCAGCATGCCGCGCGTCGGGATGCGCTTGCCGTCCCACAGGTCGAGGATGTCGCCACGCAGGGTTTCGCCGGTCAGCACGTCCAGCGCCGAAAAGGCTTCGTCCATCAGCAGCACGTCCGGGTTCGTCACCAGCGCCCGCGCGATGCCGACGCGCTGGCGCATGCCGCCGGACAGTTCGCGCGGCAGGGCGCTGCCGAAGCCGGACAGGCCGATCAGGTCGAGCATGGCGCCGGCGCGCTCGCGCCGGGAAGCAGGCGTGACGCCCTGCGCTTCCAGGCCCAGTTCCACGTTCTGGCGCACCGTCAGCCAGGGGAACAGGGCGAAGGACTGGAACACCATCGCCACGCCGGACAGCGGACCCTGGATGGGGCGGCCGCGGTATTCGGCCCGGCCCGCATCCAGCGGCACCAGGCCGGCGACGATGCGCAGCAGGGTCGACTTGCCCGAGCCCGACTTGCCGAGCAGGGCGACGATCTCGCCGTCGGCCAGCGTGAAGTCGACGCCGCCCAGGATGGTGCGCGGCGGGCCGTCGCCGCTGCGGAAGGATTTGGCGACGTCTTTCAGTTCGATCAGGTTCATTGTGTTCTCCTCTTCCGGATATCAACGGCTGCGGTCTTCGGCCAGCAGGTACAGCCTGCGCCAGAAGAAGCGGTTCAACAGCATCACGAATACGCACATCACCCCGATGCCGAGGGCGATGCGGTGGAAGTCGCCGGCATCGGTCATCTGCTTGATGTAGCTGCCCAGGCCATCGGCCACCAGCGAGGTCTTGCCCCAGGTGACATACTCGGCGACGATGCTGGCGTTCCAGGAGCCGCCGCTGGCGGTGATCGCGCCCGTGACAAAACTCGGGAACACGGCCGGCAAATAGACGCGCTTCCATTTCAGCCAGCCGGTCAGGCCCAGGTTGTCGGCCGCCAGGCGCAGCTCGGTCGGCAGCGTCGAGGCGCCGGCCACCACGTTGAACAGGATGTACCACTGGGTGCCGAACACCATCAGGGGGCTGAGCCAGAGGTTCGGGTTCAGGTGCAGGTGCACGATCGCGTAGACCACGATCGGGAACATCAGGTTGACCGGGAAGGCGGCCAGGAACTGGGCCAGCGCCTGCACCTTTTGCGCGTACACCGGCCGCAAGCCGATCCACACGGCCAGCGGCACCCACACCAGCGAGGCCAGGCCGATCAGCAGCATCACGCGCACCAGGGTGATGCAGCCCAGGCCCAGCACGCGCAGCGTCTCGCCCCAGCCGACCTGGGCGTGGATGAAGACGATGAAACGCCACGCACCCAGCAGCGCCAGCAGCAGGAGAAGCGCATCGACGGCGCGCGGGCTCAGCGAAAAGCGCGGACGCGAAGGCGCTGCGGCCACCGTGTCGTCAGGCGCGGCAAACCAGCCCAGCGTGTGCCCGAGCAGCGCCCACATACGCTCGCTGAACGCGCGGATCCACACGCTGCGCCGGCCCCAGTCCAGCACCCAGGAACGCTGGGCGTGCTCGCCTTGCGACTCCTCGAAGCGGAATTTGTCGGCCCACGCCAGCAGCGGCCGGAAGAACAGCTGGTCGTATAGCAGGATGCCGGCGAACATGGCGGCGATGGCCCAGGCGATGGCGGCGCCATTCCTCTGCTCGATGGCGACCGCGATCCAGGCGCCGATGCCGGGCAGCTTGATGTCCTGGCCCGCCACCGAGATCGCCTCGGCGGCCACCAGGAAGAACCAGCCGCCGGACATCGACATCATCATGTTCCACAGCAGCGCCGGCATCGCGTAAGGCAGTTCCAGGCGCCAGAAGCGCTGCCAGGCCGAGAGGCGGAACACGCGCGCCGCTTCCGCCAGTTCCGGCGGGATGGTCTTCATCGACTGGTACAGGCTGAAGGCCATGTTCCAGGCTTGCGAAGTGAAGATCGCGAACACGGCGGCACACTCGACGCCCAGCATATTGCCGGGGAAGAGGGCGATGAAGGGCGCGATCGCGATCGCCTGGAAGCCCAGGATCGGCACCGACTGCAGCACGTCGAGCAGGGGCACCAGCACCTTTTCCGCCGCGCGCCAGCGCGTGGCCGTCACGGCGAACACGAAGGTGAACAGCAGGGCGCAGCCGAGGGCGCTGAACATGCGCAGGATGGTGCGCAGCAGGTAGTAGGGCAGCCAGGCCGGGTCCAGCGCGATCGGCGTGGCTTGGCCCAGCACGAAGGGACGCGTCATCTGCATGGCGCCGTACGCGGCGAGCGCCAGCAGCGCCAGCACCAGGGGCAGCAGCGCCCAGTCCCAGCGGTTGGGCGTGGTGGCCAGGAATGACCGGCCGGTACGCCCGGGAATAAAAAGTTCGAACATCGGTATCTCCGTCGGGTAACGGCATACCTTTCATTCGCGCCTGCGATGTGATTCGATTGTCGCGGGCAAGGCGCCCGTCATCCGCCCTGGGCGAGATGACGGCAGGGAGCCTGCGTTATCTTGCCGGGACTGGTCCGGCGCAAGGCCGGCAACAACTGCCACTCGAACAAGTGCCCACGAAAGGACTCCATGAATGTAAAAACCCGATGATACGGCCCAGTATCGCGGCCTGCCATTACCGTTTGGTAATGTGAGTCTCGGCGCAACAGACATTACCTAATCGTAATCTTTACGAGCGTGCGGCGCTCCTATACTGGCTGCTCCATATCCCGCACCGACAGAATCATGCATGACCTCGCCGACATCGCCGACTGGCTGCAAACCCACGCCCTCCATCACGAATCCGCGGTCCACGACACGCTGCCCGACCCCGTGTTCCGGGTGGGTGGCGCGGACGCCGTCTCGTTCAGCACGAATAACTACCTGGCCCTGGCAAACCACCCGCGCCTGGTGAACGCGGCCAAGGCCGGCCTGGAACGCTACGGCGTCGGCAACTGCGAATCGCGCCTGCTGGGTGGCGATCTGCCGGTCTACCGCGAACTCGAGCGCCGCCTGGGCGCGCTCAAGCACAAGACCGACGCCGTGCTGTTCGTGACCGGCTACATGACGAATATCGGCGTGCTGTCCACCCTGGTGAAAGCCGGACTGCTGGCGCGCCTGCACGGCTTCCGCCCGAAGAAGCGCCGCAAATACGCCTACTTCACCGACGAGTACAACCACATCAGCATCCGCGAAGGCATCCTGATGTCGGGCGCGGACAAGCACACCTACCGCCATGCCGACATGAACCACCTGGAGTCCCTGTTGAAGAGCGCGGATGGCATCAGCCCGATCATCGTCAGCGACGGCGTGTTCAGCATGGAAGGCACGATCGCGCCGCTGCCCGAGCTGACCGGCCTGGCCGAGAAATACGGTGCCATCCTCTACATCGACGACGCCCACGCCACCGGTATTTTGGGGGAAAACGGCGGCGGCACCTCGGAGCACTTCGGCTGCTACAGCCCGGCCATCATGCAGATGGGGACCCTCAGTAAAGCCCTCGGCGCGATCGGCGGCTTCGTGGCGCTGGAACGCGGGATGGCCGACGTGCTGCGCCTGACCAGCTCCGCCTACGGCTTCACCTGCCCGCCGCCGCCGGACCAGGCCAACGCGCTGCTGGCGGCGCTGGACCTGCTGGAAGAAGAGCCCGAGCGCCGCGCGCGCCTGTGGGACAACCAGCGCTACTTTGTCGAGCGCATGCGCCCGCTGGGCTACACCTTGAGCTCGACCGAGACGCCGATCGTGCCGGTGTTGATCGGGGATGCCGCGCGCTGCCAGGACTACCAGCGCGCCCTGCGCCAGGAAGGCATCCACGTCGACGCGATCCAGTTCCCGGCCGTGCCGGTGGGGCAGGCGCGCCTGCGCTTCATGCTGAATGCTGCTCACACCCGCGCCCAGATCGACCACGCCGTGGACGTCATGGCGCGCATGCTATAGTCCCCGCCATGCCGAACTGTCTAGTCATCGAAGACGATGCCGAAACCCGCGACTACCTCTGCAGCGGGCTGCGCGCCGCCGGCTATGCCGTGCAGGCGGAAAGCACGGGCGAAGCCGGCGTGCGCCGCCTGCTGGGCGCGCGCTGGGACGTGATCGTGCTCGACCGCATGCTGCCGGGCCAGGTCGACGGCATCGGCCTGCTCGAGCAGATGCGCGCGCGCGGCGACGCCACGCCGGTCCTGATCCTGTCCGCCCTGAACAGCGTCGACGAGCGCGTGCGCGGCCTGCGCGCCGGCAGCGACGACTATCTCACCAAGCCCTTCGTCATGTCGGAACTGCTGGCGCGCGTGGAAAACCTGTGCCGGCGCGCCGCCTGGTCGCGCGAGGTCAGCATGCTGCAGGTGGCCGACCTGCAGCTCGACCTGCGTACCATGCGCGTCACGCGCCACGGCACCGTCATCAACCTGCAGCCGCGCGAATTCCGCCTGCTCGAATACCTGATGCGCCACGAAGGCCAGATCGTCACCCGCACCATGCTGCTGGAAGGCGTGTGGGAATACCACTTCGACCCGCAGACCAACGTCATCGACGTCCAGATCAGCCGCCTGCGCGGCAAGATCGACAAGGATTTCAGTCCGGCGCTGATACACACCGTGCGCGGTGCCGGCTACACGCTGAGCGCGACGCCTGCCCATGGACATGGCCAGGCCGCGTCTTAGCCTCCGCGGTTCGATCGCCGCGCGCCTGGCGGTCGGCTACGGACTCCTGGTGGCGGCCGCGATGGCGGCGCTGTCCGCCATCGTCTACTTTGGCACCGTGGGCGTGTTCGAGCGTTCGATCGACAACAAGATCCTGGCCGAGCAGGCGCGCCTGGCCAAAGCCTGGCACGGCGATGGCCGCGCCGCGCTGGTGCGCGAGATCGACGTCCTGCTGCACGACCTGATCGACACCGACACCGAGATGGTCGGCCTGTTCGATGCGAACGGCCGTCTGGTGGCCGGCAACCTGCGGCGCTGGGGCGGCCTGCCGCCGGGCCAGCGCGCCGACGGCAGCCTGGCCTTCGACAGCATGCGCCGCAACGGCACGCCGGTGTCGGTGCGCATCGTGGCCACCCGGCTCGGTGACGGCAGCCGCCTGGTGGTCGGCCGCGACCTGGTCGAACTGGATGCGGTCCGCGACGTGGTCGAGCGCGCGCTGCTGGTCGGCGCGGCGGTCTCGATCCTGCTCGCCTTTTTCGGCGCCCTGTGGTTCCGCTGGCGCCTGGATGCGCGCATCGGCCAGATCCGGCGCACCACGGCGTGCATCGCCGCCGGTGAGCTGTCGAGCCGCATCGAGGTCGCGGGCAACGACGAGTTCGCGCGCCTGGGCGAGGACATCAACCGCATGCTGGACCGCATCGAGGCGCTGATGGAGGGCGTGCGCCACGTGTCGAACTCGATCGCGCACGACCTGCGCACCCCGCTGGGCCGTGTGCGCAGC
>Ga0265797_10004003_pt1 | contig 22926 bp, 24 predicted proteins | sample P2T30metagenome_FD_192433 | JGI IMG/M metagenome (GOLD analysis project Ga0265797, IMG submission 192433) | Plant litter microbial communities from East Loma Ridge, Irvine, California - P2 T30 | ecosystem: Environmental > Terrestrial > Plant litter > Unclassified | place: USA: California... | reverse complement strand
CAGATTGAATGGATATATACGTTCATTGTGGCTTCTTTCTATCAATCCGTATTGGTCTAGTGGCTAGGATTTGTCGCTCTCAATCATCTTCCAATGGATGATCAGTTCCGACAAGGCCAGGGTTCAATTCCCTGATACGGAAGACATGTTGTTTTGCTTTTGCTGTCGTTGGATTGTGTTTTATCGTTGGGGCTGCTGCTAGCGATTTTTTGGGGTTCGCTTGGGAAGGGACGCCCAAGAGTGTCGTGGTCCGGCGGCTGCGTCAGTGCATGGAGAACGAGAGTGCGAAGTGGAGGCACGGGTTGGATAGGTATGAGATTGTTAGATTATATGTATGTGGCACCAGAATTGCTATTATTGATCTGGAAGCGATTCGGTTGGTTTCCTTTCGGTGGATGAGACGGGTTTTGATCGATCACCTGTATGATGTTGTATTATATTTGGAAGGAGGGTTCAAGTTCTCATATAACTGCGCGTGTTCCCGATGCATGAAAGGTGCATGGCAATTTGAACGATCGTCGATGGGCGGTCTGTTGACTTGGGACGCGGTTCGAGCTAATGGCGATACATAAGCTGTACATTATTGGTACAAGGTTGACAAGGCTCATTGCGGAACTGGTGGCCTGATCTCAAGTCATCTGTAGATGAGAAGAACCGGTGGAAACAGCTCGGGAGACTTCGCTTGAGAGCTCCAGTCTCTAGATTGTTGTATTGGTGCGAGGCCGGTGAGAGTGATGTACCTAGGTGAACACGTCTCTCTCGAAATCAAATGGCTTAAAATCTACGAGACCGAATCATTACCTGTCAATCACGCCACAGAGACATCTGCAACCCTCCCCCCCCGTGAGTGCGACTCACTTCAAACCCGACAAAGAAAAAAATCATATTACTCATTATCCCGATATAAGCCAAGCCAGTCTCGTCCCGCGAAACGCAAAGCCAGTGCTCTTCACCGTTCATATATAGGTTCGATCCCCAGCGTCCGCCACGGCTGCTCCAGCTTCGCAGCCGCCCTCTGCTCAATGACCTCCTGCGCCCGCGCAAGAACCCGCTCCTTATCCTCCCCCACAGGGCCTATCCGACCCGAAGGTCCCATCTCATCAAGCTTCGCGCCATTGCTCTCAACCCTGCAATGGTACGTCGGTTTGCGCCCCGACAACCCTCTGCCGAAACCGTTGATGCCACCGTCCGCCCGCGCTCTTTCGAGGTCGTCGGTATTGTTCTGGTTCCTCCTCCTGGCTCCACAGCAGAACGCACGTCGTAGGGTTTCGGCGTATATGCGGCGGAAATGAGCGGTCGTGCCGAAGATGATGAAGCCCACGATTCCGGCCGTCACGCCTGGGATGAACGCCAGGACGCTGCCGATGGTGCCCGAGACTGTGAGATCCGGGCCGAGCCTGGTGGCGATCTCTGCGGCGGCAGTGGAGCGGGTCATGATGGTGTTGACGATGAGGATTTCGAAGGTGCTGTGCTTGGAGTGTCAGGTGTTGCCGGCAAATGATGAGAATGAGAAGCGCCTTTCGAGCTCGAAGAACTTACCATAGACAGACGAAAGTGAAGCTGAAGCGGAGCAGGAGCCATTTGTCGGTTAAGGAAATGGCGTGGTTCATTTTTCCTTTGCCTTGTGTGGTTGGAGACTGTAGGGAGATGTCCACGGACCGCGAATCTTCGATTTTGACGAAGTTGGCCAGACCGCGGACGTATTTGATCAGGATGGCGACGATGCAGACACCTCCGACAAGCCAGCCAAGGAACACTAGGAACAAAGTCAGCTCGGACGTCAGAGAAGAGGTTGTAGTATTGGGACTGTCAAGGGCACGTACTAGGAGCACAGCTGACGACCAGAGCAGCGGCGAGGCGATGATTGAAGCAAGGCGCAAAGGGAAAGACGACCGACAATATCGGTAGGAAGAAGCAGAAGAACTTGCTGGCCGGCACCAGGATGTTGTTGAAGCGTATTGATCCCACGTGGCGAAAGTTGTAGACCCCTCTTACCAACGCGATAGCCCTGGGATATTGTTAGCAAGCAACTCATGCCGATGGAATAGCGTCACGGCGGGTGGTGTGTTACCAGCAAAGAGTAAGGAGTCTGGGACTATCGTTAGCATCGCTGGACAAGACTTGCGAGACAGGGCTTCATAGCATACGCAATGGTGTTGTAACAATACATCTGGACCCAAAAACAATAGAGGCTTGGTCCCAAAGTGAGAGGCCCGATAGCAAGATTCTGATGCTCGGAACTGCTCTTGGCCTGCTGGTATTCTGAGGTCCTATCATGCAGCCAATGCGTTGCGAACCAACACTGTTGCACGATGCTCGCCGTCGTGGAGCCACTGACCGCCAGTGCCATCAAACCCACATCTGAATCGCCGGTTAGCATTGTCGTTTCGTTGAGCAGCTGTATGCCATGAAGGGGGCGTACAACTCCATCGCTCGCTGTGATAGTGCTGCATCGTGAACCAAAGCAGGCTCAGTGCCAATGAGATTGCTGAAAGTATCATGATGGGAATGGACACCACGAGCGCCCCGTACGGCATGATCTGATCGTTCGAGTCGTCCATCATCAAAGGGTGCACACCCGTACTGTCAAAGTCGCGGTGATGTAGTCCAGAGGGTGGAGGTATCCGATCAACGGATGACTGCCTCAGTGATGCAATACGAGTCTCTCCAGGATAGCGGGTCTGTGGTGTTACAAAGGGTAAGGATAGGAAGTCGGAACAGTGTAAACAAGGCGGCCAGGCGTGCAGACTTGGACCATCATAAAGAGCGCAAACCACTTGTTCGTTCGTGAGGAACCGCAACTCCCTCCGCGAGCCACATGTGAGTGGAGGCACTTGTGTTTAGACTACTCCCACCAAGCGCGTGCGTGTAAAACGGCTCGGAGGTGCTGGCTCGACCTTTTGGCCACGGGATCCGCCGGAGTCGGTATACGGTTTCGGCAAGAACGCCTTCAGACGTCTGCTGGCACACAAAACGACATGCTGATGTTTCTCTGTGGTTATTGACTTTGAAGTGTAGTTCCAGGCTGTACCGGTGTGAAGATCCACAGATCCTTTGTACGTGACATGTCATCTACCGCAAGGGTCCGATCACAGGAGCCGGTCGATCATCGAGCATCAGAATCCTTGGTGTGCACTGGTTTGGACTACACTCGTGGCTGCGAGATCAAAGTAGCATGTTAACAGGAAGAGGGGAGAGGGAGTCTAGATTCCCCACGCATCTGCCGACATGCTCGGTACTCGAAGGAAGTATAACCAAGATGGTAGCGTGACCAACGCCACGAAGCAAACAAGTTTTCAAGGCTGATTGACAGTCTTGACGGCCAAAAGATGTAAGCATCAGACGGTAGAGGACCAATTACCCGGTATTGTTTCACGCCATGGCCGACGGTCACGGAACGGCGAAACGCTAGCGTGCAGAAGAAAACCGGAGGATGCATTTTGGGCGTGAGCAAATCTGGGCTGATCTTCGCCATCTTACTCGGGGGTCATCAGGTCAGAGCGATTGCGACTGTAGCATGTATGGTATAGAGCTATCTCGTCCGGTCGCATGAGTGTTGGAGACGTGTGTCGGGGTGCTGATGACGAAGTGAGGTTGGTGGCCAGACTGCCGGCTGGCCGTTGGCGTTTTTGCCCCTGATCTTTTTCGGCGACAAGTCCTTCCGAGAGATTACTGATGAGACAGATGGAAGATGCCTGGCCTCTTCTCTCCCCTACAGTACACTACTTCTGATCGCATGAATTGTTCATTGAGAGGCAACGATGCCCAACGCGTCTCGCGACGGTCCAACATCAGCTCCGTTCATGTTCAAGAGAGTCATCTGATCGATACTACAACCAGAGCTGACTCTTGCAAACACTACATCCCTGAAACATGCTGTTAAATCACGAGTCACACACTCCACCAAACCATCCCCACCGATCCTCAGCCACAGCCGTACCGTGATTTGCATATGAAGATCAACAACATAAACAATTCAACATCCGATGGCAAAAAAATATATGTCCCCGGCGTACCTAGCCCACGCAATCCGATCGCCACATACAAACATTCACACGCATCAATAAGTCCCCGGCAACTGCCCAACCCTCCCCCCATCCAGCACAGTAATATTGCCATTCAAATACGCGGCCGCCCTACTCGCCAAGTAAACCACCGTCCCAGCCAGATCCTCCTCCCTGCCCACCCGCGTAGCCGGGATGACATGCGGGCTGATACTGCCCTCAACCTGCGGATCGCCTTGGGCGCCCACGGCGGCGATCACGTTGCCCGCCAGCTCGGTGGGAAACAGGCCCGGGGCCAGTCCGTTGATGCGGATGGCGAAGGGCGCCAGAGTCCCCGCTAGATGCTTGACCAAGTGCGTCGCGGCGGCTTTGCTGGCGCAGTAGGCCAAGTTGCTGCCGGGAGCGCGCAGGTAGCCTCCGATGGAAGTGGTGACGAGGACTTGGGAGGAGCGGCCGGGGCAGGAGTTGGGGGGTTTGTTTCCGGCGTCGAGGAGGTCGAGGAAGGCGAAAGTGGTGAAGGCGATGCTGGTGGTGTTTGTGGCGAAAGTGGTGTTCCAGTCCTGCGGGTCGAGGGCCAGAGCTGCTTCTGCGTACTCGGATAGGGTTGTTTCGCTGGGCTTGATGCCCACGGGCTTGGGCATTGTGCCGCTGTTGCAGCAGACGAGGTTGACGTAGCCGACGTCTTGCTTGATGTAGTCTGCGATGCCGATGAGGCTTTCTTTGCTGGTTACGTCTCCTACAATGGGTTGGATGTTGCTGGGAGACATCTCTGCGGCTTGTTCTAGCTTTTCTTTCCGCCGTCCGATGATGTAGACCTTTTTCGCTCCGTTGAGGGCGAAGGCTTTTGTCATAAGCAGGCCGATTCCTGTTCCGCCGCCTGTGATTGCGATGACCATGCCCTCTACGCTGAATAGTTGACCTGTGTTGGCCATTTTGATCTCCGTGGACCGATGAATCAGTTCGCAGAGCTGTCTTGAATGATGTCGTATATTAACAGTGCAACATACTGCTAATGATGTGCAGGCGGTGACTACATACAGGTACTTATATATTGACGGCTCTCCACTCCGAAGATCGGGCTGCATGTCATTATGCGTCGTATGAACGTTCTACGGAATTCCCACTATCATGCTAGTTGTAGAATCAAGTGAAGTCTAGGATGGCATATACGTACAGTTGTGATGGACTTGATTTCACATACAGACACGAACACTACACGTACCTCGTCATCTCGAAGGGCGTCATCAAGAGACAGTAGTAATAAGACATTCGTTCTTCAACGAACTCGCTTTCATCAATCAAGGGTATCATAAAACGACGACTCAAAAAAAAAAAAAACACCAATCAATCCAACATCATCACATCGTCCTAAAGATCCCCTGCCCAAGCGCAGTCAAATACCCATACCTCGTCAACATGGTCGGGTCGAAATGCTCACCGCCGCCAGCACCACCACCACCACCACCATTGCCGCCGTTCTGTCGAGCTTCTCCCACAGCAGCCGCGTCCGCAAGGCCCTGCAAACCATCGGCGCCGCCCTGCGCCAGCATCCTTTCCTTCTTCTTGATAACGAGCTCGCGGATCGCGCCGTCCCAGCCCTCGCTCTCCTGCTTCCCCGCGAGCCCCCTGCCTTCGCCCAGGCACTCGACCATCTGGTCCAGGCCGCGGAGGGCCTCGGCGCGGACTTTGGGGACGTCGCACAGTTCGCAGAGCGTCATGGCCGCGAGGGCGCCGAAGTGGTGGTTGAGGGGAGTGACGGGCGTCAGGCGGGAGTTGAGGACTGTGGCGACCTTGACTGCGTGTTCGATCAATTCGACGGGCTCGGTGGTTGGGCTGAGGCGTTTGATGAGGAGGTGGCAGTGGTGGTAGGAGAGGTGCACCAGGTTCAGCGTGCCCCAGACGCTCTCGACGGACTCGCGGAAGCGATCGATTTCTCCCGCGAGGGTTAGACCGAGCAGAGCTGAGGCGGGGTTTGACGGTGCCATGACGTCTGTGGAAGGCGTTTTGGTCGTCGTGAGGATGGATGCAAGATGGCCGATGATGAAAGAAAGCCGCGCGAGGTGATACGTGCTTTCACCGAGGAGAATCTGGTCTTCGGGAAGTAGTACCAGGCTGTTTTCGGGGAGTTTGAGCAAGTCTGCGGTGGACGATGCATGCCAGCGATCGAGAATGAAGAGAACCCACCAGACGCGGCGGGCGAGGCGGTCCTCACTGTCGCGGTCGCCTTCCATTACGCTTTGGCTGGGAGCAGGTATTGTGTTGATCTGGATCTGACCCGCGACTCCTGCTGCGCGGCCCAGCCATTCGGCACGTGAAGGGCCCGCCTGGCCTCTGATGGTCGCCGGACCGTGGTTGTCGCTCTCCAAGGCCATGATAAGGAGCGTCTGAAGATATACAAGATTTGTGGCATTCGTATGTGTGCTTGGGTTGTCGAATGGGTATTTTGCAAGCAGCTCCGCCGCCCTCTTCAGAGCCTGCGGGTATCCAGTGTTGGGTGGTAATGTCGTTGTCGGGAACGTGCGCATGTAACAATCGAGTGCAGCAAGGAATGCCTCCCTGAGTGACGTTGGACATTCTCCTAGCCGCTGGCGCAGCCTGTTCTTGTTATTCGGAAGCAGTGGGAAAGTCTGGTGGATGACTCGGTAGTATTCGTTGACCACACTCTCGTCCCAATCGAATGATGTGATGCTTGTCGTAGCTTGTGCGTCGGGCGGCTCGTAAGGGAGGCTTGTGCCGTCGTTTCTGTTCTCCATGCCACCCATTCTCCAGAAAGGTTGTACGTTTTGATAGGAAGGTGTAGGCGGCTGGGTCGAAGCCTGGGATTGGGCGTAGTTGGGATGGTACCCTGGATGTTGACTCTGAGGCGGTAGGTGAGGTGCTTGCTGCGATGGCAGAGGCATGGGCCTGGTGTTACTGTTCCACACTCCAGACATGCTCCCGTATCTTCCTTCAGCGACGGAGTGCGTTCTCTTCTCCCCAGTTCGCGGCTCCAACACCATGACCCCATTCTGGGCAGCAGGACCAGCACCGCCGTCTCCGTATAGTCCACCCTGGCCGCGTGGAGCTTGCACTTGCTGTTGTCCATGTCCATGCCCATGTCCGTAAGCACCCTGTTGCATGTTCTCGGCGATTGCGCGCTGGACTTGCTGGATCTCCGCCTGGTGATGCGGGCCACCCACACCAGGTTCATGAACCTGCTGCTCCAGCGACTGCAGCCTCTCCGCCAACTCCTTGATGTACCCTTTGCTTGGTCCTCTCTTGAGCGGCTGTCTTGTAAACGTGCACTCCAACCTGTTCCTGACACAATGAGAGCAGGGCGCCGCTCCCGTCTCGTCTACCGCGTCACAGCGAATCTTCTTGCCACGGCACTTGTCGCATGCCCGCGAGACTTTCGTCCGGGGCGCTTTCTCTCGCGCTGCATGCGAGTGGATCTGGTCTGGGCTTCCATTGGGCTGCGCAAAGGCCACAGAGGCGTTGGGAGCTACGCCGAGAAAGTGCTCATCCTGGTCTGCTTGGGAGGAAGATGGCAGTAATGCGCTGAAGTTGCCGAAGCTGCCGAATTGGCCAGCCATCATGCGCTCGAGGTTCGCTCGCATTTGTGGGTCGTCCGGGACATCTCGCCCTGGAACCTGCTCGTCGTCGTGCCGTGCTGCGCCGCCATGCTGCTGTTGAGCGTCGTCGTTACTCGAAGGGCGTCGTCGGTGATCGTCATTCTCGTCGTCGACATGCTGGTAGAAGGGTAGTCGTACGTCTTGTGAGGGTGAAGGGTATGACTGCTGTTGTTGCTGGCCTGGCGTGGCTCCACCTTCGGACATGTTCAGGTTGAGTGACTCGGTGTGCCGAGAGAGGGTCTATGTTCGGTGGAAGAACACGTATTGCGCACCAGCCGGGTCCATTCCAGTCAGTTGCTTCTGCTGGGGCTGTCGTTAGTCGTATGGAGCGTCAGTGGTGTACAGCAGGTATACATGTACATGTAGCCGTGTGACTGGCGAGCAAAGTAAGTGGTTAGGTGGTGTAGGTAGTGCAGCGTGTGGTTAAAGTCAACCTTGGAAGGCCTCGGCAGCCAGCGATCGGTCGTGCGCTAACGACAACCAACAGCACGAGGGCACGCAGAACCGTCACATTCACCATGATGCATGCTGGACATCGTGGCGGTGGATCTCGGAGGCAGTCGGCCCATGTTGGACGTTGTTCCATACCGTGCAAGTCCAACTATTTGAGATGTTGTTTCTGAATTGTTCGGTTTAACGATATTCCGTAGCTAAAATTAGAGTCACTTTGACAGTCAAAGGTACGGTCAATGTTCAGACACGAAGACATCACATATCCATACATGCATATCTGGAGGATGTCACAACAAACTAAGGCAGTCAAGTGGCAGAGGAATCAGCTCTGTCCTTGCCTCACACCTCGACACCCTTTCCACGCCGTTCCCCAGCCTCCAACCATCGAAGTCAAACCAGTAAACAGGATGAGAGCGCCATAATTCGTCCCAAGCGCCCAACTCCCACCTCCAATCACTGGTCCCAGCTTCAAGAGTTCGACACCAGATAATCCTCCCACAACGTACCCAACCCCTCTCGCGCCGTTCATGAATCCGTATATCATGCCCGAGCTGATGGCCTCGTTGTGATCCGCAGCTTCCTTCTCGAGATCTTTGATCCAGCCTCCCCATGTGGAAGAATAACCACTTGCAAAGAACCCATAGCCTACGGCAAAGGCTATCAGCAGGCCTGGTAAGGTATCCGACTTGATTGCCCAAAGAAAGAAGACACAGAGAGCAGACCCGAGTGCTGAGATGAGCGTGTTAGTCGTGCCAGAGACATGCAGCTTGTCGCTCAACAAGCCAAACCCAGTGCTCGAAATGATGCCTGGAGCGTTGAACATTGCGATCATCGCAGTGCTCTCAGCAGCCGACATCCTCAACAGCTGCGAGGCGTATGCTGGGAGGTACGTCTGGGGCAATCCATATCCAGACGAGAAGGCAGCATTGGCGAGAGCGTAGATGTAGAACGTGCGGTGCTTGAGGAAACTCCAAGGTATTCTCTGCAGACGTCTCTGTGCTGACGGTGGTGGCTTAGGCGTGATGAGGATTCCTCCCAGACCCACTCCAAGCACTATGCCAGCCCAGACGCGTAACGCGATGCGGAAGCCCAGGTCGTGCAACAGCTTTTGCATGAGAAAAGGTCCAGCGGTTCCAACGATGTTCTTGATGCTGAACTGCACGCCGTAAGCCGTAGCTCTGTTACCATCGTGAAACCAATGGTCCAGCCACAGCGTCGTGGTGACGTAGAGCATTGCATTGCCTAGGGCGGCAAGTAAGCCTTGAAGGGCAATGAGATGCCAGACCTCGGTGCTCCAAGATGATACAAAGAACGCTGCTGCTGAGATTAACGTGCCGGCCACGGCGACTTCGCGCTTCCAAGTGCTGAAGCGACTACGCTCAAGCAGAGCCGAGAGGAAGGGCATGGAGAGGTACATGACTCCGTTCATCGTCGTGCCGATGACACCAGTGGCGCTTCGAGGGCCTTTGATGACTTTTTGCTGCGTGTATGCGTCTTGGAAGACACCAAAGTTCATCGCCATGCCTGTTTCTTGGTCAGTATCTTATTGCGAGATCGCGAAGAGCTCTCGAATGGCTGCACACCCCATATCGGCAGTTGCAGAATCCCACAGCCAAGCGAGATGAGTATGGTGCGCCTTTGTTGTGGCGATGGGAGTGGTATCAGGCGAGCTTGACTTTCGCGGTCGGCTGGCGCCTCTGAGAATTCCATTTGCCTAGTCGCACTTGCCATATCTGCCAATCTCACATTTGATGATGTTGGAGAGTTGGAAAACACGGCGTTGCGGGAGTTGATGAAGTACTAATGCAGCCAAACGACATGAGGTTACATGTGCTCGCCGAGATCGGACCCTTGCTTTACCAATGAGATACAGCACCCAGTGCGATCGGCAGACCTCGCAGCCATGTGACTGCAACATCGTCTGGCACTTGCTAACGCACTGTTCAAGATTGTAAAATCGCTGTTGTGGACCGAGTGTAGCCCTGGCTATACTGCACTGAAGCACATGCTCGAATCGAAAGGTGCCTAGTCACCCATGTAACTTGGGGAAGATATTCTCAGTCGCTCAATTGCAAGGAGACCTTGCCCTAATTTGTTTGTCGATATCGAGGTTCCGACTGCCTTGAATGCACATTGTTGGCTCGGAGATCCCTCAGAGGGATTGCTCTGCTAATTGTATCCTGCAGGTCATCTGTCGCCGGACGCTGTGAAGGGCCTTGCGTGTCATTTAACGCCGTCCTTTCTTGCTTGTGTGAGGCGCGACGCATACCATCTAGCTCTGATGTAAGGACAGCTCGACAGATGAGAGCAGAGACCAGGTACCTGAGAACAATGATAGTCGCATCCTGAGTAGCAATGAACATGAAAGAAGAGAAAACGACAGTGCCATAGATCACCACGATGGCAGTACCGCTGGACGTGAACCAAGATAGGAATATCAACCACCCAGACTCTTTCCTCCAATAAAGCTCCGTCTTGTTGTGTGTCGAGCAGAAGGAGAACTCGTCTCGCAGACTCGCCCTCGGGTTTAGCTGGGGCGGAGCCTGAAGCGAGGCACCAGCATCCTGCCGCGCCCCAGTCTTTCTCACTATCATGCGAACACGCAGTGTTACTGAAGCGAGGATATGGACAACGAGGCCGAGCAAGGTCCACAAAATGACTAGCCACCACCTGGAAGGCGCAAAGCTACTGACTGTCAGAAAGCCCAGTTCCAAAGCAAGCTCGACCGTATTGGCGACGGCTATGATGGTGATGACGTACTGGGACGTGATCAAGGCGGAGTTCTGTACGGGCGAGTATTCAATATTCTTCTCGTTCCCCTCGCGTCTCTCCAGCAGTTTTCTAGGATCTTCATGTACGAACGAACGCGAAGGCGCCGGAGCCGGAGATCCTATAGCCACGAGCATGGCCAGCAAAGGCCGCCGAAGCGCAAGAATCGATGTCTCTGTGGGATCGCAGCCGACGAACGTGAGAATCGTGGGTAAGAAACCGAGCAAGACCTGGGCGCTGGCCATGTTGGCTTTGGTAGCTTCGTTCAGCCAATCGGTCCCCAACAAACAATTGAGCATCTTTGATGCGATCGACTCCGGGTGCACGGAGCTCTCTGCTAAGTTGCAGTATCTCTCGTGTTCGCTGCTGCAGTTGAGGTGTGTAGCGTTCCATAGTTCTTCGGCAAATTGCTGGAACCATTGGTCAAAGCGTGCGCAGTGGCTCAGTCGAAACGCTTGAGCGCGCGAAGAGATCGCTAGAAGAACGATTCCCAGTAGGAGCGGCATTGCTGGCAATGTTTCTGTTGGCGTGAGGGAACTCTGTGGTCTCGCGTGTGTTTGCCTAACGAATGCTGGTCAACTCGATGATTAGGCAAAGCTCGCAAGAAAGCCTGTCAGATCCGAATCTTCGCCTAGACTATAACTGAAAGACTGCAAGTAAGGCTGAGAGCAGTTTCCTCATTATGACTATACATAGCCTGGAAGACATGATCGGGGGCATGCTTCTGATTGATCGAGCAGGAGCCCTAGATAGACGCCACAAGGCGTCTTGACCGGTCACCGACGAGCCTTGGATCGGCAGTCTACGCGGCGAGCCTCGCCCGTGGCCGCAGTCAACCGCGTGCAGCTACATGATGCACCATACAGTCTTTGACAAACCTGGGAGTCCATATGCCGGAGTGGCGACAACGCAACGCGAATGCATAGCAATGATAGTGGCTGGTGATGCCATGGTAGCTGTGATGTCTTTGTCAGCGAGAGAGAAGTTTGCAAGATCCCATGTATTCTTGAAAGTATGATTTTTTCTGGAACAGTATTTGATGTCGGGATGTAGCACTGAAGTACTGGAGTGGACGCGTAGAAGAGATTCCGTCTTCAACACAGCATGATCGCGCCTCGGCGCCGTACCGTACCTCACCGTGCCGTACTTTGCTTACATACAGCGCCTGGAGCTGACGCCAAGAAATCGTTGGGCACTTCGACAAGTCGAGTGGTGCAGGTCTTCACGTTGTGTGCTTCTGTACATGTCGTGTAACCAGACTGCACAGTGCCCAGCATCGAAATCCGTGCTGCGATCGTCTTTGCGCCAAGGCAACACCCGAAGATGTTTGCCTTGTTGGATGCCATTTTTACGCCTGCTTCGCTCGCTAAGGCACCGCACCCCGCCCAAAAGAAATACATGGTAACCTCCAAACTGACTGGCAAGACGCATCTTACACCATATTGGTAGACGTCATGTGTCGAGCCGTCATTCTCCAGAGGCCGACCAACTTATTACCTCAAGGCCCAAGCAACAGTGCCAATTTGAAAAGCGAGCTCTTGCAGCACTTAAGGAGAAGGCCAGTAGCGATCTTGTGTAACCGCATGTGCGTGGCTGGAGCTATGCAATCTACAGCGTTCCGCTCGAACATTCACTGGCCGACTGCCTGGACTACATGCGTCTTGTTATCTCGGATCAGCCTCGCCGCAGATACTCGACTACAACGGGATGGAAGACTCGACTGGATCGACTGTGTGAAGACGAGAACGGGTCAACATCCACTGCAACAAGCGACATGTCGGTGCGACCATGTGCAAGTGGCTGCATGACTTGTGACTGACTCCTCTACCCTATACCAATCGGACATGGCCGTACCATGTTTTGATGTGCTCATGTTTAGGGTCGCCGGTATACAGCACACAATTGTGGCGTATTGCGACCAACTAGGGGTGCAGCCTCGATGACAGCCCTTGCATCTCACCACAGTAAGTACCGTTCCAGCGGCGCCGCGTGAACAAGCGTGGTTTGTGCTTGGTAAGTTGGTATCTTCTGGTGCAGCTGGTCGCTGTATGCGACAGGCTGCAGCATGCTGAGCACCGTGAGTTAGTTCTCTGTCGCCCCGGATTCTTCGTCTCCAACATACATCTAGTCTTCGCAGCCTTATCGAAAAGTGACTGTGTTACCCCTATCTCGATGGATCTGGAATTCACACGGCAAAGGGAGAATGACATCGAACTTGAACGCCTCTATGATAGGTCTCCATCTCCCGAGTGGCTGCCTTCCACAGCGGGATCTTGGTGGCCACCGCACAAATCTCTAGCCTTCATCTTCGCAAAAAGGGCGGCGCAAGACGACATAGCCGTTCTACCACCACGCTGGAAACGGTCGCCGTCTACCAAACATGGCAGATATCGGAGCAGCCATCGAAGATATTTGAGATGGTCATCATGGCTACTTGCAGCGATCTCGACCTGGATTCTCTTATGCGCCATGTTTTTCCCTTCCTACTCGCGCCCGCCAACTCGCTACGAATCACTCCGCCAACGTGTTTCAAAAGATTCGACAGTAGCGGGCATGGCAAATGTGGACAATGAGCAGGTCTTCATAGCTGCTTCACTATACGACCCGGGAGGAAAACTGGTCTCCGGGGACTGGGGAGATTCTGTCCGGGACTTGATCCGAATACTGGGTCCTCGAAATGTGCATCTAAGCCTCTACGAAAACGATGCCGACAACGAAAGCAACGCCGCACTCGCAAAGTTCCAAGAGACGCTGTCTTGCAACAACACGATTCTCCAAGAACATTTAGACCTCTCCACTCTGCCACATGTGATCACGCCCGACGGCACGAAAAAGCTCAAAAGGATTCGTTTCTTGGCAGAAGTGCGCAATCGAGCGCTGCGACCATTGCAAGACCATCCAACCAAATTTGATAAACTTCTCTACATCAACGACATCGTCTTTGACCCCATAGATGCCGCGAATCTGCTCTTCTCTACGAATGCTGACTCGGACGGTAAAGCGCATTACCGCGCAGCTTGCGCAGTAGACTTTGAAAATCCGTTCAAGTTCTACGACACTTTTGCAACCCGAGATTCGCAGGGATACGATATGGGAGTTATTTTCTTCCCTTGGTTCACCGGCGCAGGGTCCGCCACGAGCCGGCTGGGAGTCCTTGCGCAAAAGGATGCGGTGCCAGTGACAAGCTGTTGGGGCGGCATAGTAGCCTTCGAAGCAAAGTGGTTCCAAGACTCGCAAGTCAGCGGCGCGCGAGACGTGGATGGTATTCAGCTCCCACTTCGTTTCCGGGCCGAGAACGACACCTACTGGGACGACTCGGAGTGCTGTCTCATCCATGCCGACCTGACCGCTGTGTCCTGGACCCGTGCCAACGAGACAGGCATCTTCATGAACCCTTATATCCGGGTCGCATATTCGAAAGCTGTCCTCGACTGGTTGTGGGTCACGCGAAGATTTGAGCGATTGTACACTCCTTTCCAGTCTTTGATCAACTGGATCGCTGGGCGCCCATCGGCAAACCCGAGACGTCTTCAAAAGCCAGGTGACTTGGTGACTGACAGGGTTTGGGTTTGGAGCGCTGAAACACAAACAGATATTGAGGAGGGTACCACTGACAATCTGCTCGGAGGCATGCAGGGCAACTTCGAGGAAGTTGTCAGGAAAGCCTTACCGGGATCGTTCTGTGGATACAGACAACTTTCATACCTTCTTGACCATACGGGGAAAGATGGGAAGAAGTGGAGCCATGAAGACGTCCCTGGCTATAGTTGAAATAATGTACCCTTGTTTCATGGATGGATGAAGTGCAACCTCAAGTATCTTACATCTTTGAGAGACGAGAGTCACGTGATTTTATGATTTGACCGCTGAACCCGGGGCCATGGATCGGCCGCGGATCGTGCCGAACGGGACCCTGCATATCGGATGTTTGCATCACTCCTGCCAGCCAGGGATCTGGAACTTTTCTCTTTCGTGCTTGCTCAACAACAACTCCCTTTTCCACAACAAATCGACAAAACAGCCATAAATCATGGCTGACATCTCTGGACCTCCGATGAGCTATAGCAGCATGAAAGGCCGTCTCCATGACGGTCTCCTGAAGGGTCTTGAGGTGATGGGTTACGAGTAAGCAATAAACATTCACCGCGAAACAACATTCCATCGCTTGCTAATATTACAACCAGGACCATGTCACCCGTGCAGCAAAAGACGCTCAACGAGATGCCCAACTTCCGCGCCGATGTCCTCGCTCAGGCCAAGACCGGAACTGGAAAAACGATCGCTTTCCTGCTTCCCGCACTTCACTCTCTCCTGACCCAGTCGTCTCTGCCTAAGGGTCAGGTCGGCATTCTCATCCTCTCGCCCACGAGAGAGCTTGCGCTTCAGATTGCCAAGGAATGTGATGCTTTGACCGCGCAGTTGCAACAACGTCCCGAGTGCCACACCGCTTACGGTGGCACAAGCAAGGCGACCGAACTGCGCAAATTCCTCAACAACGACCCCAAGATCCTTGTGGCGACTCCCGGCAGATTGAACGACTACCTCTCGGACGAATATGTTGCGGAGCGTTTCCAGAATGTGCAGACTCTGGTCCTAGACGAGGCTGATACCATGCTCGAGACTGGATTCCTCGTTGCCATCAACGACATCCTCCGCCGTCTGCCGCCTAAGTCAAAGGGATGGCAGGGCATGTGCTTCTCCGCTACCGTGCCACCAAAGGTCAAGGATGTGCTTTCCAAGGTCCTCAAATCCAACTACACTCACCTCACGACTGTCGACCCGAACGAAACCCCTACGATTGAGTTGGTGACACAGCACTCGGTTGTCATCCCCTCAGTTGCTCAGACATACTCCACCCTGTATGCAGTCCTCATGAAGGAGTACGAGTCGTCACCCAAGGAGTTCAAGGCCATCGTATTCGGCACCACCGCAAACGGCGTTGCACTCATGCATGCCCTCTTTTCAAAGCTACTCGGCAACCAGATGTCCGTCTTCCAACTTCAATCGCGTCTTTCGCAAAACGCCCGCACAAGGACCACGAACGAGTTCAAGGCCGCATCCGCAGGACTCATGTTTGCTAGCGACGTGATCGGTCGTGGCATGGATTTCCCCAACGTTTCCCTTGTCGTCCAGGTCGGTCTGCCTTCAAACGGCGAACAGTACGTTCATCGCGTGGGCCGCACCGCCAGAGCGGGCAACGAGGGCCGCGCTGTTATCCTCTTGACCCAGCGCGAGTCATTCTTCTTGAGGATCAACAAGCAGCTTCCCATCACTCCCTACCCCCACAACATCAGCTCGACCGCCGATGCGGCAGCGGGCTCCGTCGTCTCAGCGTTCGACTCAGTAGATGAGGCAACAAGAACCAAAGCCTACCAGGCCTGGCTCGGCTTCCACAAAACCTTCACCAAGCAGCTGCAGCTGAACAACGAGGGTCTTGTAGCGGCCGCAAACGACTACGCGGATGCTATGGGCATGCCTGAGCCGCCGCTTCTCGACAAACAGGTTGTCGGCAAGATGGGGCTGAGGGGTGTTCCGGGTCTCAACGTCGGACACGTTGAGAGGACTGGTGGCCGTGGTGGCGGTGGCGGAGGTCGTGGTGGAGGACGTGGTGGACGCTCGAACGGACCCTCCGGAGGACGTGACGCTAACGGCGACGCACCCTCAGGACGTGGCCGCGGCGGTGGAAGAGGTCGTGGTGGCAGAGGAGGCCGTGGCCGTGGTGGCGTTGAGAAGCGATAGAGGCGGCCGCTTTGACGGCAATGAGCATCGAGCATCTGATTCGCAGGCGGAGCACACGCATTACAGGGATTTGGAGCATTGGTGAGGCATGTTACCTTTGATACCCATGTACTATTACGACAGGTTTCTAGCAAGATACACTACACGACATTGACCCAGTTGACCAGACTTTCGTAGGGAGAGCACTATGAGCATGCAATTGCGCCGGAGTAGGAGAGCATTCAGGTGGTTGGCGGCGATGTAACAATGCCATTGGATCAAGTGTGTATATGATAGTAAAGCTAACTACAACCCAGCAGTGAAAGCAACAGAACACCGAAAAGGAAAAACAAGCGTACATCCATCAATCAATCCATCAGTCTAACCAATCGACTCAACCCTACATCCTAGCTCTTGGAACCAGCCAACAAAGCAAAAGATCACGAAAGGAGAGAGATCCGCTTAGAAGAAACCGCTGCCGCCGCCCAGACCGCTGAACAAACCGCTGCCACGGCCGCCAGAGCTGCTGCTGCTGCTGCTGCTGCCAGTGCTAGAAGCGCTACCGCTGCTAGTAGAGCTACCCTGAGCCGAGATCTGCGACTGCAGGTACTCGACCGCATCGCCCACATCGCGAGTATAAGTCAAGTGACCCGCCGTAACGAGCAGCGCGCCGCCGCAAACGCCGTCCGAAGCGTTGCAGTACGTCTTGGCCTTCTCCGGCGGGAAGTCCGGGATCTTGCCGCCCTCCTGCCGGTTGCGAGTGTTGCCGTACAGCACCACGCCCGCGATGCGGTCCTGCACGCCCGAGTCTAGCTTCGACACCGCGTTGACCATCACGGCTGCGCCTTGCGAGTAGCCCGCTGCCACGATGGTCGTGTCGGGGCACTTCTGCGCTGCTTCGGTGAAGAGGCTCATGGCTTCTTCGTAGGAGTCTCGGGTTGTGCCGCCCGGGAGGGCGTTGGAGCCGACGCTGGCCCTGTAGGCGCCTCCGACGCCTTGGCAGGCGACGTCGTCGTTGTAGGCCCTCTTGAGGCCGTCGCAGGTGGGTGGGCCGACGGTGGATCCCTGGAGGGAAGTGTGTTAGTTTGGGGTTCAGGCGTTGGGAGTTCTTGTCGATGATTGTTCGACTCACCATGTTGCCGATCTCGGTGGAGCCACGGGCGAAGATGAAGGTGATTTGCTTGCAGGCGCCGTCAAGTTCGTTGGCGGTCGAGCCAGTGCCTCCGAGGCCGAATTGCCTGCGCTCGAGGACGGCGGTGGGGATGGCGGCGGCGGTGCCGGCGAGGATGGCGGCGACGGTGGTGGCGGAGAACTTCATGGTTGCGGTTGGTGGTCGTGATGTTGATGTGGTTGGAAGATTGGTTGTGGTGGTGGTGTTGTGATTTGGTTTGTTGGTCGAGTTGGTGAGAACGAGAGTGTGGAGATAGCGAATGTGACAACAACCAGTGCTGTGTTGATCAAGATGGATGGCTTTGGATATCGAAAGGAACAACTCGTCGAAGCGTCGACGGGCCTTCTACTTATACCAGATGCCCACTTGCTACTTACTCCAGCGCTCATACCGGCCCCGTCGGACTGCCTCGGTCGGCCAAGCGTTGATGTGCAACTAGGGCTCCATGGTGCACATCATGAACGGCGATGAAACCATGTTGGCACGGCCGGTTTGATCCATGCTGCTATAGCGCGCGGCCAATGATTGGAGGATGTGATCAGTCGATCAAGCCGAGAGGTCCCACGTTCTTGACGGACCGCCTGAAGGGAGTTGGGGAAGTAGAGGGTTCCCTTGCCGCTAGCACGTAGAACGAGCGCGAGACGCGAGACTTGACTCAAACGACGGAGAATGCCAATGCACCGAGGACGAGCCACACGAGGATGAGGCTGCGGACGGTGCGCTGCTCTACTGAAGGTGCCCTGGACCGAGAGACGCCAGAGAGCAGCCAGCTATCCGTTTCCGTGCCTGGGCGTTCTGGTCATGTAATTATCTACGATAAGGCTAATACATTTGAGATTTGAGGGATACTGCACAATCAAGCCGTCCCAGTCACACGGGATCTCGAGATCCATGTTGATGATCACGATTGCCGGAAGTGGTGAATGTACGGCATGCAGAAGGACGCTTTAGGGCGACAAGGACCAAAGGAGCAAAGTAGTAGCGTGTAGTTGGAAGAAATGGACGCTGCGGAGTTGACGGAATGGGGAAGTTGGACCGGGGGGTGGAGGTCGCGAACTAGGGCATTCTCCAGTCTCCAGCTGTTTAGCGGTTGTGACTTATGCAGTCTAGCAGACTGAAACGAGTGCGCAGGAAGCTGGGCATCGTGATATACACTACCATACGTCCATACAGCGACTAGAGCTAGACTTCAACCTCGGTACCAGGCTGTCGCAAGGGCGGCAAGGCACACATGCACGGCATGTCGCGTGGTGTAAACCTCCGGGTTAGGTTCGGATGACAGATTTCGACTTTATCCTTTCTTCCAATGCCATGACGCCACTACTGGAGTCGAGTTCCGAAACGAGAGCAACTCATGTCGTCCGCGATATTGCCGACGTCGTACGAAACAGGACTATGCTCCAGCCAACGCTCCCCCAACGCTTGCCATCACCATGGTCCTCGAAGGATGAAGAACAGATGTGGGAAAGAGTTCGGACGGGAGTTAGAACGTTTGGAGTAGTGAGGAATTCGTGTGACGATGACATTCAGGTCGTGCCCGTTGCACTGCATGACAGAACGTGCCAGCCCTGTCAGTCTGCAAGTAGTAATAATGCCAGGTCCCAAATTACTAATCCAGGGAGTGGGGAAAGCGGCTCTGGAACTTGCATTCTGCTCTTCTATCACTCTGAAACAGTGAAACTATTATTGTTGGCAGTCTTACTTGTAGCCTTACGGTGTCTTGGAAAAGCATGCAGCATACTTTTCGAGTGACGAATCTCACAACCTTCAAGTTACGACACATGTCACGCCACTTTGCAACTCACGTGGCCGCCCATTATTTCCTCGTGTTCTGCGTTGAAACGGCGCGACAGGTTTCACACGCGAGTCATCTCGATGTGGAATCGCAAAGTCCAGGATGTCATGCAAAGGGGGGGCAAAAAAGCCGTTGACGGGAAAATTTCTCCAAACTGTTCGATCCTCGCCAAACAGAACGTAGCGTAGCACGTTATGATCGAACCGATGTGTTGCAATCGTATCCTCTTTGCATCTTGCTCAGGCTCGGCTTGGAGCAACCTTCTCCCTCCGTTTTCAGTTTTTGGCTCCCCGCTCGACAAAAATCGATCAATCGTTCTGGGATCGATCCTATAACTCAAAAAGGAAAAGAATAATGCAGAACATCTGTTACAAACCCCCGGAATCGAACCGGGAACCTTCTGTGTTCCTAAACACGTGTGTTGCAACGTAGTGTTAGACAGAAATCATAACCGCTAGACCAGGCTTGCTAGTTACAACTTGTCGTTGTATCATGATTGAACTGCGGGACCGTAGATAATGATCCCTGTTTTGCCTAGACATCGGACGACCGTCAGAACTCGCTCCTGTTTGCGTCGATCCCGGGTCAAGACCAGATTGCATTTTCTGGTCAATGTATCGACGAATGCCTTATCTCCTCAGTGTCAGGTAACGATATCTCGCGCAAGGTCTGCTGTCCAGGATGACGATGGATGTGCTTCTCGCAACCTCTCAATTGCGTGCCATGTAACTTCCATTGGGATGCGTTCGCCTAGATGGTGGAATGGGATTTCGAACTCATGGAAATTGCTTGACGGCGTTGCTGTAATGAAGAAGAACTGATTTGATCTCAAACATAAGCACTGTATCTCATAGAGCAAGTGAGTATCACTGTGAGTAGTATGCATGTACTCAAAAGTGCAAGGTGTTTTCGTTGCTCAAAAGGGGATGAACGTGACGTCAGATGGGGGCGTGTGAACGGTGAACCACTTCCAAGGTTCACACTTTGTCACGAGTTCTTGTCTACATGCCCGCCGTGCTCAGGCTTGATTGTATTTTTTTGAAGCTTGCAATACGAGCGACTCTGCAGATTGACCGTGTAGGCGTTGGCGCATCGTCGTCTATCGACCAGTTGTCTACGCGCGCGGCTACGCGAGCTGAATTGCGCATATGCGCGTAGGTGAGGGACACTCCCACTCTGCAACAACGGGACAAAACCACAGGTCCACAGCCTCGTATAGTTGCAGCCGAATCAATAGATCAAACTTAAGCCCTCTTCGGCTCTTCAGCCTCGCGCGCCCGACTGCGCAGTTTTACTAAGACATCGCTTGCGGCGATACCGCTACAAAACAATATATAGCATTGCTGTTCTGCAACGATTGCTCTGTTGTGGGGAAACGCATTACAATCGACAAGGTTGACATCGAGGCTTCATATCCGACTATTGCGTATCGTTCCTCCGCTGCCAGTCTGCGACAGCTCCTATAGTGCAGTACACGACGCTACGCCCACATCCAATATCAAGGTGGTGCCCTTGACTATCACACATCACTACCGCACTCGACACTTCCGCAACGATGGTCTCTCCGACAACGTGGAACTCTACATTGGTAGACTCGCTCAGGAATGCCACAGCAGGTCTGCCAGAGGCAAAATGGCACGCCGAGCCCAAGACCCGCGGCACCTCCAGCATTCTTTCGTCCTGCCTGATCACATTATTCTTTTGCATCTGGACGACCGTGCATCTGAATCTTCCTATGCATAAAAAAGAATCTCGACAAGTCTATCGCAAGATTTTGTGGCTAGTGATCGGACTTCTAGCACCGGAACTTGTTGTTTGGAACGCTTGGATGCAGAGATCGCAGACAAAGGCGTTGACCGATGCAATGAGAGACATGGGCTTTGCGAGTCCACGCGAAAATCAAGAGCTATGCCACAACCGTGTACATCCATGGACCGATGTTCATAGCTGGTATGTTATCATGGGCGGGCTAGCCTTTGAAGACAACGCGGTCGAAGAGCTCCAATTCATGCCTGGAACTCGGCAACGGATGACCCTCACAGATTAAGCTGTTCTCTGGCTTGCAAAAAATCGACATTGGCTGCTTCCGGACATCTCTAGGCAACAGATCGAGGACGAAAGCAAATCCGATGCATTAGCAAAGCTCGTGACCTGCTGGCAGGCCGCTTGGTTCTGCATCCAGTGTTTCAACAGGCTTTTGCAACAGAATTCGATCTCTCTCCTGGAGCTCAACGTGTGTGTACACGCTATTATCGCTTTGTGTTTGCTCTTGGTCTGGAGACAAAAGCCGCATGATGTCAAAGAGCCTACACTTATCACGGATGACGAAGGACTGGATTTCTGCGCAGCCGCTAATATTACACCATTCTATCAAACCCTAAACGGTTGGATAAAATTTCCGGCAAGCTACTCCTCGCCAGCTGGTTTTGGCTCACTATGGATCCCTTGTGATCCTTGTTTGGACTGTTGGGAAATATCTACGCCTAGGACTGTTACGACACACTATCGCGAAGAATCGATGCTCATAGGCGTTTCGAGTCCGTCGGGTGTCTGTCTCTCATTCGGTCCCTCAGACCAGCCCTGCTTGAAGGTGCTAGATACTTTCTGGACCATTGAAACGCGCAGAGATTTCTGTCAAGAAGGGGAGATATGCGAACTTGACAGTCGTTGTATCAAGCGGTTGGCGAGAGCCTACAGGGTTGCTAAAGAAATTGAGAGCTCCTCGTTTCTTCCGAAAGTAGTTGATCGATGCCCGGATTTCGATTGGACTCGCATCGGACATCTCTCAGGTCTATCATAACGACACTTCGGTGATTGGTTTTGGTCGCACACTGACAGTGCTGTTAGGAATGTTCTGGGGCTCACTCTATCAGGAGCTTTCTACGGAGGTCTGCATCTGACTGCCTGGTCACGCCCGTTTCCTTCAGTCGCGGAAAAGGTACTGTGGTTCGTGGCTAGTGTTACGATACTGTCGACCGGGTTCACTCTCTTCATCTACATGTACATTGCTATCGGTGTGGGGGGATACCCAGAGCCGGCACAGGATTGGCTGGAAGCCCATCAACGCCTTCCTCCTCGCTCCACAAGGGCTGGCACGGGGATAGGAATTATTCCACGCATTTCTTTGGTAGTCAGCCACATCTTTTGCCGAGCGTTCATCGTGGCCGAGTGTTTCATCATGCTGGCTTACCTCCCGGACACAATCCTTAAGACACCGCAATGGGCAGCGTACATACCGCACATCGCCTGAGCGAAGCTAAAATTCAAGAAACAACGGCATCGTCGCGAATCAGTCTGGCGAACGGTGTTTTGCCCCGGCCCTTCGTAAGTGATACAGTTCCAGCCCCGCTCGACAGCAGACGCACAGTAGTAGTGATACGCATCTTCCTGCGAAGCATCGAAGCC
>Ga0265797_10004002_pt1 | contig 22937 bp, 19 predicted proteins | sample P2T30metagenome_FD_192433 | JGI IMG/M metagenome (GOLD analysis project Ga0265797, IMG submission 192433) | Plant litter microbial communities from East Loma Ridge, Irvine, California - P2 T30 | ecosystem: Environmental > Terrestrial > Plant litter > Unclassified | place: USA: California... | reverse complement strand
TCATTGTGAATCCTTGCCCACTCGCAAGGCAAGCTTTGGGCGCTAGGGCTATTGTCGGTGCGAGGACATCAGTCGTGTCAAGCAAGAGTCTATGCCATCCATCCACCTCCACCATCAGATGACAATTGTCATCGGGTTGGCAGAAGCACTCGGCTCATCTTTCGGCTCCGACGACACGGGGGCCGCCGAGCTAGGGACCGGATGACGATCATGATCTCCAGATAGGCGTATTGGAAGGAATCGAAGGATGATACAGGACATAACTCCCATTCTACATACGGGGATAGAGACGGCGCACACCCCTCCGGATTCGACCTGTTTATCGTGATAGCCATCTAGGGGAGGGCGCCTCTCAGGCACACCCTGTCGCCGCGGTTGTCTTATTCGGCTACATGTCTCGCGGACGACTGCTACTCACTAGGTACATAGTACTTGTAGTGGAATGTAGGGGACGAAGATGCACTGTCAAAGACAAGCCAGGTACGCATAGCCACGCAATCTTCGTTCAGCAGAACTGCAGTTTGACGCCCTCGCGCACTTTGCGAGACAGGAACTGTAAATGAGTGAAATCATGTGCCCCCGAACAACTGGTCGACTCATGAGATAAATCCGTGTACAGAAGAAGATGCAGCAGGCACGGGTGAGGTCTCAAGCTTGAAAAGCAAAAGGCTGGATTTTCGATTTGGCTCTCAGCTGCTTACCTACCTACATCTCCTTGTGGACCGCAATACTGATGCCTGAGAAACACAGAAAGGAATCCAGACGATCGACACAGTTTAGACGAGACCCTTTCTTGGAGTCCCCGCATACGAAAGAGTTCCCCACTCGCCCGGGCATGCTCCGGTTGATCTGCCCGACTTCAGCTTCCCGAGAGAGCCAAGCTACACACGAAAAGCAGTCAGCCAAGTCAGCTCACTATAAGCAGCCCATTATTGCATGAGATCTGAGGCTCTGTATGGACCGACGAGCTGTTTGATATGGGTAAGCGACTCTTCGACTCGTCTAGTCAGGCCCGCAATCGTCTAATGTGCTGCGGTGGAGATATGGAATTGTCGCTTGCGCAAGCTGTCAAAAGCGTGAACCCTTTAATCTTGACCGAGCCACCGAGCGAGCGAGCGAAAGAGCGGGCCCCTCATTCGACTCAGCAGCAAGCTAAGTATCGTTGCCGCCGCGGCAGAACCATCGGCACTGTCTAGACAACACCAGCTGTTCTTGGACACTTGCTTATAAGAGAACTCCCTGAGCCTCCCACTCACTTCACCTTCCAATACAAAATATCCTCGCTACAACATGTCGTATAACGCAAAAGCAATCGTCTGTCGTGACACACTGGCAAATGGAGGGTGGAAGATGGAGGATGTGAGCGTGAGGAAGCCAAAGGATGGAGAGTTGCTGATCGAGATGGTCGCGTCGGTAAGTCGAGTTGCTCGTCCAGATGTCCAAGGAGGCGTCGTGTCCTGACAGCTCCCCAGGGTGTATGCCACACAGACGTCCTCGTCGGTGGCCTTCCAAACGGTGCCGCGCCAATCGCCTTCTACCCAAGAGTCCTTGGACACGAAGGCTCCGGGTATGTGCGCGAAGTCGGATCCGGCGTGACCGTCGCCAAAGTCGGTGATCCAGTCCTGCTCTCGTTCGCCTTTTGTAAGACTTGTGAAGTATGCAAGAGCGGCCACCACTCGCACTGCAACGGCTTCAACGACTTGAACTTCGGCCCCCAGCCCGCAGTCTTCGGTGCCAAAGATGACGCCTCCAACCCTACAATCCCAGGCGCCTTCTTCGGTCAATCGTCGTTCGCATCCCTTTCCATCGTCCGCGAGTGCTCCGTCGTCAACGCCTCCTCGCTCGTCTCTTCCAAGGAAGAACTTCAACTGCTCTCGCCACTAGGCTGCGGTGTGCAGACCGGCGCCGGAACCGTTATCAACGCCGCTCAAGCCGGCGAGAACGACGCCGTGTGCATCCTGGGCCTGGGCGGCGTCGGCCTGAGCGCCATCATGGGCGCCAAGATCCAGAACGCGAAAACTATCATCGGCGTAGACCGCGTAGGCTCACGAATGGAGCTCGCCAAAAAGCTAGGAGCGACCCACGTCATCGACACCTCCAAGCTGCCCGAAGGCAAGACCCTCGCCGATGCCGTGCGCGAGGCGTCCGAAGGTCTCGGCCCGTCCATCACAGTCGACACGACGGGCGTGCCGGCTCTGATCAAAACGGCGGTCGAGTTCGCGCGCAACCGCGGCAAGATCGTGCAAGTGGGCAGTGCGCCGTTCGACTTCAAGCTCGAGTTGACTGTGTTTGAGTTCATGGTGCGCGGGTTGCAGTACATTGGTGCTGTGGAGGGCCACGCCCACCCCCCTGAGTTCGTCCCGAAAATGGTGCAGTGGCGCAAGGAGGGCAAGTTCCCCGTCGACGCGATGATGAAGCTGATGCCGGCGGACGAGTTTGAGAAGGCTTTGCATGAGATGCACGAGGGCACGACCATCAAGCCGATTTTGTGCTGGTAGTGTTCCTCTGTTCCACAGTGTCTTGTCGAGCTGGCGAGAATTAGTGAGCAGGATGCATGATGATGAAACCACGGATCCGTGTATGTATTTATGAGGGAGAGGAGAGATCTCGCTTGGGTGGCGTCACAGAAAGGCCTACTCAGCGACTCTGCAGACTTAGAAGCGAAGCTGTAAGCACGTAGTTTGATGAGCAATGAAGTAACTTGACACTATGCTATTTGATGCTATGGGACTTATGTGAATTAGGAAGAGGTTTTTTTTGTTTTCAAGGTCTTCTATCGTCTTGATGACCTTGATGGCAGCCTTGGCCATCCTTAGCTTGATGCCTCAGCGGATGTAGAACCAGGCATTGTCCCCTGAAAGTGGCCTCGAACCGATCAAGCGAGGGCCAAACTGACCAAAAGACCTCTAGTCCCTCTTGAGATCCTCCTCCGCAGCCTTGAGCATCTGCGGGTTCTCCTTCCTCACCCACTCGAAGTAGTCCTTCCACGCACGGCTCTCCTCCGCTCCACCGAAAGCCTTGTTAAAGCTGACGGAAACGCGAATGATAGCCTTGTTGTGCTCGGCAAGTTTCTCCAACTCTTGCTTGACGGCGTTGTCCTTTGGCTTGAAAGCAAGTACAACTCGGAACTGTTGAGCCAGACTTTCCAGACGTCGCACCGATTCGGAGGGGGCAATACTGATGAGCTTGCTAAGAACAAGACAGCAGAGTATCTTGATCTCGTGCTCGTCACCCACACCGGCGATGATGCGATCGTAGAAGGAGGACAGGTCAAGACGTTGACGGGAGGCGGGCTCGTCGAGAAGCGCGTAGAGGGTCTCGAATGCGGACTTGCGAATCTCAAGACCGTCGTCTACCTTGTGCTTGAATGGACCCATGGCAACTTCGCGAACAAGGTCAGGGCGGATGACGGTAGCCTGCATTGCATACGGAAGCAGCTCGGACAGATGCGGCGTGACCAAGTCTGGCTTGTTGTGGAAAGCCGAGTTGAAGGCCGAGAGTGACAGACGCTGGTTCTCAAGATCGCCATCAGCCAGCATGGTCGTCAACATCTGGATAATAGAAGACTGCAGATAGACGTTGTAGCTGTCGTCTGTATCGGAGAATATGTAGCGGAGCGCTGTGATGACCATGCCCCGGACAGTGGGATTCGGGTTTTCCAAGTACGTCTGCAATTGAGGCAAGTAAGCTGCAGGATCGATCGTCGCAAGCCTTCCAATGCACTCTGCGCTGACGACCTTGTTGTCCTCGGCTTGGCCAGAGCTGATGATGTGCTCCCAAAGAGTGGAGGTGTACGGCCTAATGTCCTCTTCCGCAGCACTGTGCTGTAACAACTCCTTCACTGAGTGCAGCAGAAGGTATTGCCTGCCTTTGGCCATGGCGTTGAGAATCTGAGGCAGGTATGTTTTCACATTACCAGCACCTGCGCGACCAAGAGCCACAGCAGCGGCGAGCTTGACTTTCTCTGAGTTCACCTCAAAGTAAGGAGTGAAGTTTTCAGGCTTGAGAGAGCAGGCAGTACCTTGACGAAGACCCGCCTCTCCAAGTACAGATAGTGCCAAGCACTTCTTACCTTCATCGGACTGAGAGTTGAGTTCCTTGAGGAAGTCGTCGAGCTGCACACCAATGTCACTGCCGCTTGAGACAAGAAGTGTGCCAATGACACGGCCTGACACGTCGGTGTTGGCTTGCACTCCCTGGTTCAGCAATGAAGCCATGAGGTCCTTGCCAGCCCCAGATTGCCCAATGACCTCTACACAAGAAACAAGTGCCTCCAGAGCGTTGCCATGAAGAGAAGCTGACGTGACATCGCAGATTGCGGCGATGACAGCTGGTGAAGTGACCAAGAAGGGCTTTTCTTTGGCAAAGCTGCCAAGGATGGCAAGGGCGGGTCCAAGCATGTGCAAGTCGTCCGCCTTAATGAGCGGGAGTAGAAGTTCGACAATGCGAGAGATGGTACCGTCGTCAAGCGATTTTCGAGAAGCCTGATTGACAGCGAGCATTCTCAGGGCACTCAAGCTGGCACCCCGGAGAGAGCGGCTAGATTTACGAAGCTGGGCGCCCAATTCGACAGCGACAGCACCAACAAAGCCAGGCTTGAAATCCTGAGTATTCTGTGCAAGCACAGCGATTGTGTCAACAGCGCGAACGCTAGCCAACCTAGTGAGCTCATTCTTCATGCGCTCTGCAATCAGATCCTGTCCAGCGAAGCGGTCCTGTTCGCTGAGCAAGTTCGCGCCCGTCGACCCGGAAGCGCGCCCGACAAGAAGACCGAGAGCATGCACAGCCTTTTGTCGGACCTCCGTGTCGGTGTCCTGGGCAGTGATGCGTTCCGTGATGACCCCGTAGAGCTGTCCCAAAAACTCGCTGTTCTGTGCCTTGTTGGCAGCCGAGCGAGGCGGCGTCAAGGCCTTGACAAAGACTTCAACCGTCGAGAAGGCTTCGCTTGCTACCTTTGCATAGCGGTCCTTAGCCGCTGCGACCAATGCTGGAATGATCTTATCCAAATGAGCCTGCAGTATCTTGCTCGAATGGTTCTCTCCAATGACGCGGAGTAGCGCAAGGGCTTCGATGCGTAGCGAATTGCCAGAGGCGCTCCCAGCATCAGTCTTCATGGATTCCACTACCGGCTCAATCACGAGGTCCGAATGCTCGGAAAGACCACCACGTTGTACGGAGACCATGACTTTGAGGAGTGACATGACGGCAAGCTTAGTCGAGGGTGTCGAGGTTTTCAATAATTTCGCGGCTTCTTTCACCACAAGAGGATTCAGACTGGCCAGTATCTCGCTTGCCTTGTCCATAGGCGGCGGAGTAGAAGGCGATGCGTAGCCATTCATCAAGACCCGCTGTGCATGGATATCGGAAAGCACAGCGTCGCTGCCTCCTCGTCTCCTCTTCCTGCTTTGCGGAAGACCGTTGGCCTCGGCGAGCGAGGTTTTGGGCATGTTGGTGGGGCCGTTTTTCGAGACGAGGAAAGCAAGTGTGGCAATGACTTCGTTTCGGACGCTCTCCTCGCGTTCCTTGAAGCGGGCGATCAATGCCGGTGCAACATCTTGGATGAATGGCGGGTTCAAAGTGGCGATCAGAGCATGCAGAACTTTCGCACTGCATCTCCTAACCTTCCAACTCACGTCATCCTCGTCCTCGAAGCCAGTCTCCTCCTCAAAGTCCTCGTCTGCTTCGAACTCATCGTCATCTTCTTCCTCTTCCATCTCTTCATCTTCATCATCAGCGAGTGCTGGGTCGTACTTGAGGAAGCGCATGGATGCAGAGATCACGTCTCCCAAGTGAGCCTTCAGATCCGTTGCACAGGCTTGCAAAAAGTTCTCGATTGCAACAAGTGCTGCTTCTCGTACCTCTTCGATCTCAGTGTCGCGCTCGCCATCTGATTCTGCCTCCTGTTCCCTTTGTTGGTCAAGTTCCATTTGGCTGAGCGGAGACAACACGAAGGGCGCGAGAGTCTTGAGGTATGGACCAAACTTCTGAGGCACAGACTTAGCCATGCTTCCGTAGATTGTGATGAAGATCTTCCGCTGCTGATTGGTAAGATGTGGTTGGCGGAGTTGCTCGATCGTGTAGCTGATGTGGCTAGCGAGCAGTGCATCGCTAAAGTAGGGTCCCAGTGCAGCCAGCGCAGCAACCGCCTTCTTCTTCATGACACTTCCACATCTGTTGTTCTGCAAGATCTGCATGGCAATTTCCTCAAGCGCCTGAACCTCAATCTCTTGTAGCATCGGACCGAAGCATTTTGCGACCTCGGCCAACAGGTCCAAGCTGTTGCTGTCATTCGCTTTTTCCAGATCGTCTTGGAGCATGCCTTTGGGCGGAGGAGGGTTATTCTTGCCGCCCACTAGCGGCAACAGGACTTTGCCAACGAGGCGAGGGATCAAGGCTCTTGAAATGGCGCTGTATGCCTCTTGAACCTTGCCACCCCTCGGGCCTCCAGGCACAGGGTGCGGGAGCGCGACCACGATCGCCCTCACCGCCAAAGCAGGCACGGTCGTATCGATTGTGTTATCGGTCTTGATGTTGCTGACTTTCTCGATCGTTGGGCAGAGGATACTCTCGGGAGCCCTGTTGACGAACGGGCCCAGACAGTTGATCGCCATGTTCTGGACATCGCCGTTGCCGTCGTTGAGTGTGTGGATGAGGCCGTCGACGACTCTTGCGCATGTGTTGTAGTCATGAGCGAGGAAGGTGGGACCGCCAGTCTCGAGCATGCTGTGAAGATCTCTTAGAGTCATGTAGCGAATATCGGGATCGGGGTCGTTGAGTTTGGGTAAGAGAGAGGCGACATGGTGAGAGGTGGGGTTAGGCGGCACGCCTGCTGACGAGGACATGCTCGCGGTGGGATGTGAGCGTGTGCAGTGAGGATAGTCGAGTTGGCAAGGTATCTGGTGTATGCTGTTGACGCCTTTTGACAAGGCGGAAATGCAGAGAGGCTTTGGGTTGTGGTGATGGGGTGTCGGTCAAGTGAGCTAGGCAGCGCAGCGCAGCTTCAATGTTGTTCAGTGCCTTTGAATGACGAAACGTGGGGTATGCAACACTAACCCTAGTGTCAAAAGGAAAGGAAGTGCCAAACGATTCACTTCCAGCCGTCTTCTTCATCACACTTCCTTTTACCATGAGACTCCAAATCCACATCATCATTATTGACTGGCACATGTCAATGCAACCTCGTAATTTACACACTTCTTCCGCCCTTGCACTCCAGACTACATGACTGTTGCACAGAGACTTTCGGGGGACAGTTGATCAGGACGGACTGCTGGACTCTTCTCAAATCGGTCTTATCATACTCATACTGTACTTGGAGTTGAACTCTAGCATTCCTGCAAGTCTTTCTGATGTAACGGTAACTACCTCGGGCTCGACTTGAGCACAGCATGGAATAGGTATACATCCTTAGATCTAGCGATTCATCGACGCGATCACGACATCGAGCTACGGTACCACGGCTGTCTTAGCTTTTCGCTAGGCAAGATCTTAAGCTCGTTAAAGTGAAAAGGGCCGTGAAGCTTGACCTTCCGAGACTTTCTTGGTTGGCACACAAGTGCAAACCCTACCGCGGACCCCTCCTCCACTCATCGCTTGACACCCGGATTGGTGTGAAATGCAAGAGGATGGGGGCTATGTTGGATCCTGGCGCGCTTTGCAATGCAGCGCGATTGGTGGCATTCTTCCATTACGATAACATCATCGAAAGGTAATATCTCGTGCTGACACGACACTCAGGCTTTATATTTCGTTAGGATCCAGCTGTTCTTCGGTTTTCTGTTCGACAGATTTCTCTGTCCGGTCTCAGGCGCTCAGGAAGAACCATGACTCTCAAAGCATCAGAATCTTCGGATCCATCTCAGTCTCACGGAACACCGACACAGTTGCGAACAGAAGATGGAAAAGTCCCAGAGCAAACCACACAGGACTTCGAGAAACCGCCTTTCCTCTACACAACCGAGAAAGATGGCGAAAACGAGGACGGCATCGACGACAACGACCCTCGCGTCAAAGACATACCTCCGTATGTTCGACGGGTCGTCAGCTACTCTGACGATCCAACACTACCAACATTGACATTCCGATATTTTGTCCTGTCAATCGTGTTCGTAGTGCCAGGAGCATTTTTGAGCATGATGAGCCATTACAGGACGACTTACGCGCCCTACTCGATCTTCTTCGTACAGATTGCATCGAGCTACGTCGGTGCGTGGATGGCAAAGATCCTGCCCGCATGGAAAGTCCGGTTTCCCTTCACGAGCTGGAGCCTTTCACTCAATCCTGGCCCTTTTAGTGTCAAGGAACACGTTTTGATCACGATCACTGCTGCATCTGGAGCTACTTACAACCTCGGATACACGCCGATTAGTTTGGGTGAGTCAGAAGAACGCACTGCAAATGAGTGATATGATTTTACATGCTGATCAGAACGACAGTCGAGCTCTATTTCGGTTCCAAAATGCACCCACTGGTCGCCATTGTTTTCATGTGGGCCATCGTATGGACGGGTTACAGTTTTGCCGCGATTGCCAGGCAGTTCCTCATCTACGACCCGCAATTCCCGTGGTTCACAGCCCTCTGTCAAACAGCACTGTTCGAAACTCAGAAGAAGCAAAGATCAGATCCAACACCCGAGTCACGTAAACAAACGAAAGTCTTCTGGCTAGCTCTCTTGGGAATGACACTCTGGCAGTTCTTGCCCGAATACGTCTTCCCCATGTTGGGATCACTCGCCCTCCTATGTTGGGTAGCGCCCCACAACCATGTCGCAAACTTCGTTGGTGCTGGCTTCGGTGGTATGGGATTCCTCAATCTATCCCTCGACTGGTCCAACATTTCCTCCCAAGCAAGCCTGTTCCTTACTCCTTGGTGGACCCAAGTAGTTCTATTCAGTGGCTTCGCTTGCAGTTGCTGGATCCTGCTGCCCGCGGCCAAGTTCGGACATTTGGGCGAGTGGCAACATCATTTGATGTCAAACAGACTGTTCCTTGGTAAGTCGGTCTGCTGCTGTTCATATTGTGCATGGAGCTGACTGTCTAAGAAAATGGTACATCTTACCCGATAACGCAACTGCTTACTCCGCAAGTCACACTCAATGAGACTGCATACGCGGACCTTGGTGCGCCCTTTGTTGGGACACCCGTTCTTTATTCCATGTTTTTTGACTACGCAGCTTACACTTCTGGAATTTTCTGGATGATCTGCTTTGGTCGGAAGCAAATCTACGACAGCTGGGTCAGGATCAGAGAGCGCATGTCGAACAAGGAAGCAAAGATCAGCGAACAGTACGGCGACCAGTTGAGCATCCTTCAGCGGTCCTACCAGGAAGTTCCCGCATGGTGGTTTGGGTTGCTCTTCGGTGCATCATTTGTATCTCTCATCACCATCATTGCTTTAGGGAAACTCTACATCCCGATTTGGACCTACTTTGTGGCCATCGGCACCGGAGCAATCCTGGTCGTCCCTCTCGGATGGCTTTACGCCCTATCCAACTTCCAACTGCCGATCGGAACTGTTAACGAGCTGCTCTACGGTCTGATGGCCAACTCTGTCACCGGCCACAAGAATCCGGTGGGAGCCTCTGTGTACGGCGCCATTGCCGGAAATGCTTGGTACCGTGCCCAATACAACCTGCAAGACATGAAGATCGGTCATTACATGCATGTCCCGCCCAGGGACGTATTCTTCTCGCAGATTTTTGGCTCGTTCCTTGGAATCCCTGTTAACTACGCTGTTATCCGATGGGTACTCGACACGAAAGCAGACTATCTCACTGGCAAGGTGGTTGATCCTTCTCACCAATGGACTGGCCAGGAGCTTGTCTCCAATTTGACGATGGCTGTTCAATACGTGATGATTGTGAGTATTGATCGTTCATCCAATCTGACAGCCGAATCCTCATTAACGCCATCTCCAGGGACCCCAACGTCTATTTCAGCAACACATCTACCGCTTCCTTCCCCTAGGCTTCCTACTCGGCGCCACCGCCCCGATTTTAATTTACATCCTCCACCGCCTCTTCCCTCGCGCCAAATTCCAGCTCTGGAACACGACCATCTTCTTCAGCGCCATGTCGCACTTTTACGGAAACATCAGCTCCGGGTACTTGAGCAGTCTCATCGGCGGCTTCGTAGTTATGTTCTGGGCGTATCGCTACCGCTACACTCTATGGGCACGATGGAACTATATTCTTGCCGCTGCCTTCGACGCCGGCTTCAACTTCAGCATGCTGCTGATCTTCTTGTGTTTCGGAGCTGGCAAGATTGTACTTATGCCGCACTGGTGGGGCAACAATGAGGATAGCAGTGAGAGGTGCTTTGCTTTGGGCACCAATTGAGTGCGAGAGGTTTGGTGGTGGATGAAGTATGGATGCGGAAGAATTAGATTGATCACATCTTGATGGCTTTGACGAATCCACGTAAGCGAGCTGAATCTAAAGAACTTGACCGTGCAGGAGTTGACTCGAGCAGACCATGAGATACGCACAACGAATTTTAATGTCTCGCCACTCGGTGTTCGAGACCTACGTAGTCTAAAAGCTGACCTTTGGTTTGCTATTGACATACAGCTGCAACCCTGCCTTGAGCTGCGGATGTCTTGAATTGCAAGGCCAGAATAAGTCACAATGAGCTGGTTGTCTGGAGAAGCACACAATGGTATATTTACCTTTCTACCAAGTAAGAAAGCTTACTGTCAATGTTCAAAGAATCCATATTGCTGACAAGAGAGACATCAAACAAATTTATATGCAGGCAAGCAACTTGTATACGCCGCTGAACGCACTTAGGTATTGACTTCCCCTGAGTGTGTCCATCTTTCGACACCAGTCAACACATCACTCTCCATTACAAAATCAAGATCAACATCACTACAGCCAACGATGAACACCATCGATGAACCCAGCAAGCGAAAGCTCCAGGACACCTGCGCCTACACGGTGATGGTCCACACCAAATACAGAGACGGAAAGGACATCATCGAAGTCGAAGGAGTGTACATGGATTTCAAAGACGCCCTCACCAACCTTAGGAGCACTCGCCTCGTTATGGTAAACGGCTGGATTGCTCCGGTAGACCCCGAAACACGAGACAAGTACCCTCATCGCAACAAGATCGGGCCAGTTTGGTCCCACGATCAGCTGCTTGGATGGGGCTACGCTTGGTTCGATCCCAGTGATGCTTCGGTCAATCGTGTGTGGATTCAGAACACCAAAGCCTGGAGCCGCAGTGCAGAAGATCAACACGCAACGGCCCTGAGTGTCGACTCTGACATGGAGGCTCAGCTGGTCGAGGCTACGAGCGCCATCGGTTATGTCGTCTTTTGGCGTGACTTGCCTAAGAATGCCAGGTACGACTCTGAGATCGAGGACTTCGTCTTCGATGAGGAAGATGACAACGAGCACGAGACTACGTACTCTTGACGAACAAGACCATGAGAACGGCCGTGAGGAGCCCAGCAGACCAGAGTACGATTTGGGATACGATGTTCGTGATTGCCGTGAGGATGACCATTTCAATGACGGTTACCGCGAGGATTATGACGATGAGGAGTACGACCATGGGGAGTTCCAAGCATGGCCTACTGATGCTAGAGTGGGAAAGGCGGATGCGGATTTGCATGGCAGGGTGAGCGCTTGAATGAGCAGCACTAAACGTCGACTAGGCCTCTTTGTGTATACCAAACGGCGTGATTGTTTCAAAGACGCTTGTGCAATAAGGTGGATTCTTCATGTCAAGCATCACACTTTGGCTTTTGCTTAGCACCCTGCGAATAGTGACTGTCACAGTGCCAGAATTGAGACATCTCCGCGAGGCTGCATTTCTCAATCGACTCGAACTCCTGAGCCAGGCTTAGGTAGTAGCACTTCAGCGACATATTGGCGTTTCAGGAAGGTGTTTGCTATGATTCGTTGTTCTTCGTAGCGGCCAAAGGCCTGATAGACCGAAAGTCCCACGGTGATAATATCGTGACGTATCACAGAAATGTGAAGTTTTTTCAATACCTGCTTGAGTCCGTAGAGACAAGTGATCAATATCTAGCAAGTTCATAGTTGAAGAGTAAAGCCGCCTTGTCCTTCATTCGTACAAAAGTACCCATTGACCCAGATTGCTGATAGCGAAGAAAGGACCGACTTGAGCAAGTAAGCAGTCTAGATGCGACATCGCACACACATAAAAGACGGGAAACCTTCTGATGCGATCCCTCTTTTAGCGTCATCAACACACCACTCTTCAGCACCATCAACACGCCACCCTCCCGCGCAACAATGTCACGACCACCAACGATCGTCAACCACAACCCCAGCGAGTCCCCTCCGCCAGAGCACCCAGGCGTCTTCGCCTATGCGATCATCATTCACATCAAGAGCGAAACCGATTCAGAAGACGTCGTCGAAATATCAGGAGTGTACGCGAGCTTCAAGGACGCCGTCTCCATGCTCAAGAAGCAGCGCTTGACCATCGAGGACGGATATGTCCCTCCGGATAACGCTGCATCGCGAGACGTACACCCCTTCCGCAACAGGATTGGAGAGCTCCGCAAAGTGGATGGGTCGCTCATCGGTTGGGGTTACTCTTGGTCTCGCTTGCACTCAGACCAGGTCAACCGTGTGTGGATCCAGAAGACCAAAGTTTGGCGCCGCCGTGACGAAGACTTCAACGTCAATGAGCTGAGCGAAAAGGAAATGCAGGAGTTGGAAACTGAGGACAATCTTCAAAAAGAGCCGCACAAAGACTACAGCGGTGAGACGGCTGAATAAGGAGGGCGGCCATCGCAGAGACACAATCGGTCGCCTTGAGAGTGAGAATGAGCGTGAGACAGACAATGTCGAGGATGAAGATCATGGGACACAGGAAACGGCGCAATGCACATGAAGGATGAAAGGCGGACATGGGGATTTGTGGCTTGATAAGTGCAGTGTGTGTGTGTGCGCCAGGGTCCGAGATGTCGATGAAGACTGTATCCTGAAATTCAGCTATCGCACAAGCGGCTCAGTTGTTGTGCTGCACAGAATGAGTCCTCAAATTCGCGCACAGCGTCAAGTCGCTCCTGAATCGGAGACTGACCGCGTTCCCAAGCCATGCACACTCTTGATATGACGGACCAAGTTGTCTTTCCGCCCAAAAGATTTGGCACAGGCTTGGACAGAGCATATCAGATCCTTCGACTTAAGGTGTACGTCCTTGTTGTGTCGCCGCAAGTCTGCTCGAAGACCGAAACGCGAGGAGCAACCATCCTTTGGACAAGAGTGTTGCTTTCGGTGAACGGCATTGAAATGTTTGCTGCAAAAATTAGACCGTGATCTTCTTCGAGACGGTGGTACGTACTCGTGGGCGCTCTTGCTAGTGAAGACTTTGGTGCAGTAGTCGCTTCGACAAAAGATCGTATTCACCCATGCATCGGTTCTAGATGGTCAACTCGGAAAATGCTTTTGATGGGCGGTCACACCTACAATTCTGAATCCCAAGACGCAACAAAGTCCAAAGGCAAAGGATTATCCAATTGAGCTGAAGGCGTACTGCCGACAATATCATCGTGAGGGAGAAGGGAGGAAAACGAGTTCCCTTCGCAAGTCAAGGACGATGCATGTGTGGTCGGGTATATGTTGGATTGACGCCAAGTATCCGATCCAGACCTATGTGGAAAAATTGGTGGCGTCGCCAAAACTTCAAACTCAGGCTCGGTGTAGTCGGTGTACTCGCCCTGTGTGGATGTATAAGTCTATTTTTCCAGAGTACTACAGAAGTTGAGCTGATCAAGCCACATACTTTGCTACTCGTAACCATTCATCTGCGGAGTCCTCGCAGATTCTACCAGCTTGCGCTACTGGTGACATGTTCACACAATTTTAGTACGGGCTTTGCGGGATGCCAATTACCTCCAAGGCGTAGAAACACAATTCCGAAAGCTGCCGGGCCCCAGTCCGGGCATCGTTGAGCGAGGTATCGAAGGAGGCAGTCCAGAACAGTGGGCTCACTGGTCCAGAAAGTTTCATGTCGCTGGTCGTCCGATTTGTGGAATAACCCAGTGGATGAGGCGTTATCGCCATTTGAAATGCAGGTGTTGAGCTCTGAGCTCCAAGTTTAGGGTGAGCTAATGATGTGGATGTAAGTATACCTTGCCTGTGCGTAGTAGTGAGAATGCGCGGGTTTACCTTTTGGGGATGCGACGAGACTCTTCACTTATTCGATGACTCCGTAACTCCAAGATGAAGTCACAACATGGGTCAAATACTACCAGGTTTATCAGAGGATGAACAAAGAGGAGACAATCAGAGCTTTGGATGTCGGGGACATGGAAGTCTAATAAACTGCGATGGGAGGCATGCCACTGATGCAAGTATGCCTCAAGTTTGGGCTGAAGGATTGAGGCATACTAAGGTGTTAAGCGAGACCAGTTAGAGCTTACAAAGTTCAGCTACCGTCGTCATGTAGATAGGCCTCTAACGTACAATATTTGTGACGTGGAATGCCTCACACGCTTGCAGGAGTCCAGGTGCCTATCGAAACACGTAAGTCCGTAATTTGCTGCCATGCCTTGGTGAAGCTATGAACTTGCACAATGTGCAGAAAATTCCGTGCGACGCGAGTACGATCTTCTCGGCATGATATTGCGGAGCAAGCAAAGCTGAGCATAGGACTTTCCAATCGGGTCTGTCAATGGTGTCAGCTGATACGCCTAGCGTACGACAGATCTCAGTTGACAGCCAGAGTCCGCATTATGCTTCATATACCGCTGTGCTCGTCTCTTTCTCGAGCTATCGATGATCGTCCGTCGGAGGTGTGTCTTGCCATTTGGCAACGCGTAAAAGCTCTTCGGACGCAGTACTCACCATGCGCGCGGTCTACGCGGCAAATCCATGTGCTCTGGCAATGCCGCGTGTCCCGATGTCCATGTCTCGTGTCCATGCCTTTTTCTCATGCCTCTTGCCCATGCCTCACCACCCCTTCATCGTTGGAATGCCTCACACCTTCGACACCTATAGATGAGACTGCCGTGTGCGTTTGAGAGGAAGGGCAGATATAGTCACTCTCGAGCAAGACCAGTTCTGTCAGAAGGCACGTCTGAAACATTGCGCCCGTGGTATGTCCGATCTGACAAGACAAGCAGACATAAGCATTGCCGATTCGCCAGCATCGCCATTCAGCATGGACACTCCACGCCAGGATCAGAAGACATACTCATCGAAGCAAGTTCCCCAGACGTCTGTGCCACGTTCGGTGTCTCGCTCGTCGTCGATGCAAGTGGAAAACGGCAAGAAGCGATCTGAGGCTGAGACCAGCTCGAAGCCATTGATGAAAGAGACCTGCAATAGCACGTACAGCATGCACCGTTGGTTAAGCCAGAAGCTGAGCGAGGAGCCATGGCACGGGTTCGGTAGATAAGACGGTCATGCGAAGCTGGTACGTGCACGTGGTTCCTCTCTGACCTCGCGCGAATGACACTTACCAGTCAGCAGTGGTCGGACCGAGATGGAGTGATCGGTTGAGAAAGCATCGAGTGAAGTCCAGGACGTTGATAGTGAAATGGGAGTGGTTATCAAGATGCGATAAAAATAGGTTCGAGTCTTACCTTACGTTCAGATCTCCACTGGCGCCCTCAGAGATTATCAACCGCGTAACCGCACAAAGGCGCTGCAATCTTCGACTTCCAGGTGTTGGCCTCTCACTTCCCAGCGAGATCCATCACGCCAACATCCCTCAACATCACGACGGCATCAGGTGGATTCAGACGTCGATAGTAGCCCACTTCTCGGTTGACCACCTTGAACCCTCGCTTGCGATACCACTCCAAGCCTTCCTCGTTCGCTTCCCACACATGGGCTCCAACGCTGGTGATCTCGTAGTCGTCCACGGCACTGCGAATGAGGTTGTCGAGCATGTGCGCCGCGATTCCATACCCTCTGTAGGGTGATAGTAAGACCAGCGTAGAGAGGTAGAGCATCGGTCCATCAATCCTTGCTTTCGGAGCGGAGTCTCCGGGCGGGTGTGCGAAAAGGCGACATCTGATAGCGCCGACGAGCCGACCTTTGGCTTTTCCTATGTCGGATGGCGAGTCATGCCAGAGAGCCATAAGAGTGATACTCTTGTCCACAGGGTCCGCGAGGATCTCCTTGTAGAAACTGTCCGGATAAGGAATGGGTAGGAGCAGGCTGTTGAGTTTCTTGAAAGATGGCATGTCTTCCTGGGTCGGCCCACGAAGCTCTACATTTGGCGGAAGAGTAGGCTTTGAGCCTCTCAGAAAAGATGCAGGTGTGCCTTTGGGTGCACCATTGCGATCATGTTGCTGTCTCTCCGCAGATTCTGTGATTTTCGTAGTCTGAGGAGGCGTAGACGCATCGGTAGGAATCGCTGTGGAATTAGGGTCTTTTGCGGGCACAGCAGCGACTGGAGGCTCCTTGACAGCAGCAGGCTTGTTGAGCCATTGCATTAAAGAAGACTGCGGCATCCTCCAAGCCCGTCATTGTGAGTATCGTGAGTCGTGAAGTGAAGTCGCGTCTTCGTTGTGGAGAAGTCAACATCGATTGGCTGCAATTTGCTCCGTGCTCTGGCGGACCGCTGGACTTTGGCCGCCGTACTCGCCCGAGCTTGGAGATTCAGCGTCACGTTCAAGGCTCAAGCATATCAATCAATTGTTGAAATGGGTAACGGCGGATCAAAGCCTGCGCAGCATACCTTCAACGCGTAAGTTTGTGAAGAACGAATGAACAACCATTGGCCAAAACTGACCGTCCGCAGCGACAGCCCTGTCCGCTTTTCAGAGAGTCTGATCTCGAGTCTCCAGTCAAATCCTGAGGTACTATCCACCCTTGCGCATTGAAGCATACAACACTTGTTAACGACATGCTCTTCCTACAGACCGACAGCACTCGCGCAAAAGACCTCGAACTCAAAGTCCAATCCCGCGTCAACGCCGAGCTCACGCGCATCCGCGACGCCGGCGCCCAGAAGCTCTCCGACCTCACCGCGTCCCTCACCACCAACGTCCAGCCCGACGCCGTTCCCGAAGAACAGACCGCGCGCGACCCGCACACTCTCGCCGCACACCTCAGCTCTCCCTTCTACCAGGACCACAGCGCCGGCAAGCCCGCCGCCGCAGCACCCAAACCCGATTCCGGACGCAGCCACGACAGCGTGCAGCAGGAGATCATGGACTTGAAGGCCAAGCTCGAGTCGCGCAAGCAGTTGGAGAAGCCCTCGCCTGAAGTCGAGCAGGCGCGTGAGAATGTCAGGAACTGCCTGAGGAAGAACGACCGCAGGCCGTTGGACTGCTGGGAGGAGGTTGAACAGTTCAAGGCTGAAGTTGGCAAGATGGAGAAGGCCTTTGTCCAGAGGGCTGGAAGGTAAAGAACAAGAAGAAATCAAGAGGGAGCTGCAATAGGGTCGAGATGAGGCGGAAAGTCTGTCTGCAAGATACCCTGATAGATGGCTGTATATCAAGCTGTGTACAAAATACATTTTCTGAATGCCCCTGGATTCGACGAACAATGGTAATCATTGCCCCGTTTGTTTTAATGCACACAATCGCATGAACACAGGTTGTTAATATACGTAAAGTGAATTTCTGCGGGCACTTCAGCGGACTTGGAAACGAATACAAGGTAGCAAACAAGGGCCTCTACACTCGATGCCAAGAGTTCGACTGCCAGGCAGTTATCGCGAAACTTCTGAAGAATCCAATCCAGATGTTCCGTGACCTTCGACTGGATCTCAACAACGTCAAAATGGCGATACAACCTCACAGCGAGCACGGAACTAAATCATCAAATAACGAAGCCAGAGGGAAGTATTAAATTTCCGAGAAGTACATTAGTACATCAACCTCGTCATGTTGAATGCATCAAAAAGCACAGAAGGCCAGTCGAAGGACCTAAAAATCCCTCTCCACAGCAGGAGAAACCCCAACCGGCCGCTTAACGAAATGGCTCCTCTCCCACCCATCAATCTCATCGAAACTCGTTTCCCTAACCAGCTCGTACTTACCCACCTTGGGCAAAACAACCGCCCAAACCAACCAGTAGATTCCGCCGCCGGCGATGATGGCAATGCCGACGACGCAGTGCAGGTAGTAGGGCAGGGTCTCGTAGACGGAGACGCCGTCCTCGGGCGGGACGAAGGGCGCGATCACGAGGTAGACGTTACTGGCGAAGAAGAAGATCACGACGGGGAGGGTTGCGCGGAAGGGCGGGTTCCAGTTGTATTGCTGGCGGTGCGTGTAGAGCCAGATGAGGCCGAAGGCGACGAAGACGTTGACGACGGCGAGGGGGTAGGAGATTACGCTGGGGGCAGATGTGTTAGTGACTTTTCGATTTGTTTTCGCGTTGCGGACAAGGGGTCTTCTTACTTGAGGATGAAGTTGTACGCATCTCCCGGAGGAGGCGCGAGCATGATGATCACGGAGACGAGCCAGTGTTCGAATAGACCGGCCAGAGGCGCGTTGAACGGACGGTTGCTAGCGAAGAAGCGGGAGTAAGGCAAGATTCCCTCACGGCCCAGCTCCTGCACGATTCTGCCCTGGGAGAAGATCACGGACAGAACGTTACCGAAGGCAGATAGAGCGACGAAAACCGAAAGCGCCCGCTCGGCTCTGGGGCCCATAACGTTCCGGAAGAAAGAAGCCGCAAGAATCCGCCCAGACGAGAGCATCTCATCTTTGGGAACGGCAGCGAAGTAGGCTATGTTGGCGAGCATGTAGAGAATCGAGATACCTCCAAGCGCCAGGGGAGCAGCGAGCTTGAGTGTCCGGACCGGGTTCTTCGTCTCAGCCAAGGCGTAGTTCGCGTTCGAGTAGCCGATGTAAGACCATATGACATTGTAGAGAGCTGTGACGACTCCGTATGAGCTTCCTGTCGTTCCCTCAAAGGCATCCTCGAAGTTGCGCGGATTCTCGACTTTGATCGCACCGCCCAAAGCAGCGAAGCCGGAGATGACGATGATCAAGAGGATAGCCAGCTTGATGAATCCAAGAGCATTCTGCAGGCGGAGACCCCATTTTAAGGCCAGGCCGTGAATGAGGAACGCTGACGTAATACAGGCAAGACCAACACCACGTTGATTCCATCGGTTGACTTCGACATTCGCGGCATGCAGGATGTATTCGCCGAAAACGACGGAGTTGGACCCAGCCCAACCTATAGCAAAGGTCAGTGGACATTCTTGATGCCGTAAAGGAACCAGATCACTAACCCAAGAGCATGACATATCCCGTATACATTCCCGTAGCGAGGAACTTGGGCCTCTTGTAGACGAACTCGAGGTAGTTCTTCTCGCCGCCGTTTTTGGGAATGGCCGTACCGAACTCCAGATAGACGGCCATACCTGCGGCGGCGATGATGCTGCCTGCAACCCACAGGAAGAGAGCCAACCCGACACTGCCAGACAACTGCAGAATACCACTGGGGGTCGCGAAGATACCCGTTCCAACCATGCGGTTGAACACCAGGAACGAAGCGGAGATTACACCGATTTGACGTTTGTCCGAGGCCGCTCTGGCATGTTCGCCTGGTGCTGTGTAGGTAGAGACATGAGTTAGTCGATCGATTTGGAAGTGTATGTCAATCGCAGAGACAACAAACCAGCAACGCCATCCCCCTTGTGCCCATCCTCATATCCAGCAACAGCCACGGTCGTCGTATCGTAAACCTTAGGTTCGTTCTGAGCAGCCATTTTGGAGGAAGACCCAGAGGTAAAAGTCCCGTATGACATTTAAAACAGAAGACTCCACACCCAAACGGCGAGGAGTCTTCACAGTATTAGTACAATACAAAAAGAAGGGCACCGGCCGTGTCAATGAACGCCAAGTCAAAGTAATCCCGCCTATTCGAAGGACAGAGAGTTCGTCAACGGCCTGGAAGTGTTGCATCAGAGGGACCAAGCATCGCGTCAGGATACATATTACGAGAGAAAAGAGGCGGCACGAGCACCGAATGAGTCAGATGCGGTATAGCCCACCTTTGCCCACAGTCGCTTGTGGAGGCCCGGATCATCTCGACGGGGCGGTTTTTGGCTTGGTGTTGACAACTTGAGATGTCCAAGAGAGTTCGTCAGTGGATACATAAAGCACGCAATTGACAGAGATTTTATCTCGAAGGATTTTGGGGGCGGTGATATGGGAAATACTTTGCCGGGATGAGAATTGCGCATCTTTTTTTCGTGAACTTGAGCTAAGCTTTTGTGGAAGCTCGCTTGCATCTGCTGCTTCTTGCACGTGAATTATGAGGAGGATCAAAGTCAATTTTGATTTCTCTCCAACTGTCCGATCAGGGATTGCACCGACAAATGTGATCCTAGCTCAGCACGAACCTCTTGTCCTGTCGTTGTATGAGGGTTGTCTGGATTTCTCAGTCCTTCAGTTGTCAACTGGTCGAACACGACGAGAGGTTCGAAACGGCACCTGGTCAAACAGAGAATTGAATTATTGAAACTCGCTATTACTCCATGGATTACGTTTACACCGCTGCAATGGATATCGAATGCGCATGAAAACATACTGCATGGCTCCGAACGTCGTAACAAAAGCTCCCATATAACTGGCGCTCCGGCCTTACTTCCACATCGAGGACTACCAAGCCGTGTAGCCACCGTCGATGATCAAAGACGCGCCGGTCATGAAAGAAGAGGCGTCGCTTAGCATGAAGAGGGCTGCGCCGCGATATTCCTCTGGGGTCGACAGGCGCTTCAACATGTTCTCGCTTTCCCACAGCTCTTTCAGATGCGGCTCGTCTTCGAAGTTCTTCTGGACCATCTAGGAAAGGAATCAGCGTGAGTCGAGGCTCGACATGTAATGGCGTGAGACTTACCGGCGTCACGATGTTGCCAGGGCACAGGACGTTGACGCGGATGCCCTTGCTACTCCACTCCATTGCGAGACTACGGCCAAGCTGCACGACGGCTGCTTTGGAGCAGTTGTAGACGCTTGTGCGAAGGCCCTTGTTCGCGATGAAGGCGCTCATCGATCCGACGAGAACAATCGAGCCGACGCAGTTGTACTTATCCATCTGACGGCAGCAGCTCACAGCAGATCTGTACACACCTCCGAAGTTGATGTCCATCATCTATGCAAGTCAGCCGGTGTTCCAGTCAAGTTACGAGCGGGTTGTAGTACCTCTCCTATCTTCTCCGACGGGTAGTCAACGGCTGACGACACATGTTGCACCCCAGCGGCTGCAACGAGACCGTCTAGCCGCTGATTTTCAGCGGCAATGTCCGCGATGGACGCATCGAGTCCTGTCGCATCTTGTACGTCCACCTGGCGATAGTGTATCGAGCCGCCGAACTGACCTACGCGCTTCTCGGTTTCGAAAAAGTCGGGCGAAGGTTCTGCGAGGCGATCGACGCAGTAGACTCGATCTACGTTAGCCTTGTACGATTTACGGGACTAGATCGCTACTCACCGTGTCCGCCGGCTTCTACAAGCGCTTCGGCAAGAGTCAATCCAAGGCCTCGAGCTCCACCAGTCACGATGAAGACGCGATTGTCCAGCTGAAAGATACGTCAGTACAATTCGACACTGGATCTACCGCAGAGAGCATACCTCGAACTCTCGCAAGCGGTGCGATGGCTTCGTCTTAGCCACCGATGGCAGTCTCTGTGCAATAGCAGAAATGCCTCTGGTGATCTCACTGGTCGGAGAGTGTGTTGGGGTCGAGGAGGCTGTGATAACCGGGCTCACGTCGACTTTGGACGATCCAGGGCGTACATTCTCCGAGTTCACGAATGTGGTCCCAGTGAACTTTCTCGCGCGTGAGCTAGCGATGCAAGTAGCGGGCCACACCAATCGGTTGCCGTGCCGAAGGAGGGCAGTGGGGATCGCTGCAGCAGCGGTCGGCACTCTTGCCATAGTGCGGTTTGTCGACTTGTGGTTGATGTGAAGGATTGTGCTTCACGCAGAAAGAAACATGTGCAGGAGGGGAAGACATGGGAGCTGAGGGCAGCTCTGGTAAATACTGCACAGCAGACACGCGAAGGTCAGGAGACATGGATGCAAACGGGGAAGTCGCCAGAGCAATGGACATCCGCTCCTTAATGCTCCGTCGCGGCATCGTGACCGGAAGGAAGCAAGGGCATTGGACTCGGATGTGGTAGGCAATAAGCGCGGTGGCCTCGCCCCGGTAAAAAGCATGCATGTAGAGACCCATGGCTCTGGGAGGGCTTCCATGAGGTCTCGGCATCGCATTACTCTTTCCTTGGATGCGGGGACTGTATATTGGTTACTGACTTGACCGGAGACATGACTGCAGCTCGGTATCGGTCACGTACGAATAGTGGCAGCAGGTGTTAGGGATTCCAGTGCCTGGTATGGTGAGACGCTTTATGGCCGCCACCGGCTCCAGTGTAAGCTTTGGTAAATGCATATACTGTAGCTCTGTCAAACGACTACCAACTTTACTTCGTCTTGGACAACGGGCAGCAGTAAAGCAGGCTGGGTAAATCGAGGCCTGTGATGCCAAAGTGACTCGATATACGAGGCATCACGGGTCAATTGCATGCATTTGGGCTTGGAAAGGGAGACGAACACGTCAGCATTCGTGAAGGATGACAGAACAAGGGGAACCTACGATAGATACAGTAGCTGTCAGCAGTGGACACGTGATGGGTTATCAGGCACGTAAGGTACAAGGTATATGTACATGCGGGGGTTAGAGACTCGCACGCGTTGGAGTAAGTGACATGCCCATTGAGACCGTTGTTTATCATGGCGCTTGGGGACTGTGAGATGAGATGGAATTCACTTGCATGTATGATGAAGTGACGAGCGACGAATGACAGACAAAGTGATCGGATTATTCGGCAAGATAGTGGATCGATGGTGCCGTCTACAAAGCCATCCCTCCAGAGCCGGAAAACAAGCAGATGGGCGAATCACAGAGCCTGAACAAGCGCGCATACAAGAGGCGTAGCGCCTCGGTCATATTCTTCAAGATATGCAGGGCAAGCTTG
>Ga0265797_10004001_pt1 | contig 22952 bp, 21 predicted proteins | sample P2T30metagenome_FD_192433 | JGI IMG/M metagenome (GOLD analysis project Ga0265797, IMG submission 192433) | Plant litter microbial communities from East Loma Ridge, Irvine, California - P2 T30 | ecosystem: Environmental > Terrestrial > Plant litter > Unclassified | place: USA: California... | reverse complement strand
TTGATGACGTCGAAGTCCACGCCCAGCTTCAGGCGCAGGCCGAATTTCTCGATGCGCGACTCCAGCACGGCCGGACGGCCGACGAGGATCGGGCGCGCCAGGCGCTCGTCGACAACAACCTGCACGGCGCGCAGCACGCGCTCTTCTTCGCCTTCGGCGTAGACGATGCGCTTCAGTTCAGGGTGCGTGCCCTTGGCAACCGAGAACAGCGGCTTCATGAAGGTGCCGCTGCGGTAGACGAATTCCTGCAGGCTGTCGGCGTACGCTTCCAGATTCTTGATCGGGCGCGTGGCGACGCCCGAATCCTCGGCCGCCTTGGCCACCGCCGGCGCGATCTTGATCAGCAGGCGCGGATCGAACGGCATCGGAATCAGGTATTCCGGGCCGAACGACAGGTTGGTGAAGCCGTAGGTCGTGGCCACGACGTCGGACTGCTCCGCGTGCGCCAGTTCGGCGATCGCGTGCACGACGGCGATTTCCATTTCGCGCGTGATCGTGCTGGCGCCGCAATCGAGCGCGCCGCGGAAGATGTACGGGAAGCAGAGCACGTTGTTGACCTGGTTCGGATAGTCCGAACGGCCGGTGCAGATGACGGCGTCGTCGCGCACGGCCTTGACGTCTTCCGGCAGGATCTCCGGATTCGGGTTGGCCAGTGCCAGGATGATCGGACGCGGCGCCATCTGGCGCACCATGTCCTGCTTCAGCACGCCGCCGGCGGACAGGCCGAGGAAGATGTCGGCGTCGGCGATCACTTCACCCAGCGTGCGGGCCGTGGTGTCGCGCGCGAAGCGTTCCTTGTCCGGGTCCATCAGCTCGGTGCGGCCCTTGTAGACGACGCCGGCCAGGTCGGTGACGAAGATGTTCTCGATCGGGAAGCCCAGGTCGACGATCAGGTCCAGGCAGGCCAGCGCCGCGGCGCCGGCGCCGGAGACGACCAGCTTGCATTCCTTGATGTTCTTGCCAACGAGCGAGATGCCGTTCAGGATGGCGGCGCCCACGATGATGGCGGTACCATGCTGGTCGTCATGGAAGACGGGAATTTTCATCCGCTTGCGCAGTTCGCGCTCGATGTAGAAGCACTCGGGCGCCTTGATGTCTTCCAGGTTCACGCCGCCGAACGTCGGTTCCAGCGCGGCGATGATGTCGATCAGCTTGTCCGGGTCCTGCTCGTTGATTTCGATGTCGAAGACGTCGATGCCGGCGAACTTCTTGAACAGCACGCCCTTGCCTTCCATGACCGGTTTGGACGCCAGCGCGCCGATATTGCCCAGGCCGAGCACGGCAGTACCATTCGAAATCACGGCCACGAGGTTGCCGCGCGCCGTGTATTTATAGGCGGCGGCCGGGTCGACGACGATTTCTTCACAGGGAGCGGCAACACCTGGCGAATACGCCAATGCGAGATCGCGCTGGTTGGTCAGTTGCTTGGTCGGGGTGACGCTGATCTTACCCGGCCGTGGGCACTCATGGTATTCCAGCGCCGCGGCACGCAGTTGCTGGCGCAGTTCCTCTTTCTTGTCAGATGACGAATCCATTGCTGTACTGCCTTCCCTAGGTGCTCTGAAAAATCCTTGGATTTTAGCAGACCGGCCGAAATGCAAAAGTAGGTATTTTCACCAAGCCATAATGTCAATAGGCAAATTGACATTGATTCCTCTAATTTGGCGATGGTTTTGCTATCGCTCACCCGTACCGCCCATCCAGCACCGGCGTATTACACTCTCCACAACGATTCTCAAGGAGCGCGCCGTGCTGAAACGATTTGCTGTGCTGGCGGCCGTACTGCTGATCCTGGGCGCAGTCGGGTATTTCTTTGGCGCGGGACAGGCACTGGCCTGCGGCGCCGCTGCGGTCGTCGTGTATGTGTACGCGATGTACAAGCGCTATAAGTGAGCCCCCATCGGAGCCCACATCGGGGTCAGGTCCGACATTCGGACATTCCGCAACATTCAGCCCACATCGGGGTCAGGTCCGACATTCGGACATTCCGCAACATTCAAGGAACTTCAGTCGCCATTTGATGTCAGCGCGTTGGGGTCAGCGCGTTGGGGTCAGGTCCGACATCCGGACATTTTTCCTTCCGGAAAGGCGGCAAGCGCCCGTTTTACCCGAGCTCAGGACCTTCGTATTTCCGCACTGCCCGGCTGACGGTCTTGTCGGAGACGCCAAAAAACCGCGCCAGCTGGCCCATCGTGAAGGCCGTGGACCGAAAGGCACTTGCTATCGCAAGGTCGCGCTCGGGATACATGCGCTGATAATCGGCCAGCGACATGGCCAGCGCGCCGCGCTGAGCCTTGCACAGCCCACGCAGTTCGCGTTGCGCCGGAGGCTGCGTGTGGCGCTCGACAAATGCTTCGTCGCCAAGAACAAATCGATGACGGAGATGCTTCAGCGGGTTGTCGCAGGCAGCCCCCGCCGTCACGAATTTCAGGTATGCGCGTACGGCGTCGTCCCGGCAGGACCCGAATTGGCCGACAGTCTGCTCGATGTCGAGCCAGGCGGGCGCAGGCTGCAGGCCGATTGCGCAGCGATGACTGCTCCAGCCCCACTGTTCGGGCGACTGAACCAGTCCGCCACGCACCGGATTCAGGACGACGTAACGCGACAATTCCAGAAGATGGCTGTCCTTCTGGACCAGGACAGCGTGATAGCGCCCCTGGAACAGGTGTCCGACAAGCTGATGTCTGCGATTGAAACGTTGCGTGTACAGACCGTTCAGCTGACGCATCCCCTGCGAAAGATTGCCTTCGACCGTTTGCACCAGCAGGTGGTAGTGGTTGGTCATCTGGCAGTACGAATGCACCACGAAGTTGAACCGTCCGCACACGTGCCCCAGCGTGGCAAGCCATATCGCGCGGTCACTGTCGTCACGGTAGATCGCCTGCTGGCGATCGCCGCGCGACGTGACGTGATACAGCGCGCCAGGAAACTCTAGTCGAAGTGGACGGGTCATCCGCCAACCGTAGCACTTGCGGGCTGGGCAGCTTCTGATGCAGGCCATGTGGATGCGCTCGTGTCCGAATGTCGGACCTGACCCCGACGCGCTCACATCAAATGGCGACTTAAGTTCCAAAAATGTTGAAGAATGTCCGAATGTCGGACCTGACCCCGGCATCGGACCCCGGCATCGTAAAATGTCGCATGCTCTCCGAATTCGACCTGATCAAACAATATTTCGACCGCCCGGCCGGTGTGCGTGCGCGGCGTTCCGTGCTTGGCATCGGCGACGATTGCGCGCTGCTGGCGCCCTCGCCCGGCATGCAGATGGCCATCTCTTCCGACATGCTGGTCGAGGGCCGGCACTTCTTCGAAGGCGAGGATGCACGCCGGCTTGGGCACAAGAGCCTCGCCGTCAACCTCTCCGACCTGGCGGCGATGGGGGCGCGGCCGGTGGGCTTTACGTTGGCGCTGGCATTGCCCGCCGCGGAACCCGACTGGCTGCACGGCTTCTCGAGCGGCCTGTTCGCGCTGGCCGATGCGCATGGCTGTGAACTGATCGGCGGCGATACGACGAAGGGGCCTTTGACCATCTGCATCACCGTGTTTGGCGAGGTCGCGCCGGGCAAGTCGCTGCGACGCGACGCGGCACGGCCGGGGGACGATATCTGGGTTTCCGGCACGCTGGGCGATGCGCGGCTGGCGCTGGCCGGCTTCCGGCTGGAGCATTCGCTGGGCGCGGAGCTGCAGCATGCGGCGGCGCAGCGGATGCACCTGCCGACACCGCGCATGGCGCTGGGCGTGGCACTGGCCGAAGCGGGGCTGGCGCGTGCCGCCATCGACATCTCCGATGGCCTCGTCGGCGACCTGCGCCACATCCTGGATCGCTCGGGCGTGGGCGCGACACTGGATGTCGACGCCCTGCCTGCGGGACCCGTGCTGGCGCAGCAGGAGCAGTCGCTGCGGCGCGCTTTCATGGCGGCTGGCGGCGACGATTACGAGCTTTGTTTTACTGCCGATCCTGCGCAGCGCGATGCCATCGTGGCTGCTGGCGCGCGGTGCGGCGCGCCGGTGACGCTGGTTGGACGGATCGACGGCGAGGCGGGCCTGCGGCTGGTCGATGCCGACGGCGCGGCACTGGACCTGGCGCTCGCTGGTTTCGATCACTTCAAGTAGGCCGGCGACAGCAGAGCAGCCATCGACACAGGATACTGCACGTCGGGGACAGGCACCTCGTCGGGCGTTCGCCCGAAGAGGAGCCAGTCCCCAAATAACTACGCCAGCGTCGTGTGATCCTCCCCCGGCTTGCCGGCCTGCTTGCCGCTGCCGTGCATCAGCCAGTAGTGGTGGAAGGCCAGCCGGATATTGTCGCGCAGCTGGATATCGTCCCAGGGCTTCGTGTAGAAGCGGTAGATGGCCCCGCGGTTGATCGAGTCCAGCATCGCTTCCAGGCCCGTATAGCCGGACAGGATGATGCGGATCGTGTCCGGGTACATGTCCTTCACCTTGCTGAGGAATTCCGTGCCGCTCATGCCCGGCATGCGCTGGTCGCAGACGATCACCTGCACCGGATACAGCGCCAGCAGGTCGAACCCTTCCGATGGCGACGCGGCCGTCAGGATGCGGTAGCCGTCGCGCCGGAACAGCCGGTGCAGCGACGACAGCACGTTGACGTCGTCGTCGACGATCAATAACGTCTGCGGCGGCTCGGCCGACTGGTTCGGGTCCGGCGGCAGCGCCTTGCCCGCGAGGACGAGCTGGCCGATGTCCTGCGCCGACAGCGGCCGGCTGAAGAAGAAGCCCTGCACCTCGTCGCAGCGGTTGCGGCGCAGGTACTCCAGCTGCGGGCGGCTCTCGACGCCCTCCGCCACCACGCGCAATTTCAGGCTGTGCGCCATGCTGATGATGGCCAGCGCGATGGCGGCGTCGTTCGGATTGGTCGTGATGTTGCGCACGAACGCGATGTCGATCTTCAGCTTGTCGATGGGGAAGCGCTGCAGGTAAGCCAGCGACGAATAGCCCGTGCCGAAATCGTCGATCGCCACCTTGACGCCCAGCGTCCGCAGCTTCGTCAGCACTTCGATCGTGCGCTCCGCGTTCGACATCAACGCCGTTTCCGTCAGCTCCAGTTCCAATAAGTCCGGCGGCACCTTGTGCCGTGCCAGCGCTTCGGCGATGTCCTGTTCCAGGTCGCCTTCGACGAACTGGCGCGACGCCACGTTGACGGCGATGTGCATCGGCCCGATGGGGCTGTCCAGCCATTCGGCGATCTGGCGGCAGGCCGCGTCGATGATCCAGCCGCCGGCACGCACGATCAGGCCCGTTTCCTCCAGCACGCTGACGAATTCGGCCGGGTACACCATGCCGTGGCCCGGGCGGTTCCAGCGCAGCAGCGCCTCTGCGCCGCTGACGCGGCCCGTGTGCAGGTTGACCTTGGGCTGGTAGTGCAGTTCCAGCTCTTCCTCGTCCAGCGCGCGGCGCAGCGCCATCTCCAGGTCCAGCCGCGCCAGCACCTGCGCGTTCATGCCCGCCGTGAAGAAGCGGTAGGCGTCGCTGCCCGCATCCTTCGCCTGTGCCATGGCCGTGTTGGCGTATTTGACCAGCGTTTCGGGGTCGCCCGCATCGTCCGGATAAACCGCGATGCCGATCGACGCCGTCAGCGTGGCGCGGTGTTCGCCCAGTTCGAACGGCGAGCGCAACGCGTCGCGCACTTCGTTTGCCACCAGCACCGCGTCGTGCTGGTCGCGCGTCATCGTCAGGATCAGGCCGAATTCGTCGCCGCCCAGCCGGCCTACCGTATCGCGGATGCGCACGCACTGCACCAGGCGGTTGGAGAACTGGCGCAGCAGGATGTCGCCCATCCCCGCGCCCAGCGAATCGTTGACGTTCTTGAAGCGATCGAGGCCGATGAACAGCACGACGATGCGCCATTCCTTGTCGCGCGCCAGTTCGATCGCTTCCATCAGCGTTCGGTAGAACAGCGTGCGGTTCGGCAGGCCGGTCAGGCTGTCGTAATGGGCCATGTGGCGCAGCCGCTCTTCGGCCACGCGGCGCTCGCTGATGTCGCGCGCCACGCAGATCAGCGTGCGCTGGCGCGTGTCGACGGCGTCGCCGCCCGCGTGCTGCAGCTGCCAGTACACCTCGACGGGCACCGTCGCATGGTCCTGGCGCAGCAACTCCGTTTCCGTCAGCGTGGGCGAGCGCAGGTCGGCGTGGGCCAGCGCCGCTTCGGCCTGGTACTGCAGGGCCTCGCGCGCGCCCAGCCCGATGCGCGCCGGCGGCAGCGCCAGCAACTGCTCGCGTGAATAGTCCAGCATGCGGCAGGCGCCGTCGTTGACGTCCACCAGTTCCATCGTCGCGGAATCGATCAGGAAGATGGCATCGGCCGTCGCGTCCATCGCGCTGCGGAAGCGCTGCAGGTCGGCCGTGCGTTCGCGCACCGTCTGCTCCAGCATCAGGTTGTGGCGCTGCGCGGCGCGCTGCATCAGCCGCACTTCGATCTGGTTGCGGATGCGCGTCAGCACCTCGACCGGATCGAACGGCTTGCTGACGAAATCGCGCGCGCCCGCGTCCAGCGCGGCCTGTTTCTTGTCCGGCTCGGCCGTCACCACCAGCACGGGCAGGTAGCCGTCCGGCTCCAGTGGACGCAGCGCGCGCATGACGTCGAAGCCGTCCATGCCCGGCATCTGCAGGTCCAGGATGATGATGTCGTAATTGTGCTGCTGATGCCATGCCACCACCACACGCGGATCGAGCGTGGACGTGACGTTGGTGTAGCCCGTCGACTGCAGGAGATACTCCAGCAGCTGCACGTTGACGGGCTGGTCATCCACGACGAGTATGCTGGCGTTCAGGATGTCTGCCCGGCTGATCATTTATTCCCTCCTCACTGCCCCGCCATCAACCGGTTGCGCACGTTCCGCCAGCCAGGTAATCGTGCTGTTGATGGCTTCCGTAAATTCGTCGATATTGATCGGCTTGATCAGATACCGGAAGAATCCTGCCGCAATTCCCCGTTCCACGTCGCGCGGCATGGCGTTTGCCGTCAGCGCGATGACGGGAATCTGCGCCGTGCGCGGATCGGCGCGCAGCAGCCGCAGCGCTTCCATGCCGCCGATGCCAGGCAGGTTGATGTCCATCAGGATCAGGTCCGGCAGATGGGCGCGCGCCAGCTCCAGGCCCAGCTGGCCGTCCGGCGCCGTCAGCAGGCGCAGCTCGGGGCGGAAGCTGATGATCTCCTGCACCAGCTTCAGGTTGGCCGGATTGTCCTCGACGTAGAGCAGCGTGATGTTGTCGCGCATGCGATGCGGCAGTGCCGGCAGCGGCGGCAGCCCTTCCGTCGGCGACGGCAGTGGCAGCGTGGTCCTCAGGTCGATCCAGAACACGCTGCCCACGCCGGGACTGCTGGAGACGCCGATCGTCCCGCCCATCAGCTCCACCAGCCGCTTGGTGACGACGAGGCCGATGCCCGTGCCCTCTTCCGCGCCCGATTCCTGGCCCAGCCGGTTGAACGGCTGGAACAGCATGCGCACCTGCTCGGCGTTCAGGCCCATGCCGGTATCCTGCACCGACAGGCGCAGCGTGCCGGCCGTGCCGGCCGTGCAGTCGACCACGACCGCGCCGCCATCCCGGTTGTACTTGATCGCATTCGACAGGAGGTTCAGCAGCACCTGCTTCAGGCGCGTGCGGTCGGCCGTCACGTTGACGGTCACGCCGCCCGGGAACAGCAGCCGCGTGCCGCGCTGGCCCGCCAGCGGCGCCATCATCGTCTCGCATTCCTGCAGGATGTCGGCCAGCGCCACCGGCTCCATCGACAGCGCCACGGCGCCCGACTCGATCTTGGCGAGATCCAGGATCTCGTTGATCAGCGCCAGCAGGTGGCGGCCGGACTTCAGGATGTGGTTGGCGAATTCCTTCTTCTGCTGCAGCGTGGACGGCAGCTTGTCGGACGTGAGGATCTGCGCGAAGCCGAGGATGGCATTGAGCGGCGTGCGCAGCTCGTGGCTCATCGACGACAGGAACGCCGACTTGGCCTGGTTGGCGCTTTTCGCCTCTTCCATCGCCATCGCCAGCTCGCCGTTGGCCAGCTCCAGCTGGATCGTGCGTTCGTGCACGCGCTGTTCCAGCTCGGCGTTCAGGCGCATCACTTCCTGCTGCGCCAGGGTGCGCTGCTCCGCTTCGCGGGCGATCTCGCGGTTCGAGTTTTCCAGCTCGCGTTTGCGGCTCTCGATATCGGACAGCATCTTGTTGAACGAGTCGGCCAGCTCGGCCACCTCGTCGTCGCCGAAGCGTTCGGCGCGGCGCGAGACGTCGCCGGTCGCCACCACTTCGCGCGCCACGTGCGCCACGTTCAGGATGGGCCGCGTGATCACCTCGTTGAGCCGGCGCCCCACCAGCCAGGCGCTCAGCATCGCCAGCAGCGCGGCCAGCACGCCGATCATCATGTAGTCGATGAAGCGGTCCATCATCTCGTAATCGGCGCGCAGGTAGACGGTGCCGAGCAGCTCGCCGTTATCGTAGATGGGCTGGAACAGCAGCATCTTGCCGTCCTGGAACTGGAAGCCCGCCTGTCCGGCGCGGGGCGGGATGACGGGTTGCTGGTCCGGCGCGGCATAACGGGCAAACAACGCACCGCGGGCGTTGTACAGGGCACCCGCATTGACCTTGGGCCGCAGCCGCAGCAGGCTGAGGTTTTCCTGCGCCAGGCGCTGGTCGTCGAAGGTCAGCGCCGGCGCGCTCATATGCCCCAGCAGTTCGGCCTGCGTGCGCATGTCGTCGCGCAGCGTCTGCTGGTAGACGTGCAGGTCGTAGGCGACGACGGTACCGATCGACACCAGCATCGCCGGCAGCATCACCATCGCGATCACACCCAGCAGCTTGTGGCGCAGCGATTGCCGGATCATGGCCCACCTCCGGCCGGCGCCGGGCCGCACGGGGCCGCGATCGCCATGACCTGCCAGCACCGCTTCGGGAAACCTTGTGATTGCGCCACGTTGCCTCGCGTTGTACGAAGGACGTCAGCCCTTCCGCTTCTATTCTATCGTTCAGTTTGACAAGGGCGCGCGTGATTATGCGGACAGGAGTTTTGCAAATGGCAAATATTTTCCCGGACGCGTGGCCGTGCGCGGGGCCAGCGCGCTAGAATGGGGCCGTCAGCCAACGACAGCCAACCACAGCCAGAGTCAGGCAGGATACTGGCACCCCAGCCAAGGAGCGACACGTGAGCACGGACATCAACGAACTGGCCGCCCGGGTAGGGCGTGCGTTGCAGGAAAAAGGATTGCTGCTGGTTACCGCCGAATCGTGCACCGGTGGCGGCGTGGCGCAGGCGGTCACCGAAATCGCCGGGTCGACCGGCTGGTTCGACTGCGGTTTCATCACCTATTCCAACGCCTCCAAGACGGAGCTGCTGGAAGTGCCGGCCGCGCTGGTTGCGCAGTTCGGCAGCGTCAGCGAGGAAGTGGCCGCGTCAATGGCGCAAGGCGCACTCGGCAACAGCAACGCTCATGTCGCCGTCTCGACGACCGGCATCGCCGGCCCCACCGGCGCCGTGCCGGGCAAGCCGGTCGGCACCGTCTGTTTCGGCTGGGCCAATGGCGACACCGTGCACACGGAGCGCCTCGTCTTCAGCGGCGACCGCCGCGCCGTGCGCGAACAGACGGTCGTGCACGCGCTGCAGGGCCTGCTCCGTTTTATCAACTAAGGCTTGCGTCTCGTATCTGTCCTGGGTCTTGGGCTGGCGACCGCCGCCGGCGCCTGTGCCGCCGCGCCGCCCGTGACGGTGTTCGCGGCCGGCGATATCGCTGACTGCCGCTGGAGCCGGCCCGCCAGTTCCGGCGCCGCCGCCACCGCGGCACTGATCGCCGAACGCCTGCCTGCGGCGCCGGGCGCCATCGTGCTGACGCTGGGCGACACCACGTATCCGGACGGCCTGCCCGCCGAGTACCGCGACTGCTATGCCCCCACATGGGGTGCGTTCCTCGGCCGCACCCGGCCCACGCCGGGCAACCACGAATACTACAGCGGCAAGCCGGACGCCTATTTTGACTATTTCGGCGCCGCGGCGGGTGCGCGCGGGCTGGGTTACTACAGTTTCAACGCCGGCGGCTGGCACGTCGTCTCGCTCAACAGCCACCTGGCTCCCGCCGACCATGCGCGCCAGCTGGCGTGGCTGCAGGAAGACCTGGCGCGCCATCCGACCCGCTGCACCCTCGCCTACTGGCATGTGCCGCTGTATAGTTCGGGCGGGCATCCTCCGGCGGGCAACCTGCGGATGCGCGATGCGTGGCAGGTGCTGCTGGCGGCGGGCGCGGAGCTGGTGCTGTCCGGCCACGATCACGATTACGAGCGCTTCGCGCCGCTGGATGCCGACGGACGCGCCGACCCGCGCGGCATCCGCCAGTTCGTCATCGGCACGGGCGGCGCGTTCCTGACGCCGTTTCGCATCAAGGCGCGCGGCGGCGAGGTACGTCAGGGTACGGACCACGGTGTCCTGCAGTTGGTGCTGCGCGACGACGGCTACGACTGGGAGTTCCTCGGCGTGCCGCGGTCATGGTCAGAGTCCCCGGCGCCGGATGTGAACGACAGGGGCAGTGCGGCCTGTCACTGAAGCGAAGTTAGAATGACAGCGCGCACGGTGCGCGCAATCCGGAGAACAATCGATGCAAAACACGGTTCATTTCATCCTGCAGGGTAAAGGCGGCATCGGCAAGACCCTGGTGTCGACGATCCTGGCGCAGTGGCTCAAGTCGAAAGACGACACGCCGCTGCGCTGCTACGACACCGACCAGGAAAACACCACGTTCTCGCGCTACAAGGCGCTGGACGTGAAGCATATCCCCGTCATGACGGCGGCGCGCACGATCGACCCGAAGCGCTTCGACGCGCTGATGATCGACATCCTCGAGGAAGACGGCAACTGCGTCATCGACAACGGCGCCAACACGTTCTCGCCGCTGCTGGCCTACCTGCTGGAGAACGACTGCTTCGCGCTGCTGCAGGACTCGGGCCGCAAGGTCTACATCCACACCATCGTCGGCGGCGGCGACACGCTGCACGACACGGCGATGGGCTTCGTCTCGACGGCGCAGTCGGCGAATGTACCGCTGGTGCTGTGGGAGAACGAGCACTTCGGCCCGCTGCAGTCGGCGTCCGGCAAGGCCTTCATCGAATCGCAGACGTACGCGGAAAACTCGTCTCGCGTAAAGGGCCGCGTCGTGCTGGCGCAGCGCAATGCCGACACGTTCGGCGCGGACGTCAAGAAGATGAACACGGCGCGCATGACGATCGATGAAGTGAAAGCCAGCGACAAGTTCAACGTGATGGAAAAGCAGCGCATCAAGGTCGTGTTCCGCGACCTGTTCGAGCAGCTCGACAAGGTCGACTGGTAAGAATATGGACCAGCACAAGCTGCGCAGCCTCGTATTCGAAAAGACCGGCGTCAAGGTGGACGTCGACGACCCCATTTTCGCGCTGGTCGCGCTCAACGAAGCGGTGCTGGAAGAAGCCGTGGAGCGGCACGTGGCGCGCATCGATGCGGCTTCCGCGGCGCTGGTGCGGCAGGCCGGCGTCCCCGGCTTCGAGCCTGGCGCTGCAGCAATGCCGGCGCGGGCACCCGCAACGCCGGACAAGCGTCTGCTCGCCATCGCGCTGGGCGCCGCCGCGTTTGGTGCGGTGCTGGTACTGCTCGGGCAGGCGCTGTTCTTCCGCCCGGCGCCCGTTGCCCCGGTAACCGTGGCGGCGCCCCTGACCTCGGAGCAGATCGCCGCGATTGCCACCGGCGAGAAGTTCCAGCGTGTCCTGCCGAAGCTGGATACGAAAACGCGCAACGCCGTGCAGGCGGAAATGGCGAAACCTTAGCGGTATCACGGCATCGCGCCCTTGCATCCGGTCGCAATTGGGACTAACATTTGAATATCTATTCAATTGTTAACCCATGAGCACACTCGATAATGAAGAGTCGGTAGCCCAGCTGGCCGACCTGTTTCACCTGCTGGGCGATCCCACCCGGCTGCGTATCGTGCTGGCCTGCGTGGCCGCACCGATTGCCGTCAGCGACATCGCCGCCACCCTGGCGCTGAGCAGTTCGCTGGTCAGTCACCATCTGCGCCTGCTGCGCGCCGCCCGCATCGTCAAGGCCGAGCGCCAGGGCAAGCAGGTGTTTTACTCCACAGCCGACGCGCACATCAGCGACGTGCTGCACGATATGCTGGAACACATCGCCGAACCATCGGCACCGAACGACGCGGGAGCGGAAGTATGAGCGGACATCACCACCACGACCATGGCCACAGTCACGGTCACCACCACCACGGCGATCCCGTCAACCACGGCCGCGCCTTTGCCATTGCCATCGCGCTCAACGCCATCTTCGTGGCCGTGGAATTCGGCTATGGCTTCGTCGCCAATTCGACGGCACTGATGGCCGATGCCGGCCATAACCTGTCGGACGTGCTCGGGCTGATGCTGGCCTGGGGTGCCGCCATCCTGGCGAAACGCACGCCGACGCGCCGCTTCACGTATGGTCTGCGCAGCAGCTCGATGCTGGCGGCGCTGTTCAACGGCATGCTGCTGATGGGCGCATGTGGCGCGATCCTGTGGGAAGCGGTGCTGCAGCTGATTCATCCGGTACCCGTGCATGGCGCGACCGTGTCGGTGGTGGCGGGCGTCGGCATCGTCATCAACGGCCTGTCGGCATGGCTGTTCATGGCGGGCAGCAAGGACGACATCAATATCCGTGGCGCCTACCTGCACCTGATGGCCGATGCGGCGATTTCGCTGGGCGTGCTGGTGTCGGGCGTGATCGTCATGTACACGGGCTGGATCCGGCTCGATCCGCTGGTGAGCATCGCCATCGTGGTCATGATCGTGCTGGGCACGTGGTCGCTGCTGAAGGAGTCGACACGGATGATGATGGCCGCCGTACCGGCCAATGTGGACTCACGCAAGGTGGAGCAGTTCCTGCGCGGCCGCGCCGGCGTGACGGACGTGCACGACCTGCACATCTGGTCGATGAGCACGACGGAGACGGCACTGACGGCCCACCTGGTCATGCCGGACGGATATCCCGGCGACGCGGCGATGGACGACATCGCCCGCGATCTGCGCCAGGAATTCGCCATCCACCACAGCACGCTGCAGATGGAGCGCGGCACCACCGACCATGCTTGCTGCCTGACGCAACCCGAGAATGCACATGCTGCGCATGACGGTCATGACCACGACCACGGCGATGGCCACGATCATCATGACCATGACCACAGCGGCCACGGCCACGCCCACCATCACTGATCGGCCAGTCCCGCGAACAGCGGAGTGCTGAGATAGCGTTCGCCGAACGACGGGATCACCGTCACGATGACCTTCCCTTCGTTTTCCGGGCGCCGCGCGACCTGCACGGCGGCCCACAGCGCGGCGCCGGCCGAGATGCCGACCAATAACCCCTCCTCGCTGGCGGCGCGGCGCGCGGTGACGAACGCGTCGTCGTTCTTCACGCAGATCACTTCATCGTAGACGTGCGTGTTCAGCACACCCGGCACGAAGCCGGCGCCGATGCCCTGGATCGGGTGCGGCCCTTTCGTCCCTTTCGACAGCATCGGCGACGCTTCCGGTTCCACGGCAATGCAGCGGAACGACGGCTTGCGTTCGCGCAGGACCTCGCCCACGCCGGTGATGGTGCCGCCCGTGCCGACGCCGGCGACGAGGATGTCGATGGCGCCATCGGTATCGCGCCAGATCTCCTCGGCCGTGGTGCGACGGTGCACTTCCGGATTGGCGGGATTGTTGAACTGCTGCGGCATCAGGTAGCGCGGGTCGGACGCCACCATCTCCTCGGCACGGCGGATGGCGCCCAGCATGCCTTCGCTGCCCGGCGTCAGCACCAGTTCGGCGCCGTACGCGCGCAGCAGCATGCGCCGTTCGCGGCTCATCGTGTCCGGCATGATCAGCACGCACTTGTAGCCGCGCGCCGCGCACACCATCGCCAGCGCGATGCCGGTATTGCCGCTGGTGGGTTCGACAAAGACGGTGTCGGGTTTCACGAGGCCCGCGCTTTCCGCGGCCGCGATCATCGACAGGCCGATGCGATCCTTGACGCTGTGCGCCGGGTTGAAGAATTCCAGCTTGGCCAGGACCTGCGCGCCACTGCCGGCGGCCAGGCGGTTGATGCGGACCAGCGGGGTATTGCCGATCAGCTCAGTGACGTCGTTCGCGATATTCATTCTGGTCTCCGCAGTTGATAGAGGGAGACCAGTGTACGCTCCGGCTTATTTCACGTCGAGCAGTTCGACGTCGAAGATCAGCGCCGAGTTCGCCGGAATGCCGGGCATGCTGCGTGCGCCGTAGGCCAGTTCCGGCGGGATGATCAGCGTGCGCTTGCCGCCCACCTTCATGCCCGTCACGCCCTGCTCCCAGCCCTTGATGACGCGGCCGGCGCCCAGCTGGAACTCCAGCGGCTCGCCGCGCGGACGGGACGAGTCGAACTGGCGGCCATGCTGGTTCTTTGCCAGCGGGCGGTACAGCCAGCCCGTGTAGTGGACGGAGACGTTGCTGCCGACGATCGCTTCGCGGCCCGTGCCGACCTTGACGTCGTTGACGATCAGCTGCTCCGCGGCCGGGCCGGGCGCGGCGGAACCGGGGACGACGGCTGCCGGTGCGGCCGCAGGCGCGTCGGCCGGCGTGGGTGGTGTCTGTGCCAGGGCGGCGGTACTCAGGCAAACGGAAAGTGCGGCGAACAAGGCGGACAAACGGGTCATGATGGTATTCTTTCTGTTCTGGTTTTGAGGCGGCATCATGATAACAAATCATCCGGCTGAAACAACGATTGCAGCCACCCGCAAGCTGTTTTACGCACTGTGGCCGAACGATGCGGAGCGCGCCGCACTGGCCGCATTGCAGGCCGGCGTGCAGGGCCGCTTCACGCCGCGCGCCAAGCTGCACATCACGCTGGCCTTCCTGGGCCAGCAGCCGGCCGACACGGTGCCGACGCTGCTGGCGATCCTCGACGAACTCACCTTGCCGCCGCTGCGCCTGGAGATCGACTGCTACGGCTACTTCGCCCGCCCGCGCATCGCGTGGGCGGGCATGACGCAGGTACCTCAGCCCCTGATGGACCTGCAGGCCGATCTGGTGCGCCGGCTGGAAGCGGACGGCATCTCTGCCGCCACGCACGGCAGCTTCAAACCCCACGTCACGCTGGCGCGCGAGTCGCGCGAAGCGCCCCCTGCCACCCCGTTTGCGCCCGTGATCTGGCAGGTCGATCGGGCCGTGCTGGTGGAGTCGCTGCCGGGTGGCGAATACGTGGTGGTCACGCGCTAGTCGTGACCTTGTCGATCCAGGGCGCTGGTGGCGTCCACTTCGCGGCGCGGCAGCTTGCGAGCCAACGAACCACGGACGCAGCACGTCGGGGACAGGCACCGTTCGCAGGCTCGGAGAGCCTGCAAACGGAGCCAGTCCCCCAACTACTCGACCGCCGCCGTGCGAGCTCGCTGGGGACTGGCTCCTCTCGGGCCGAACGGCCCGCGAGGTGCCTGTCCCCGACCTTTAGTCAATCCCGGTCGCTGGCGGCGCCACCTGCGCGGCGCGGCAGCTTGCAAGCCAACGAAGCAAGGCGCAGCCGCATCCGTCCACCGTCAAGCTGTTGCAGCTGCTGGACCGCCATCCCGAACTGCTGGCCGAGGTCAGGAACAGCGGCTGACGCGGCTCGACCTTTACTCCGACGTCGCCACCTGGCCCGGCGCAACCGGTGCCTCGACCTCGAAATCCCCCGCCAGCTTGCGCAGGATATGCCCGGCCGCGACCATGCCGAACGTGGCCGTCACCACCATTGCCGAGCCGAACCCGGCGCAGTTGATGCCGGTAAGGCCCGGCTTGGCGCCGGCCGCGGCCAGCTCGTCGCCGTCGACGGAGCACACTTCGCCCGTCTCCGGAAATTTCAGCGGTTCCATCGAGAACACGGCATCCACGCCCAGCTTGTTCTTGCCGTTGGCGGGATAGTTGAACTGGCTGCGCAGGCGCCGCCGCACCTTCTTCAGCAGCGGCTCCTGCTCCGTCTTCGCCAGGTCGCGCACTTCGATGCGCGTCGGGTCCGTCTGGCCCCCCGCGCTGCCGATGACGATCAGCGGGATCTTCTTGCTGCGGCAGTAATGCACCAGCGCCGTCTTGGCGCGCGCGCTGTCCATCGCGTCCAGCACGTAGTCGTAATCGTGACCGCCGATCATCTCGTCCAGGTTGTCCGGCGTGACGAAATCCTCGATCTCCGTCACCTGGCAATAGGGATTGATCTGCGCGATACGCTGCGTCAGTGCCGTGATCTTGGCCATGCCGACCGTACTCGTCAACGCCTGGATCTGGCGGTTGATGTTCGACTCGGCCACGTTGTCCAGGTCGATCAGGGTCAGGCGGCCGACGGCGCTGCGGGCCAGCGCTTCGACGGCCCACGAGCCGACGCCGCCGACACCGATGACGCAGATGTGGGCGCCGCGAAAGCGCGCCAGCGCCTGTTCGCCGTAGAGCCGGGCGATGCCGCCGAAGCGACGGTCGAAATCGATATCGTCATCGGGAAGAGAGAGATTCAGGTCGTCCATGGGGCGTTCTACCGGGCAGCATAAAGGGGTTTATTCTACAATCGCTGCAAGATATACGCCCAACACGAAGAGAGAGCCCGATGAGTGAGTCATTAATGGACGCGGTACCCGGCTTCGACCAGCCGATCGCCGTACTGAAGCACTGCCACGACAAGATCCGCAAGCAGCTCAAGACGCTGCAGAACCTGCTGACCCACCTGCCGCAACACGGCGCGGACGCCGCGGCGCAGAGCGCGGCGGGGGCGGTCATGAAATACTTCAACACGGCCGCCCACCTGCACCATGCGGACGAGGAGCAGGACCTGCTGCCGATGCTGGAAGCGACGGCCACGGGTGCCGACCTCGAACTGATCCGGACGCTGAAGCCGCAGATCCTCGACCAGCATCAGCAGATGGATAAAGATTGGCATATACTTAATTCACAACTGGACCGCATCGCCGCGGGTGCCGCGGCTGAGCTGTCGGCGGACGACGTGGCACGCTTCGTGCAGAGCTACACGGCGCACATGGAAACGGAGGAAGCCCACGTCGCACCGATGGCGAAGCGGCTGTTCAGCCCGGCGCAGATGGCCGTGTTCGGCGAGGCGATGCAGCGCCGCCGCGGGATTGCGCCGGAACCTTCACCGGCCCCCACTTCGGCGCCGGCCGTCAGCGCCGCCGCGATCGCAGGGGGCATCGCGCTGGCAGATTTGCGCATGGATTACGGCCGCGCCAGCCTCTCCGAGGAGGACGTGCTCGATGACGCGGTCGCGCAGTTCACGAAATGGTTTGGCGAGGCGATGAAGGCGCAGGTCAACGAGCCGAACGCGATGACGGTGGCAACGGTCGGCAGCGACGGCCGGCCATCGGCGCGCATCGTGCTGATCAAGCAGTACGACGAACGCGGCTTTACGTGGTACACGAATTACGCCAGCCAGAAGGGCCGGCAGCTGGCGGAAAACCCGCACGCGGCGCTGCTGTTCTTCTGGCCGGAGCTGGAGCGCCAGGTGCGCATCGAGGGTCGCGTCGAGCAGACGCCCACCGAGGAAAGCGACAAATATTTCTACAGCCGCCCGGTCAAAAGCCAGCTGGCGGCGATTGCTTCGCAGCAGAGCGCACCGATCGCCAACCGCGCCGAGATGGAGGCGCGCTACGCGGCCGTCGAGGCGGCCAGCGGCGACGCGCCGCAGCGGCCCGAGCACTGGGGCGGCTACCGCCTCGTGCCCGAGCGCATCGAGTTCTGGCAGGGCCGGCGTTCGCGCTTCCACGACCGCATCGTCTACACACGGGGGGCGGATGGCAGCTGGAAGAAGGAGCGCATCCAGCCCTGAGACGACACGCGCGGCGCTGCAGACGAGTTTTTGAAGTACCGACCGGAGGCTATCTTGTTCGTACAAAATCGACTCAGCGCCTGGGTGGCAGGCGTCACCGACCAGATGACGTTGCCGCTGCGGCTGGAACTGTGGAACGGCCAGGCCATCGACTTCTCCAGCGAAGCGCCGCGCGTGACGATCCGCGTGCCGCATGCGTCGGCCGCGCGCTACCTGCTGCGGCCATCGCTGTCCAACCTGGGCACGGCGTATGTGGAGGGCGACATCGAGGTGCGCGGCACGGCCCGCGACATGATCGGCGTCGTCAACGCGCTGGCGAAAAGCACGCTGAAGCCGGACGGCAAGCTGGCCCGCATCGTGCGCAACATCACGCACGACCGCAAGAAGGACGCTGAAGCGATCCGCTACCACTACGACGTCTCGAACGAGTTCTACCAGCAGTTCCTCGATCCGAACATGGTGTATTCATGCGCCTACTTCGAGCACGGCAACGAAGACCTGGCGACGGCGCAGCTGCGCAAGATCGACCATATCCTGACGAAGATCCGCCTGCAGCCGGGCCAGACACTGCTCGACATCGGTTGCGGCTGGGGCGCACTGGTGCTGCGCGCAGCAGAGAAGTTCGGCGCCCGCTGCGTCGGCATCACGCTGTCGGAAAACCAGTTCGAGCTGGCGCGCGAAAAAGTGGCGCAGGCGGGCCTGCAGGACCGCATCGACATCCGCCTGCAGGATTATCGCGACGTGCGCGGCACGTTCGACCGCATCACCAGCGTTGGCATGTTCGAGCACGTCGGCACGAAGCATCTCTCCGAATACTTCGGCATCATCAGCCGCCTGCTGACGGACGACGGCGTCGCGATGAACCACGGCATCACGACCACCGATCCCGACAACGGCGAAACCCCGTATGGCGGCGGCGAATTCATTGCCCGCTATGTGTTCCCGCACGGTGAACTGGCCCACATCGGCACGGTGCTGCGGGCCATGCAGCAGGGGAACCTGGAAGCGTACGACGTGGAAAACCTGCGCCGCCACTACGCGCGCACGCTGGCGATCTGGACCGACAATTTCGAGGCGCGGGCGGACCGCATCAAGCAACTGGCCGGCGAGAAGCGCTTCCGCATCTGGCACGTGTACCTTGCCGGCTGCGCCTACGCGTTCGACCAGGACCTGATCAGCCTGTACCAGATCGTCTGTGGCAAGGCCGGGCGCCATCCCCGCGTGCTGCCGTGGTCGCGGGGCTATATGTACGACGGCGCCTGACGCTTATCCCTTCAGCCGCGCCGTGTGCATCTTGCGGAACTTCGTCACCTTCGGCTCGACGACAAAGGCGCAGTAGCCCTGCAGCGGGTGCTGGGCAAAGTAGTTCTGGTGATAGTCCTCGGCCTTGAAGTATGGCTGGGCCGGCGAGATCTCCGTCACGATCGGCGCATCCCACACGTGCGCCATCTCCGCCATCACCTGGCGCGCCGTCGCTTCCTGCTCGGGCGACTGGTAATAGATGACGGAGCGGTACTGCGTGCCCACGTCGTTGCCCTGGCGGTTCAGCGTGGTGGGATCGTGGATCGTGAAGAAGATCTCGAGGATGTCGCGATAGGTGATGACGTCCGGATCGAATTCCAGCCGCACCACTTCCGCATGACCCGTCGTACCCGAGCAGACCTGCTCGTACGTCGGGTTCGGCTGCGGGCCGCCCGTGTAGCCCGACTCCACCTTGTTGACGCCCTTCACTTCGAGGTACACGGCCTCCGTGCACCAGAAACATCCACCGCCCAGCACTGCAATTTCAGTTGCCATACCATCTCTCCATATTGATGTTGTTACTGTAACGCATAAGGAGATTAGGTGCAGGGACCGTGCCGGCGTCAGGGACGCAGCCCGTCCAGCACGTCCGATATGGCCCGCACCACCGCTTCCGGCCGGTCCTGCTGGATGATGTGGCCGGCGCCCGGCACGACGCGCTGGCTGCCGCGACTGGACAGGGCGGCGAGCTCCTTGTGCATGGCCAGGTTCTCGCGTTCCGTCGCCTTGTTGAGTTCACTTTGCGGCTTGCCCGGCACGGCGAATGGGCTGACGCCGCGGGTCAGCACGACGAGAGGCAGGTCGCCAAACGGGCGCCGGGCGGCACCGAGCTCGGCGCGGCTGACGTCGAAATGCGCTTCCTCGGACGCCGCCGCGTGCCAGTAGCTGACAGAGGTTTCGGCAGCCAGGCGAGCGGCGGTCAGTTGCCGGCCATAGATGGGCTGTATGCCGCCCGTGCACTGGACGAATGCCTCGCCGCCGGGGACGAACCCTTTCTCGGCCGCGGCAACGCAGTACGGCCAGATCGCCGCCTGTGCAGCGGACAGCTGGGACCATTTGCCTTGCGATGCCTTGTCGAGCCGCGCGATTTCATTTTCATGCTGGGGCTCGACGAGCACCAGGCCCTGCACCTGTTCCGGATGACGATAGGTGTACAACTGCACGTTTCCGCCACCGTACGACGTGCCCACCAGCACGTAAGGTGGCGCGATGCCGGCCTTCTGCAGCAAGGTGTGCAGGTCGGCGACGGCATTGCCGGAAGTGCCCGGCAATGGTGACGGATCACTGTAGCCGAGACCGGCGCGATCGTAGACGCAGGCACGCGTACGCCGCGCAACGGCGGGCTGCACCGCATGCCAGCTCCAGCCCGCATCGGCGGACGGGGCGTCGAACACGACGGTCGGGCTGCCGGTGCCGCTGCAATACAGGTGCAGGCGCCGGCCGCCGATATCGACCATCTGCTGCGGATGGGAAAACGCTACCTGCTCGGCAAGGGGGGACGCCACGGCACTGCCGCACGCGACGACGCTGAAGAATACGGTCAGGCGAAAACGGGTCATGGACAGTCCGGCAGAGTTGAGAAGTTGATGATCGTACAGCGAAAGGACGGGCAACAATCTCTCGGATTCCCACATCGCTTCGCGCTAGCGCGTCCGCAGGCGGCCGGCCCGGCCTCGCAAACTTTGGCATAATGTGGAAAAACAAGGCCCTCTGATGAATACCAGCTCCCCCCGCAACAGTGCACAGTTCGACAGCGCGCATTTTCGCCAGGCGCTGTCGCAGTTTGCGACGGGCGTTACCGTGATCACGACACGGCTGGCCGACGGCACCTTCCGTGGCCTCACCGCCAGTTCGTTCAACTCCGTCTCGCTCGACCCGCCCCTCGTGTTGTGGAGCCTGCGTTCGGCCGCGAACAGCATGCCCATCTTCAGCGGCAATTCCCACTACGTCATCAATGTGCTGTCGGCCGACCAGGCCCATATGGCAAAGCTGTTTTCCAGCCGGGGCACCGATCCGTTCACCCAGGTGGCGTTCGAGCTGTCGCGCACGGGCCAGCCCGTCATCAAGGGTTGCTCGGCCTGGTTCGAATGCCACAACCGCAGCCGCTATCCGGAAGGCGACCACGTCATCTTCGTCGGCGAAGTCGAACATTGCGAATTCGCCCCGCGCGAACCGCTGGTGTTCCACGACGGCAAACTGGGCGGCCTGCACACGCCTGTCTGAGCGCTGCGGAAAAGCGCAAATTGGTGTCGCCATTTCAAAAGCCTGGCGCGGGTTGCCCATTTAGAATGCGGGGAACCGAAACCACAACGAGAGAGACACGATGAGCCAAGCCCGCGCGCAGTTCCACTGGGACGATCCCCTGTTGCTGAACGAACAGCTGAGTGACGAGGAGCGCATGGTGCGCGATGCCGCCGCCGCGTACTGCCAGGACAAGCTGGCGCCGCGCATCCTGGAAGCGTTCCGCCACGAGCGCATGGACACGTCGATCTTCCGCGAAATGGGCGAGCTGGGCCTGCTGGGTCCGACCATTCCCGAGCAGTACGGCGGCCCGGGCCTGAACTACGTGTCGTACGGCCTGATCGCCCGCGAAGTCGAGCGCGTCGACTCCGGCTACCGCTCGATGATGAGCGTGCAGTCGTCGCTGGTCATGGTGCCGATCTTCGAGTTCGGCACCGAGGAACAGCGCCAGAAATACCTGCCGAAACTGGCGACGGGCGAATGGATCGGCTGCTTCGGCCTGACCGAACCGAACCACGGCTCCGACCCCGGTTCGATGATCACGCGCGCGAAAAAGGTCCCCGGCGGCTACGCGCTGACGGGCGCGAAAATGTGGATCACCAACTCGCCGGTGGCCGACGTGTTCGTTGTCTGGGCCAAGGACGACGAAGGCGCCATTCGCGGCTTCGTGCTGGAAAAAGGCATGCAGGGCCTGTCGGCGCCCGCCATCCATGGCAAGTTCGGCCTGCGCTCCTCCGTCACCGGCGAGATCGTGATGGACAACGTGTTCTGCCCGGAAGAAAACGCCTTCCCGGATGTGCGCGGCCTGAAAGGTCCGTTCACGTGCCTGAACTCGGCCCGCTACGGCATCGCCTGGGGCGCGCTGGGCGCCGCCGAAAGCTGCTGGCACACGGCACGCCAGTACGTGCTGGACCGCAAGCAGTTCGGCCGCCCGCTGGCCGCGAACCAGCTGGTGCAGAAAAAGCTGGCGGACATGCAGACGGAAATCACGCTGGGCCTGCAAGGCTGCCTGCAACTGGGCCGCATGAAGGACGCCGGGACGGCCGCGGTGGAAATCACGTCGATGATGAAGCGCAACTCCTGCGGCAAGGCGCTGGACGTGGCCCGCGTCGCCCGCGACATGCTGGGCGGTAACGGCATCTCCGACGAGTTCGGCATCATCCGCCACATGGTCAACCTGGAAGTGGTCAACACCTACGAAGGCACGCACGACATCCACGCGCTGATCCTGGGCCGCGCGCAGACGGGCATCCAGGCGTTCCAGTAAGCTAGAAGCAGCTGGGGACAGGCTCCGTTCGCAGGCTCTCCGAGCCTGTGAACGGTGCCTGTCCCCGACGTGCTGCTTCCGACGCACGTTGGCCACAAACTGCCGCGTCGCGAAGTTAGCACCACCAGCGACCCGGCTTGATAAAACGTCGGGGACAGGCACCTCGCGGGCCCTTCGGCCCGAGAGGAGCCAGTCCCCGGCTAGCTCACACGGCGGCGGCCGAACAGCTGAGGCCATCGAATGCACACGACGGCGGTTGGTCACCCGGGGACTGGCTCCGTTCGCGGGCTCTCCGAGCCTGTGAACGGTGCC
>Ga0265797_10004000_pt1 | contig 22953 bp, 18 predicted proteins | sample P2T30metagenome_FD_192433 | JGI IMG/M metagenome (GOLD analysis project Ga0265797, IMG submission 192433) | Plant litter microbial communities from East Loma Ridge, Irvine, California - P2 T30 | ecosystem: Environmental > Terrestrial > Plant litter > Unclassified | place: USA: California... | reverse complement strand
CCTGACAGCCAGAACGATAAAAACCATTATACATCTTTATGTCGGCATAGAGAAAAACGATCGTGCACAATTCATTCACAATCGGCTCTCTCCGTCCATGTCGATCGACAATCCAACGATCCTAGCTGCGGAGTCCCAAACTCAAAACCCACAAGATATCCAGATATCCACTTTTTTAACCTCCCACGACATCCCTGTGCCATCGGCTCCTCAATCTGCGAGACTCTGGGGTAAAAGAGTGTCTCACTGTTTCGTTTCTTTCAACGTCACGTCATTAGCGAGAGGATTGGGAAATGGAAATGTCGAAGGAGTCGACGTGAGTTGGGAATAGGGTTGTTTGCGCAATCTGAGGCGCGGCCTGGTGGTGGCCTGATGTTGTTTCGGCGGAGGTGCAGGCGGGAACTGCAGTGCTGCGCGTGTGCAGAGTGTTTGCATTGTTGCTTAGGTAGCTGGGTTGCTGAGATAGTGGTTTATTATTGATTATGATGGGTGAGTTGTTTATGTGTCTGTCGCAAAGCCTGCCTGGCGTGAGACGAGATGTCTTCTCTTCACGCAAAGCCGCTGCTAGTAGTCTGGGAAAGCTGAGGTTGACGATCTGCCGCCTCTCAAGCACACACAGCAGAGACAGTCTCGTGGGAAAAGTAACAAGAGTCGAGGCTTGTCGGTCCCAAGCCATCTAGTGCTCCAGATGCCAAACAGACCTCGAGCTGGAAGCACAAGATCGAATGTGGATTAGATAGTTCGACTGTGTCATTGCTTGTACATGGTATCCAAAAAAATCCACAAGAGAAAGGAAATCGTGTGCGTTATAGCCCTATTTGTGCCATCCATTCCTCGTGCCCCCTGAACATAGATCTCAATAGAGAGTGACACTCCTCCCAAACCAGAACCCAAAGAAAGGAAACAAACCCGCTCGATGGTGATAGTAGTAAAAAAGACTCAAAGAAAAATTGGACCAGCTAATGTCCAAGCAAAGCGTTTTGAAAACGTGAGCACATTTTCTGTGCTGGTAGGCCCAATTACATCCTCCTCTTCCTCAATCCGTTAACTCGTCAAAAAAAGCTCATGACACGGCGACAACAGGTGGGAGCACAACAGGCGTCTCAATTGTAGTGTCGACGAGAGGCTCGGCTGATACCTCAACCTTGGGTGCGCGAGCTGCTCTGGCAGCAGCCAGGAAGTCCGCACGCTCTTTCTTGTCTTGGGCGTCAGACTGTGCCCAGTTGGCGCGCATCTCCTGTCTGCGAGTCTCTGATCTGGGCTCGAAAGCAAGCTCGTATGGATCAGGCTTGACGATGAGGAGGGAGTTGCTGGCGTTTAGGTCGGGCTTGATGGGTTGGCCGTTCTTGCCTTGCTTGTGGACGAGGTTGAAGCCCCAAAGAAGGCCGCCGCAGGCAACAATGGTCTCGTCGCGGGTGACGCCCTGACCGAGACATGCGCGCTGGCCGTAGCCGAAGGAAGTCATGCCCATGATGGTGGGGAACTCGGTGAGAGGCTCTTGGAAGGTGGGCCAGCCGGCTTCGAGCCAGCGCTCGGGACGGTAGTTCTCAGGGTCGGGGTACTTGGTGGCGTTGCGTTGGAAGGCACTGTGATGTTGTTAGTATGTTGAAGTGGGATTTGGATGACAAGGTGGCGACACTTACTAGTCGAGAGGCAAGATGCGGGTACCCTTGGGGATGAAATAGCCGTTGTAGAAGTCGTCGGCTTCGACCTCGTGGGCGACACCAGTGGGTACATTAGGTCTCCAGCGCATGGTCTCCTTGATACAAGCGCGAAGGATGGGAAGGTTTGGGGTGTCGGTAAGCTCGGGCATGCGACCGCAGCATTGCTCGTCAATCTCCTTTTGGATCTTTCTTTGCCACTCCGGGTGGTAAAGCATGGCGAGGAGGAAGTAGTACAAAGGTCCGGCAACAGTGAAGATACCGACAAGCGCAACCATGCCGATGGCAGAGGATGCCTCGTAGTCGCCAGTAAGGTTTCCAGTTCTCTCGCCATCGAGGTACTTCTGCATGAACGAAGGACGAGCTTCACCAATCTCCATAAGCTTGCGGGTCTTGAGCAGACGCTCCATCCACCAGGCTTGTTGTTCGTCGTGTCGGGAGCGTTCGCGGATTTTCCATGGGTTGATGCTGAAGGGAAGGTGCCATAGAGGGCTCAAGACGTTGGTAATCGGGCCAGCCGGTGACATTTGGGTCAAAAGGCCCCAGGCACTCTTGGTGCAGTACTCGCTCATATCAGGGTCGTCCCAAGAGAGTTGAGTCATAACCTTGGAGCACATATCCTCGAGGGACCAGGAGAAGTCATCAGGTTCATCGAGGAGACGGTTGAGCCATCTCTTAGTCTCGTGGTACATGGCGCCGTTGTAGCGAGCGTTGCCGGCATCAACAAGTGTAGAGTGGGCGAACTTCCTTTGACGCGCCCAGTGTGCTGTTACTTTGTGTTAGTTGTCGTTCTTAGATGTAGCGAAGCACAAGCGACGTACCATTCTTGCCCATGAGTGGAAGGTATTCCATTGAGCCATGAGTGCTCTTGGCGTCGAATAGTGAGCGAATCTGGGGTCTGTCGGAGTAGATCTTCGCACGCTTGACCAGCAAGTCCTCGGCAATCTTTTCGTCGGTGATGATAATGAAGTTGTCTCCGAGCATTTGTGTGCGGTAAAGAGGTCCGTATGTGTCGGCCCATTCGGCGAACTTGAGCCACATCTTCTCAATGGGCAAGTCGTGGATGCGTCCCACCCATGGCACCAGAGCCGGTCCAGGTGGTTCGGTCGACTTGTTTCTCCAGGCCTGCTTGGATTGAATCTTGTTAAAGAGTGACAAAAGAGTGAAGCCGACAAGGGCTACGCCCAGGGCGACGACAGTAAGAGGTTGCATGATAGAGACTGTCGATTAGGTATGCGGACGTCTCGAAAGCAGGTAGCTTCTCCTCCAGCAGATAGTCTGAGGAGAGATCAAGTAGGAGGATGTGTAGATGTTAAAGCAGCAATGCTGACGGCAAGGTATCCACTGCCAGGCCGGATGGTTCCCGATCGAAACGGCGTTATCCAGGTTCCAACAGCGGTTTGCTGTGGCGAAAGTCGTTGGATGCTGGATCGTGTTCAAGGCAAAAGCCGGATGGCGCTGTCAAGACTTTTGTGGAACCGTTGCCCTTGTTATGAGAGATCTCGAGGGATCGCCAGACAGCTCTGGCCCAAGCGTAGGCTCTCCCACGGCAGGTGAAGCCAATGAGACGAACCACGTTCGGAGAATCCAAGGCAAGGGATAGCGATGCTGCACGGTCGTGGCGCTCTGCAGAGCAGCTCGTCACAGAGTTCCACCCCTATTCTCATCGTGCATACATTATCGGACATTTCTCATCTCCGAATACTGCAGCCATGAATCTCAAATATGCACAATATATAAGTTCGTGCCGCTGCACGAGCGATTGAGATTTTGGGTAAAGGCAACCTGATGCATCTGTGAGGCTCACGTAGAGTTGACCTATGTCAAGCTTGCTGTAAAATACGCGCAGTTGATTCGTCACGGCCGGTGCATTGCCTTCCAACTGCACAACTTCAATGGACACGACATTGCAACGATTGCGAATGCCCAGTCATCAGCCGGTGCCCCGCATATCCTACCTCCGGAGGTAGACAACATCGTCGTGCCGAGACTCGAACACATGCACCGCATGCGCGCCGAGGCCGCCACTGGGAAGGCCTCATGTCTATCTTGGTAGAAAGACAAGGCGGGTCAGATTGCGCCGTTTGGGCAGATGCTTGTTGTCCTGCGAGCGAGCGACATGAGGTAGCAGCGGAGAATGCCATGAAACAGGCGCGAGTATCAATGGTTCAGTGCGCCTCATACCGAGACACGTAACGTCTGGTACGTGATTAAAATGGAGTTCCTGTTGTGGAGAGCTTGTGCTCAGGACGGTGATGCCACAGATTAGCTCCGTCCAGGCTATGCTTATCTTTAGACTCCAGAGGCTTTCAGCATCAGGCCGTAGGGCAGATAACAAAAGCTCCGAGCTCGTTTAGCTTTCCCTGGTTGTTTGCGTGCGCCAAACATCGAGTTGCCAGGTACCCGACGCGTCCGGGCGGCGTGAGCTGAACGCAGAAATCCTGGGAACTCGTATTTCCATGAGGCTGCGAGCATCCGCCTACGTCCAACGCAGCGAGGCAGTGGTGACGATCAGCGCACATGCATTGGTGCGCAGGGATCAACCTGCTGTCGCACAGTCGATGGAGCCGTCAGGTTGGCATTATTGTAGATGGATGCCGAGTCGGGATATCGCTATCGTGTATGACGCTATGATGTACGGGCCCGAAGGGCAGGGCAGTGCGATCGACAGGGCGGCGTAGAGACCGCGTGCAGGGCCCACGACGGAATTCTTACCTTGATGGATCAAAGAATGGGTGAGAGTGGCTGGCGACGCGTGATGGGAGTATCATGGAGCGTGGCTACCGTTGAAGCACGGCATCAGTCCTACAGCAGCGTGTTGATGGATGCGTACATGCATGGCTCGTGTTGTCGTTGTCGATGTTGTGTACCAGAGGCTGAGGCTGAGGCTGACAAGGAAGCGGACGGTGTGCGTCCCGAAGGAGCCGGCGCCACACTTTCAACTCTCGATGCCAGAAGTCTGAGCCGCACAGATCGACTCCACTTCGGCAACTACTGCACTTACCCCTGTACATGTCGCCATCAACCAACGGCCTTCTCTCTCGCCTGCTGGTGAATGGCGGAGACCCGTACGAAAGACTTCCACTCGACCCAGCAACCGCCAGCTACACTACATCGCTGCATCGGTGCCTCAACTCACCGCATTTGACATCTCGGCCACTCGCGCTCCGATAGATGCGGTGGAGGCCTGTCGCCGCACACAAGCATCGCCATGCCCGGCATGCTCCAGGGTAAGGTGTTTAGTTGACGTATTATTATTGATGTGCTTATACCACTGGGAGCTCTCCCGAATATTTTTTTGCTGCCCCTCCCCTCATCCCACTTTCCTCTCATACAACTTGTATGTCCTTTGACCTACTCGTGAATCCTTGGAAATTCATATTCGGCAACATGGCAAAAGAAGGATCAGAGCCCAAGCCGCTTGGCTCATACCCGGAGTCTGGCATCAATGTGTTGATTGTAGGAACTGGTTTGGCTGGTCTCACCGCCGCCATTGAGTGCACTCGCAAGGGCCACAAGGTCCAGGTGCTTGAGCGTGACTCTGCCATCAACACCGCAGGTTCGTTCAGCTGTTTGCCTAATCGATTAAGCCGGACTTATAGCTAACATGCTCGAAGGTGACATGTACTTCATGGGCTTGAGCGCAACTCCCTTCTTCAAGCACTGGCCCGAGATGAAGGCGGAATACGACTCTATTGGCATGCACAATGCTTGGATTGAAACATACAAGCACAGTGGCGAGCAGATGATCAAGCCTCTCAAGGTCGCAGAGCGTCTGAAGGCCGCCGGCCTTGACCCTAAGACTCCTCCCGGAACTTTCCAGATGCGTCCTCTCATCTACAGGATGTTCGTGCGCCAGGTTGAAAAGCTTGGTGTGAAGATCGACTTCAACTCTCACGTTGTCGACTACTTTGAGGATGCCGAAAAGGGAAAGGCTGGTGTCATCACTAAGGATGGCAAGACCTACGAGGCCGACATGGTGATTGCCGCAGATGGTGTTGGATCCAAATCGCAAAAGTTGGTCGGTGGCCAGGTCCGCGCAAAGTCTTCCGGTCGTGCCATGTGGCGTGCGGCCTTCCCCATCGAGCACCTCGACAAGAACCCCGAGGTCAAGGAGCACTACAAGATGGTCGGAGAGAACAACGACGAGCCCATGGTCCGCACTTATCTCGCGCCTGGCGCTTATGCCCTGACTCTGACCCGTCCTGACACCATGATCTGGATTCTGAACCACGACGTAAGTTTCCTGTTGAATTGGTTCAAAGGCCACAGTCTGGCTAACATTACCTAGGCAAATGAGAACTCCGCCGAGTCCTGGAGCAACTACATCAGCTCTGATGATGTCCTCAAGGGCCTCGACGATGTGCCCAGCCCCGACAAGTGGGCACCTATGTTCAAGGAGCTCGTCAAGGTCACACCTCCGAACACAATTGTCAACTTCGAGCTCCTGTGGCGTGACCCGCAGCTCACCTGGACTTCGCCCTCATCTCGTGTCATCCAGATTGGTGATGCTGCACACACTTTCTTGCCTGCGTCAGGTAACGGTGCCACCCAGGCTATCGAGGATGCCATCACCATTGCATCATGCCTGCAACTCTCTGGAAAGGACAAGATCCCTGAAGCCGTCGAGGCCCACGTGAGATACCGGTAAGTTCCCACATTTCATCCGGCTTCGCACCCCGTAATACTGACCAAGTCACCACAGTTTCATCCGCAACGCCTGCGCCCAAAAGATGGGCTTTTCCAACGCCGAGCTCCTCCAGGTCACCGACTGGTCCAAGGTCAAGCTCAACCCGCGTCTCGCCCAGCCCAAGCACCCCCGCTGGGTCTGGGACCACGACCCAGAGGTCTACGCCTACGAGCACTACGCCAAGAACATCGAGACGATGAAGAAAGGCATCAGCTTCGACGAGAGTGGAATCCCGCCCAACTACCCTCCTGGCTACAAGTGGGAGCCCTGGTCAATTGACAACATCATGGATGCCATGCGCAAGGGCGTGCCTGTCGAGCTTGGCCCTGGTAACTGGGATTAGAGTAGATGAGTACTAGACTGCATGTAGGCGCATTGTGAGGTGTTGGTGGCGCTGACTTGGATGTGTCGTCGGACGGACTTTTGATACCTATTTAATGAGAACGATTTATGCTTTCGCGCTTTCGCTTCTCCCCATGGTAATCTCACTCGTCGGTGCTTCATTAATAGTAAACGAAATGAAGTACGAATACAAATCCTTCGTTATCTATGCGCGACACGTGAGAGTGGGGCGCCAACCGAGGCAAACATCGAGGTCCTCAGCTCGTGAAGCTTCAAGGCAACAGTCAACATCATCACTTCAGTGAATGCCGCTGACAACACAAGACATGGGCAAACAATCTTGAGCCTTCTTCCATACCTGTGGTCAAACAAAGGTGGACCACAACAACCACAACAACCACCACCCCGAATCTCAAACCCACCCTTCCCTCGGATTCTCTATCTCAGGCCATCCACCAACCATGGCGCTCTTCAACTGGCCAGCCCAGCACCCCACAACAGCAGGTCTCATCTTCGTCACCTTGATCTCCCTCCTAAGCTACTACGCCTACTCGCAATACCACCTCAACCACACGCGCCGCGCTTTCAAGCTCCGCCATGGCTGCCAACCGGCTACGTCGACACTCACAGGCTTTGGGATTGTGAGCTTGTACAAGATCATCAAAGCGAAGAACGGCAAGCAGTTCCTGGAGTTCTTTCACCGTCGCCATGCGGAGCTGGGGACGACGTATGTCAGTGAGAGTTTGACGAGGACGCTGGTGATTACTAATGACCCGGAGAACATCAAGACTGCGTTGTCGACGAGATTTGAGGATTGGTACGTATCCAGTGTCGTCAGAGTGAGGAGCGTTTTGATCTGACTATAACAATGTAGGGGCATCAAAGAGATCCGCCAAGGCGTTCTCAAAGACTTCCTAGGCTCGGGAATCTTCACCACAGATGGCGCGTTCTGGCAGCACTCTCGCGCAATCCTACGTCCACAGTTCGAGAAGTCGCAGGTCTCTGCGATCGATCAGTTCGAGCCGTACGTGCAGAAACTCATTTCTTGTATCCCCGACGATGGATCGACCGTGGACCTGCAGGAGCTGTTCCACAAATTCACCATGGACACTAGCACCGATTTCCTGACTGGCTCTGGTACAGACTGTCTCGGTGGCGACAAGGCAGCGGACAAGTTTGCGGTTACCTTCGATCAGTGCCTCTCGGATGGGATCTGGAAGGACATGCTTGGCCCGCTCTGGTATTTGACAAACCGCAAAAAAGGCCTGGAGGCGATCAAGTACGCGCACGCCTCTGTCGAGGGTTGGGTGAAGCAGGCGATGCAGGTTAAAAGCTCTGCCGATGCCAAAGAAAAGGGAGAGCGCTACGTGTTTGTCAATGAGCTTGCGCGCCACGAGGAGGTCGACGCCACTCGTGTCCGCGACGAGGCAATAAATATCATACTGGCTGGCAGAGACACGACTGCCTCTCTACTGAGTAACTTGTGGTTCATGCTGGCTAAAGAACCAGAGGTCTACAAGAAGCTGCAAGCCGAAGTGGACGAGCTGAACGGCAAGCAGCCCTCGTACGAGTCCCTACGGAACATGAAGTACATCAAGTACACCGTCCAAGAGAGTAAGGCTTACCCTTCAAACCACCATCTATCAAAAAGATCCTCACTAACTCCACATCTCAACACAGCCCTCCGCCTATTCCCTCCAGTCCCCATCCTCGGCAAACTCGCCCTCAAAGACACCGTCCTCCCCCACGGCGGCGGCAAAGACGGCCTCCAACCCCTCTTCGTCGCCAAGGGCCACCGCATAATGTACAACTCCTACTCCATGATGCGCCAGCCCTCTGCCTTCGGCCCCGACGCCACGGAGTTCAAACCTGAGCGCTGGGCGGACCCTTCACTCAGACCAGGCTGGAACTACTTGCCGTTCGGCGGCGGACCGAGGGTGTGTTTGGGACAGCAGTACGCGCTGACGGAGACGTACTATGTTACGATCCGGTTGATGCAGAGGTTCAGAAAGATGGAGTGTAGGGATCCGGGGCCGTGGGTCGAGAAGGTGTCGGTGACTTGCTGTTCCGGGAACGGGACGCAGGTTGCGCTCACCTAAGGGGAGAATGATCGGACGAGGCTGTCCAGGTTCGGAGTGGTGCTAGCCACGACAGTCATGGCTTCAAGGTGTGCTGCATTTTTCCCGGTCTAGCGTGCGACAAAGTGTTTACTTTTGCTTTGACAGCGAGAAGCCTTACTATGGGCAACATGCTGTTGCGGAGGCAAATCGGAGTCATCTTTGAGGCAGTCTTGCCGCCACTCAGTATTATACCCAGTGTGGAAATGTACTTAAGAGCGACGCCAGGCTGCGTAACCTACACAAATACCTTGTACCAAAGAGTGAATTCTGTACAAGTTTGCATACCAAAAGTTAATTCTCTGATGGACCAAAAGACAAGTGGCCGACCGGCAGAGTCCACTAGCTATGCCTGACCTTGACCCGTACACCACAGCTTCCCGGCCGCAGTCCCGGCGACACATAGTCTGCATGCAGCCTGATATCTTCAATCGTCGTGTCATAAAGCTCCAGCGTCGGGCCATCCTGTCGCTCCGCAGACTTGTCGAACGCTTTGTACTTCCGGAAGATGCCCGCCGTGAACATCTGCAGCTCCTGGTAGGCAAGGTTGATACCGAGACATTGCCTCCCTCCTTTGGAGAAGGTGAGATGGCGCAGGAGTAATTTTGGATCGTCCAAGTAGCGTCCTGGGTGGAACTTGTCGGCGTCTTCGTACCAGTCGGGATGGCGGTTTAGGAGGGGCGCGGTCATACCAATGATTGTGCCGGCGGGTATGATAATTTGCTTGCCGTCGGGGTGAGTGAAGATGAGATCGTCGTTTGGAGCTACACGGTCTTGTCGATGGGTTCCGCTTGGGTACAGACGGAGTGTTTCTTCTATGAGAGCGTTCAGGTATGGTAGAGTGCTGAGTTTCGCCGGATCGGGAGATTGACCTGGGTCAGGCATCACGGTCTCAAGTTCTTCTCTGAGTCGACGGAAGATCGTGACGTCGTTGAGAACGTGAAAAGTCAGAGCCTACAGGGTCGAGGCTGTTGTGTCTGCTCCTGCAATGGTGAGCACCATAGCCTCGTCGATGAGACGTGGTGTCGACTTCTCGTCTTCAGAAGTATTACTTTCCAAAATTTCGTGGAATATGGTTCTGCTTTGGGAGGAGATCTTTTGATGTCGGATATCCTCGATTTTTTCGCCGAGGCCCTGGAACAAATTGTAAGAATGATCAGCTCTCGCGTGCAAGAGTCCGCGGAAACCATACCTCAATGAAGTGAATGAAAGCTAGCACGTGAGGACTCAATGTTGTGATCACCGATGGCGGCAGTTTGCTCATGAGATCAGGAACCCAATGGAAATGGACTGAAATGTGAGTAATGCGACCGGCGCCCATGACCTCGAAGAACGCAGAGTTGAAGTCGTCTTTGAAAAGACATTTATCACCTTCCCCAAGAGCATATGCCTGGATGACATCTTTCGTTGCAGCTTTGTAAGCCACACTTATCGGGAAGGGACCATCGGTATCCTCCCAGCTCTGCATACGCTGGAATAAGTCTGATAAAGTACTGCCGATGACCGGGGCCAATTGACGCACTCTTTGTTGCGAAAAGAAGCGGCTCAGTATGGCGCGGCGGCGGCGGTGCAAATCGTGGTCTCGCGTGGGAAGAACGGACAGGTGCTCCTGGAAGAAGTTCAGAGTTGTCTGCCCTCGCTCACGCTTCTGCAAAGGAGATTGTGGTGCGTAGAGGATGTCGACAAAGCTTGGGTCGTTGACGTGTAGGACATTCGGCGTAATTCGCACAATTGGTCCGTATTTCTGATGCATGCGCTCGACAGCCCAGATATATTGACCGCCGCCGATGATGTCGTGATATGCACAGTACCAAGAAGTGATAGCTTGTACTACGGTCAGACACAGTGCACTGTAATGAGTTGTGAGGTCTACTTTACCAGCAATCTTGGGTCCTGGAAATCTGGCGAGTGGGCTGAAGTACAGGCGATAAATGACGAGACTGAGCAAAGCCAGGACGAGCGCTCCTCCGAGCTTCGATGCAGAGAGCATGATGGCCGCAGTGTGGGTGCGAAATGCCAAGCAGATTGTGAATGTGTTGCAGTCTATGTTTTAGTGAATCGTCACAGATGGTGGGCGTTCGGTCACGCGTAGTCAAATGCTGAAGTTGCATACAACATTGTAGCGCAGTCTAGTCAGTGGGACTTGCCAGAGGAAGGATTAGTGTAACCGAGATACGAGCAGCATTTCTCGCTTATTGAGTTGGTGAGGCTGAGTGCTCAAGGAAGACAGCTACAGACATTAGCCGCAGAGGTGGGGGGCTAGATACACCTTGCAAGTTGCAATGTCTGATTCAGACGAAAGGTCTCATTCGAGATGTACGGGTTCCTGCCGTTTCAATTGACATATACCGGCCGTAGAATTGAGGGTAGTGCCGGAGCCGATGTGCGAGGTGAATGTCAGAGGTAAGGTTGCAAGGAAGAAGCAAGACCCTGCTGTATAGATACTTATGGGCACTCTGCGGGCTTATTCTTGAAGAGGCTAGCTCAGTCCTGGTGCATTGTCCGAAAGTTTGCATCTCGCTTTCGATGAAGGGGATAAATTCGACGGATGGCGCTCCCTGTCATCCCTCTTCTCCACTACCGACATACATATCCCATTATCTCGTCTTTCGACCCCCATACTCAGCCGGCCAGTACGTTAAGAAGTACCAGTAGCGACAGCAGCACTGGCGGCATTACTACTGGAGGCACTACTAGCTGCCTGCGCATACTGAAGATTCACCTGCCTCATATGCAATGCACTCATCGCCACAAAAAGCTTCCACTTGTCTCCCAGCCCGCCATCGCCACTCAAGGCACCACTCCCGGTGAACTCCAACTTTGCCACGACTCCCTTTTCCGCTTTCCTAAACCAGGTCTGCGTGTCATCGGTCCAGACAGCCACGACTTCCTTTCCATCGCTAGACTCCCCCAACACTCTGCTATCGTCTCTGGCATTTCTACTAAAAGAATCTCCAGAGTGAAGTCGCACCAGTTTCCAGCCGTAAGTGCTCTTGCCGTCACGGAGAGATGCCGTTTCGTCGCCGTGAGAGCGGCGCCATTCGAACTTTTCTGCATATCGCTCGTTGCCAGTCACAATAGCGATGACAAAGTCCCACGTCTCATGCTTGAGACTCACATGTCTGCGGAAAGGTTCGCTGATCTCCCTATCGCCTTGGCTGTCGTAAGATTGACTAGCGACGGGGATTGTGATGACAGCTTCGTTCTTGCGTAGACTCCCGCTTGTGGAATTCGCGACAGATGTGCCGTCCGTTGTAGAGCCGCTGTAGAGATCCAGGGTGAATTTGCCGGACCAGGAGATGACTTCTTTGTATGTATAAAGTGGCGCGTCAGCTGTACCGATGTGGTATTCTTTGGTGCGTGACCAGGATGAGTATTTGGGGGCTTTGGAGACTTGGATGGAGTTTGAGAGTGACATGATTCTAGTCGACTTTGTGAGTGTTATCTTGCAGATTCATTCGATGGGTTTGGGCAGTCGGTGTTTTATGGCATTGCCTTGATGCGGCAGGCATAGCATGTATTTGTTGGTCCTGACAAGTGGAGCTTCACAGCTGAAGCTGCGCACAATTTGGTTTTGTTTCAGCTGACTGTTCAGCTCGCTCTCGCTCCTTGCCCTCCATCAAGGACTGAACAGAGAAGGACACTTTACCAGTCACATCATACCGCAGCGCAGCATCTTACTGTATAAGGCGTCCGCCGCTTTGAACTTTGGCCAATTAAAGTCTATATTTGCCCAAAACTGGGAGACCTCGCCTATGCACAGAGATCGGAATCCGAACAATGCGCTGTGATTAGGCGAGACTCGAGACCCTTCATTCGATTATGGCTGGAAAGACACAGGATTGCTAACGCAGTGACTACACATGCCGTATGGGATGGGTGGCGAAGGATAAGTAAGTACATTCATCTCCGGGAAAGAGCCAGTGTCGCTGGGGAGGTGTAACAACTAATACTTTGGCGGACGAAATACTTCGACAATGACTACACTCTAGCAAGACTTAACCTACTGATCATGGAATGATAGATTCCTATAGTCGCCTGTCATATGCTGTCAAGCAAGCCTTTGCTTGAGCACGATGAAGAAGCAGTATCTCACAGCTTGCGCCAGACTACTTGTCCCTCCCAGAGGCAGATTCGATATGTTCCATCTGCAACCCATCGTTCTTCTCTGTGACCCCGCTGCCATCATGCTGTTCTGGAATGCGACCAGACTTTGTCATCTGAAGTGCGTTCCTCGCAATCTCAGCCTTCTCTTCTTCACTGATACCGTACCAGTGGCTCGCGATATGCTCATCGCCAAACAAAGATCCGATCTCTTCCAAGGTTCGTCCTTTGGTCTCCTATATCAAAGTCAGTGCTTGCAAAAACGGATAGTGTGTCGAGCTTGCAGTACTCACGGGAAAGAGGAACCAAATCGCCGCGATATAACACACCGACGGCACGATCAGTACTAGGTAGAACCGCCAGCCAATACTGTTTAGTGCGACCGGAGCAGCCACGAGTGTGATCTCCGATGCGAGGTAGAAGAACGCCAGGCCCCACGCAGTGCCCTGCGAACGCAAGTGGTTTGGCCAGATTTCGCTGACGTAGACATATTGGGTGGCGTCAACGAAAAAGCACCACCACAAGATGAAGAACCAGATGAAAAACACAGCTGCATTTAAACCAGCTGTGTTCGTCGTGTTGAGGTAGGTCGCAGTCAATGCGCAGAGGAAGACGAGAGAAACCGTCACGCCGGTTGCTCCGATAAGCAGGAAAGTCCGTCTTCCCCAGCGATCGATGTACAATGCTGTCCAGATGTTGCCGACGATGGTGAAGGTCGTCCAGCAAGCGTTCAGCAATAGTGGTCTGAAACCTTGGAGTCCGAGAGATGCGTATATCAGGACGCCGTAGTTGGTGAGCACGAAGATACCAAGAAACTGATCGCCCCACATCATGATCGCAGCGATCAACGACCGCCTTCGATTTGGTGCAGTGCGGAAGATTTCGAAGGGCCGCATCACGAACTGGGCATCCATCTCATACTGCTTCTCCATGAGGTAGAATTCTTGGCGAGCGGCAATGTCTTCTTTATCGTCTGGCGTGCGATGCAGGCGTTTGACGACGTCGAAGGCTTCCTCGCGTCTGTTCTTGGACAACAACCAACGCGGAGAGAATGGAATGTAACCACTTCCGGCGAGCACAATGATCGGAGGCAAACACTGTATAGCTAATGGAAACCGCCATGCAAAGGTCGCATCAGGGGACTCGGCCGGGAAGAAGAAGCATGCGAATCCAAGCCAGCCAGCCAAGGTGTATCCGAAGGCATATGCGACTCCCGTAACACACATCATCGCACCGCGAGTCTCAGCGGTAGAGATCTCGCCTTGGTACATGGGAACGACGACTGTATGCTGGGTCAACGACGTCTGTCTGTTAGCAAGAGGTGATACTGACCAGCTAGTATGCCACTTCCGATGCCGGCAATCACACGACCGGCAAGAAACATGCCAATGTTAGCCGAGCCCGCGCATATCGCACCCCCGACGATCAGGATTATGCACCCGAGCTGTATGGTTCGCTTTCTGCTGTAAGCATCCGCTGACCAGGCACTGATTATACATCCGATAATTGCGCCAGCGCTGTTCACGCCGTTGAGAGCACCGATGATATTGGTGGTATATGTGTAACCTTGCTCGCCTTGGGGCGCGAGGTCGAAGTATGCATAGACTAAGTATCTTCAGTACTCAGACATGGTGAGACAGACTATAGTAGCAGTGCTTACAGTTTGGCTGTCCGACCGTGGAGCCGATGATTGCAAGGCCGTAAGCCGTCGAAAGTGTACCCAGCGCCACGAAGACGACAACCCACAAGTTGAAGGCATTAACGATATGCTTGCTTCCCAAGCCAATCATCTTGGCGAAAGTTTGTCTCGTTGGCGTCGATTAGATGCGCCGCGGCGGTACTGTAGCTTGGTGTCTATTTTGTTGCTGTTGACATTGAACCACTGAACGCGATCAACATCTTCGTTGAGAAACGCAGGAGATTGGACTTGCAACCCCTCCATTTCGAGCATTTTTCGCCCGAGGTGTAGTCAGATTCCTTTGCCTGAGACCCCACTCGGATGATTGGCGATCACTTTGATGGGTAAAAGTCAATCCGATTACACGTGGTTGCCACGCTCCGGCTAACGGTGAGGTCCCTTAGGCGTACAACTTTCGTCTCAACAGGCGTTTCCTTTCTTTGAGAAAGATAGATTGGCGAATGCACAACAATCATCTGGTAGGACCCCCACCTCACGTACCGCCGAGGTATGCGTAGGAAGTAGAAGGTACATGTGTACATATCTTGCAGTACATGTATGTGTACCCTTAACGTAGCCAACCCTAGTAACCCCCAACGATGTTTCTTCGCGAACGAAGCATTCACGATAACCAAGAAATATGGAGCAGGAAACCGTGAGGAGCTGAGTGACGAACACATGTAGCAAGTTCGACTCATGCGTAAACCAGCCTCGAGGATCGTGCGTATTCCATACGAGTATTGCTGTCATCAAAGCTGGCTTTCAAGCGAATAGTCGTCGTGGTAGCGTATCGAGATACGCTTGAGGTCCGACGTGAACTTCGTCTAGTTTACACGTTGCCTAAAGACCGCGGAGGTGAGTATACGTAATGTCCTACGGGCTGACCTTGATGTCGAAGACCATCCTACCTCGCGGTTTAGGTTCAAACCTCGTACTGGCCTCTCGGCGGCACAGCTAATAGTACGGACTTTGAAGCTAGACCGCGAGCCTGCGCGGATACAGACCGTGGAAAATGACAGGAGATGGAATAATGCGTCCGGAAATCCACGAAATAGTGGTGGCCATTGGGTCTTAGGGCATTGATATCATTGGGGGTTGTCCAAGGAAGCTCTTGTATGCTCATGCCATGGTAGCAAGAATGGCGATCTAAGCACTGAAGCTATATCGCAAGCACCTATATCATCTTGCTGTCAACAGGAAGATTGCACCATTGGTAAAGCGAGCTGTTAGCGAAGCAGGTTGCTTCTTGGATATAGCTGTACAGCACATGACTTGATGCGACTGATCCTTGGCTGGCTGGACCATGGAACTGGCTCCGAGCTGTCTAATCACATATGGAGACAGCTGTGCTGAAGTGGCTGGTGCATGCACCGCATGAGGAGCTCGGTGTGCCCGCGTTGGCTGAAGGGGTATGTACGCACGAGCTGAAAGCTGCGTCGACGTGGAAGATCTCAAAGGATCGTGGTTTTTGGAATTTTGGGAGCTGCAGGCTGCAGCTAGGAGAGATTATTCTACTGTACACGCATGTAGCTAGCGAGCTGCAGGGTTGATCAGTCGATGTGTTGCGGTCACTGTGGAGAGAAAAGGACGCGACGCGGCGATCGACTGTGCCGTCCCGCCGCCACACCGAGCACACCAACCCAAAGCGGTTGGCAAAAGTGCCTGTATTATCCCGTTCGGGCGGTCCCACAGAAGACGAGTCCACCTCATGTCATCAACACCGACGCAACTTCTGCGCCTCTGAGCTTTCTTTCTCTCCGCAAAGAATACGCCTTACTCTCTTGGTACTTCTTTGAGGGCATCTGCGCCACTTTTACTGCATACTAAGAGCTACTCCACTTGATGTGACGCTCTGGTGGGCTATCTCAAAAGGAGAGATCGACCACAACCCTGTATGAAGTCACCCTGATCTCCGGTACGGGGCCATCGGATGCTCAGCCGCTTATGAACTGTTGGCTGCGATGCTCTCTTGCTCTAGGATGTGGACGAGTAAAGATGCAGTGTGTTGTGGTAATATCACCCATCACCGTACGGCTCAAACGACCAGCTTTTGCGAACGTAAAGTAGCTTGCTGCAGCTCAAGGAAGCTCAAAGATACTGCAGAAGGTGCCGGCGGGGCATCGTAGCTGCGTTCGCATCAAATGATGCCATGTCCAGACCACGACGCCAATGCTGCATCTGCGAACGTTCCACATGCTCGGAGACAAATTTGATTCCAATGGCCCTCTACACGCTAATGTACACTTGAGACGTGCCAATGGTTCCGTATGGCTGGAGGACCCAATGATGAGATCTCGGACTCGCCGGACTTGGAAGAACATCGAATGCCATTTCTCGGTATTGCGGGGACTGGACGTTAATGCAACGCTAACACAGCTAACGATTCCTACTGAGATGGTGGAAGATCTCAGCTCCAGCATGACGGAGTGAGAGGTTGCGCCCGGATATCTGGTGTCCAAGCTTGACGGACATTTTGTCGCATATAATGCTCTACTGGCCTCCAGCCTGCGCCTCAACTTCCAATTCCACTCTACTTTACTCTATCCATAACACCGCCACAATGGTCCAAAGCGATATCGACCAGAGCCGCGTCACTGCTGGCCTCTTCAATGCTGGCGTGGATGTCAACGTCACACCAGACAAGCTGACCTCCCTCAAGCTCAAGACATTGAACGATGAGCAAGATGCTCGCTCCGAGGCCGGCGGCCTGCCACAGTTCGGAGGTCGTGCCTCATTGCTGCGAGCTGGAGGTGGAAGAAGGATCTCTGGCGCGCAAAGCGTTGTTGGAGGTTCCAGGACTGTGCAAAACCGCTCTTCACGCTTGATCACCAGCGGTGGCTCGCGCAGGCAGAGCTCCTTCTTGGCCAACCACCGCAGCAGGATGTCTGCAGATCTCACTGCTCAGGCCGAGAGCAAGTTCACTACCCTCATTGAGCTCATGACATCTGCCAGCAGGGAGGCATCTTCCTTCAAAGAGTACTGGCTCGCCCTCATGGCCGATCGCGAGTCGTTCGACCGTGAGCGCGAAGAGCTCATGCTTCAGATCGACGAGTTGACCGTCCAGACGACTGAGAGAGACGACGAACAAGACATTCGCAACCGCGAGCTCGGAGACGCTAGAGGCGAGGTCGAGAAGCTCCTCGCCATTATTAGTGTCTCCAAGGACTCCAACACTGAGCACGAAAAGAGACTCGCAGAACGCGATACTGAATTGGTATGGTTCCCTGCAACATACCATCTCATAAGAATATCTTTGCTGACCACAACCATTAGGATCGTTCCCGCAAAGACTACTCAATCTTGCAAGCCTCTTTCTCTAGCCAACAACTCCATTACGACACACTGAAGGCTGAGCTTGAAGCCAAGAACGCACAGCTACGTGATCGCGAAGCTGAGCGTGACAGCGCCATCCACGACGGCGAGAGACAGCGCAGCGACAACCGCAACTTGGCAAGAGAGCTGGCGGACGCAAAGAACAAGAACACCGATCTTCAGTCACAGCTCGAGGCCGCCCGCAAGGAGGTCCTTCACCTGACTGAACGCACACGCACTCTTGAGCACGAGCGTTCTGAGCTCCTTTACGAGAAGGACCGTTTGCAAGATGAACTCAAGCGTGCCAACGCTAGAGTCGGCGAGATTACCAGAGAGCTCGAGGCTTTGACCACAAAGTACGATACCCTCCAGAGAGACATCAACGCCCTCCGCACTACTCTTCGCACCACCGAGTCAGAGCGCGATGAGCACGTTACCGTCATCGAGCGTCTCCGTCATGAGATCAAGGACAAGACCACCCGTCTCGGCCACACCGAGTCCTATGTCTCGGATCTCAACCTGCGTCTTGAGCAATCCAAGAGAGAAGTCACCACTACCAACGAGAAGCTCAGCCACATCACAGTCGAGATTGAGACCCTCAAGACAACTCTCAGTGATAGGCAGGATGCTTTGCGCCTGGTCAACATCGAGAGGGACAACTTGAGGGATGATGTTGAGACCGAGCGTCGCAAGGTCATTGACATTCAACGTACAGTCACCCACCTGCAAGACCAGGCCCTCAGGACCGAGAACACTACTTCCGAGCTCCGTGCCGAGGCCATCAAGCTCAACGAGACCATCAGAGAGACCGAGCGCTCTCGCGACGAAGCTCGCCACCGCCACGGACCTTTCGAGAAGGAGATCGCCATCCTCAAGGAGAAGCTCGCTCTTGCTCTCCGCCAGCACGGCGAGTCCATCGACGCCCGCGACTGTGCCCGCCGCGAGCTCGACGAGTTCAAGGTCCAATACGAAGAGACCATCGAGTCCATCGAGTCATACCAGGAGTCCGGCCAGGAGCTCGAGTTCGAGATCGAGTCCCTCCGCACTCTCCTCGCAGAGGCACGCGAGCAAAAGGAGCGCGCCATCTCCGCTCGCAACTCTGCCGACCGCGAGAGGGATCAGAGCATCGCTGCATTCGAGGAGAAGTGCAGGCAGCTGGAGAAGTTCGAGGAGCAGAAGATCAGCCAGTTCCACTCGCTGCAGAAGTCGGAGGGTAACAGGCAATCCGGCTCTTCGCGCATTGTGTCTAGGACCGTGACGCATCAAGGCGGCGGTCACAGCAGCGGCGAGCACCATGGTGGTCACCACCACCACCACAGCGGACACGAGCACGGACATGACCATGGAAACGGCGAGGCGAAGGATGAAGAGTTGTAAATTGCTGTGTTATGTGTATGAATGACTTATGGAATCTGAAAGCTTGGTTTTTTTGTAGTTGACATAATATCAAATAGTGTTTTGTCATTGCAACTCGGTCTCCCGTTTCGTCGCATCCAATTCGTTGAGTATCGATTATGTCGATTGACTGCCCAAAAATCCGTTGCTATCCTTTCTTCAAGATGTGCTCGCCATCTCCCCTCTACACACCCAAACCCTAAATGACTCCACGATAGTCTATCATATCCAGCAAACCCCCGCTTCGACAACACTCGCTATCATCTCGCTTGGCTTGTATATGCATACTAGCGTGCATGCTGCACGTAAGCAAGCCCGAGCCACAACCACTTACATACCCAGCCTGTTCCGCCGTTACGATAGCCTTTCGCCGCACGCTCACTTCCCCAAGCCCGACTGTAACATGAAGCAACCGCCACGCTCGCTCGCTCGGTCCTCACCATGAGTTTCGGCTTCTCCATAGGCGATCTCGCCACTCTCATATCTCTCACCAAGAAAACCTACGACAGCTGGAGCCAAGCTCCAAAAGAGTACGCGGAGGTAGTGCGGACGCTGAGCGAAAGCAAAACGCTGCTGTGCCACGTCGAACGCCGCTTCGACATGCTCACAGGGGCAGGAGCCGGGAACGATGTCGATGTCCAGAAGCAGAAAGAAATCGCATCTTTGCTGAAAGGCTGCCAGAGCGCCATCTCCGAGCTGCGAACAGTAGTCAAACGCCGCCGGAAACTAGGCCATTGGGATAGGATCAGGCTGGGGTCATCCGGCCATGTGCACGAATGCAGAGCTCGACTTGCGCGGCATATCAACATCCTCACGCCGTTTCTGTTCTCGTTGGAATTGGAGTCTATCGGGAAAGATGTGAGCTGCCTTCCGGCTTCCATTCTGGATCGCTTGCCGCAGGTGGTGGCTCACGCGTTGCCTGCGGCGCTGGGGAAGATGATTGATGATAGGATCGAGGATTCGAGGACGGCTAGGGGGTCAGTTATGACTACTTATGGGGAGGAGGATGATAAGATGGCTTATAGAGAGTTGAGGAGGAATTTGAGGTTCTTTGGGATAAAGGACGAGGTTGTGAGACAGCAACGTAAGAAGCTCGTTGAGTTTGTCAAGACGTTGACTCAAGACGATTACAACTCGACAGCGAGTGAGGCGGATGATGAGCACCAAGTTTTGGAAGAGGAAGTCGTCTCAGTGCCGTCGCCTCCGCTGTTTCCATATGTTGAGGATGTGGACTCCGCCGAAGAAGTCGAGCTAGCGTTCGAGATATTGGCAGGCACAATAAAACGCCGTCAGTACCAGGCATATGTAGAGACGGAAGACGAAGATGATCCAACGGAAAGTACAGTCGCCGAGCCCAGCAACGATAATACGGCAAGAAGACCAGCAAACGCAGAAGAGTCAGAATGGCACTCCAGCAAGGCGCACATGGTGAAAAAGGCTGAGAGCGGAGCCAAAGACACACTGGACACCACACAGAATGCTGATACCACTTCCGATCTCGGCAAAAGCACATCAGCTCCCAAAGGCCGTCGGAAGTATCAAGCCTACGCGGAGACAGAGGATGAAGAAGACATCCCGGAAACTTCATCGACGTTACTGTCGGACTCCTCCGTGCCAGAAGATAGCAACATCTATTCTCCGAAGAGCCAGCCAGATCCTGTTCCTGGGGCGAAAGAACATCCTCCGTCCTCAAGCGAGTCGGACGACGTAACGCCGCCGCCAACACCACATCTAGATGCCAATCACAAACCAAACCCTCGCAGAAACACACAAGCAAGCCCTCCCTCCAAAGCACCCGACCGGCCAACACCACAGACCAAACCCGGCCGCAGCCCAAGAAGAACAAGATCTCGAGCCTTCGCCGTATGTGGCGACCTAGAGTATCAAAAATGTCTCGACTCGTCCTCATCGGAGTCGGAAGACTCCAAGTCAGTGGCTACTCATGGGAGCCACGAAACTCGTTGTAGTTCGTGTGACCAGCAGCTAACTTCCGGTGACGAGGACTCATGGAGACAGCTCAGCAGTGATGGCAGCCAGTGCAGTGACTCTGAGCAGCAGCACTCAGAAGTCGACGACGACGCTTCGAAAATCGCGCACAGCGGTGACACAGATGGAGAAGAGGTTTCTTCCACCAAAGCCACCCAAAGGTTCAGCGCTCGCAGACCTGACAACAGTCAGAAGCGCACAAAACGTAACGCAGAACCCAGCACACCCCTATCTCCCCCATCCTCAGATTTAAAAACCTCGCCACCACCCCCCAACCGACCCCAGCGCCTCCTCGAATACACCCCCCTCCTCGCCACCTCAGAAGAGCCCCTAACAATCCAACTGCACATGCCCCCGGGGTACACTCTCCACGTGGAAAACGGCCGCATCGCACAATTCCACAATCCGTGTGTTCCCAACACGCGGCGGCAATATTTTTCGACTCTGCCTCCTCCGAGCAAGGAGTATCGCTATCACCCGTTTTGCCGGCATGGGTTCCCGAGCCCGCCGCAGCTACCGGGGAGGATGGCGTGGTGTGGGTGTGAGGGTTTTCGATGGACGGAGGAGTTGGAGGGGTGGAATCCGGGGTTTGTGGATGGGTTGAGGGAGTGGGTTCTGGGGTGAGGGGGGAGGATGGGTGACGGTGTGAGAAACTCGATGTAAGTGTTGGTTCTAGAGAAGGGACATCCTGCTTTGACGAGAGTGAGTAAGATGGAGTGGGTTAGAAAGCGTGCCTTTTGGACATGGCATTTTCGGCATTCTTTTTCCTATCTGCATTAAGTTTAGATACCCGCAGCAGCAAGATCAACATACTCGCCAATGTACGACCTAAGGTAATCCAACTTGCCGAGCTCCACACCCTCCTTACGCAGAATGTTGTAAGCAGTGGTCATGTGGAAGAAGAGGTTAGGCACCAGCCATCCGTTGACGTATCCAGTAGCGGAGACGTCAACGCTCTTGCCGGGGCCGAAACCGATGGAGATGGTAGACTCGTCGCGGCCGTTGATGGTGGCCTTGTCGGCGCCGTTGACGATGGCGGAGACCTCGTCGATGCGGGCGTAGAAGTCGGCGAAGGTCTTGAGGTCGTTCTCGAAGGTCTTGGCGGTGGTGCCGCTGAGGCGGGCGACGGCTTGCTGGGCGGTCTGGGTTGGGTTGTTAGTGAGGTGTCGGGTTTGGGGATATTTCAGGTGGTAAGACGAACGTTGGTGATCATGTGGATCTGGAAGGCAAGGGGCAGCATGTCAGGGTGGAGGCGAGTCTCGGGGAACTCAGAGGCCTTCTCGGAGGCCTCAGACTTCTTGAGGATGGCCTTCAAGGACTCGAGCGAGTGCTTGGCAGGCACGATGGAGGCGTCGTAGATAGTGTAGGCCATTTTGAGAGATGTGTAGTGGATTGAAGGAGGGAATGCTGTGACTCGATGTTCGGGGTTGTAAGAGATATGTTTACGCTTACGCGGGGGACTACGGTTATATATAACAATTCTCGAAGTAATTGATGTCACTTGCCGGGATTTGGCCACCGTTGATTGAAGGATGGGAAAATGGCTAACACGGGGCGATAGTGGAGATATCGTGGTGGTGAAGGTTTAGTTCAGGTTAAAGTGCAAAGCGGTCAAAATTCGACCCTGAGATCCACATGCTTACAAAGACCGGATACCGTCTAGACGTA
>Ga0265797_10003999_pt1 | contig 22955 bp, 18 predicted proteins | sample P2T30metagenome_FD_192433 | JGI IMG/M metagenome (GOLD analysis project Ga0265797, IMG submission 192433) | Plant litter microbial communities from East Loma Ridge, Irvine, California - P2 T30 | ecosystem: Environmental > Terrestrial > Plant litter > Unclassified | place: USA: California... | reverse complement strand
GGAAAGTTACCAGGCAGGCCATGCTACTGAATATGGATCTTGCTGGGCTCAAAGACGGTAGCCTAACGGTCGGTATGAGCGCTCTCACTGGTGATTTAACATCGATTAGCGGCGGAAGTGGCTCGGGAGAGAACACATTTCTGACCGCAAACAACACCGCTGGCATGGCCCGGGCACAAGCATATGTCGACGCTAACCTCACTTTGCCACTGTTCAGCATTCACTTCACACAAGTGATCAGCGCTCCAGAACTCCCTGGACCTGATGGCATTGATTATTCGTACATTGCCTTGGATATGATGTTCACGAGTGCTCAGGACGCGACCTCCTCTTCTGATGTTGGCGCTCCGGTCTGCCCAGGCCTGGCGACCTCACAAAGCTGGTACGAGATCGAAGGGTACAAGCTAATGTGCTTTTTGAGACGCTGTGCTAACTTGATGCCTTCTCTGTAGCAAACTACGGCCTGCGGTTGTCAGCTATCCACTCCAGATCACGAACTACACAGGGGCACATGTCTTGAACGGTGTTAGGCTCGGGACACCCCACATCCAGGGTGGCAACTCCAGCCACGTCGTCCTGAAAGAAGAGCCTTACAATATCAGCTCGAAACAACAAGGCGGCTTCCATGTCATACGCCACGAAGACATCAATGACTCGATGCTTAACGTCAAAGCACGTCTTGGCGGCTTGCAGCTTGCTTTCGAGACGTATCTTGGAGGTAACGCCAGTATGTCCGTCCAAGGTGCTTCGGGGTTCACCCCTAACATCATGGGAGGCGTTTACAAATACGTGCTCAACGCGGAAGATGTCCAAGGGACATGCGGCTATCGATGGATGAACCCTCTCGAATCAGGGAACCAGACAGAGAGCTTGACACAATCTGTGGTGTCCTCAATCAACGAGATCATGCTGCTCACCAATCTTGGCGTCCCAGCACTTTGGAACACCAGCTCTGCTCCGCAGGCAGCAGCGACTCCTTTCAACGCCACGATGTATCGCGATACAGTGTACTACAGCACGAACATCTACTACATGATCGGCGCCGTGGTTTCGAACTTCATCTGCGTGCTTTGCGTCTTGCCATCTTACTGGGGTTTCTGGCAGCTGGGCCGAAAAGTCGCCTTGTCGCCGTTTGAGATTGCTGCTGCTTTCCGCTCGCCCATGGTCAACACTGGCGGAACCATCGATGACATTCTGAGAGAAAATGGCAGCCAGCCGGTGCAGTTTGGTCGCATCGTGACAGGCGATGCCGCTGGGCAACTCGGCGTCGCTGAGCCGGAGTTCGTCGAACGCGCACACCCGGCGATTGGCAGTGCTAAGAAGGAGATCAATGCGACAGTCACAGGCGTTTTTGGGAAAAGCGCTGCCCAGTGATCGCCATCGACTATCTCAATGGGGCTTGGATATGTAGTGTCCGTTGGAGAGACTGCAGCAAACAGTCAAGAGTCGTTTGACAGATTTTTCACAAGATTAAGAATGGCACGTCTTCATATCGCTGTGTGATACTGTCATACAGTCCTATGGGCACTTCCGGTCTCGGGCTGGCAAGACCAGTGCTCTCCTTATGTTGGGCCAGAATCGACGAGAGTCTGAAGCTGGAGATGGTGATTGCAAATATCATTGCGCTGTCGTGAACTATACATCAGCGTATAAGTGTACCTAGTCCTTTGGGATACCCCTCACTGCCATTCCATTCTCAAAAAAAGCAGAGGTTGAATGCCTATTGCTTCTGACACTCGCGCTTTCGACCTGGCACAAGAGCGTCGCTCGCTGCACCACTTTTGCGGCAACTGCTCAGCCATCGAACATCTCGTCTTCTGCGGATCCGAAACCCTCAGACATACAATATTTTTTGGCCTCCACGACAAGTGGCAAAGTCCTGTTGGCGCCGACGCAAACATGCTTAGTGCAGACGCACTTTCACGCTTGTCTTCACATCTCTCCCTCAGACCTTCTCATTGCAATCTTCCATGGCAATAAGCCGCTCGACTTCCTGCGTCGGCTTCACGACCAATGTCGCCCACTCAGTGCCATGAATCTCTTTGTCGATAGCGCGTAAAAGCGGCTGAGGCCATCGCCTGAAGAACCATATGTTCGCGCGCTTCTGACACAGTAGCGCGTACCAGGCGAGCAGGACTAAGGCGATAGGATGACGAGAATCACAAAGCGCAAAGAAAGGAGCTTCAAATTCGATAGCCCAGCGTTGTATGAGACTGGCGGAGGAATGGTCCTTAGGGGACTCGTCCAACACAGCCATGTTGATGAAGAGTTTGTGTACTGACTTTAACGTGGCAGTCTGTTGGTCCGCATCGGTGATGTGTTGGAATACCAATCGCTCGAGCTCCAATACTTCGGGAAATTTCTGCGTCAACGTAGCCTCGATCAGAGTGGTGTCGTATGACCACCCTGGATTATTGGTCAAACCCTTATCGGCCAGTAGCTGAGGATTTTTTGCAATGACAGCTCGTATCCCGCGAGCCATCCGGAAAGAGTCTAGAAGATCCCCGATGTGATCGCACGGATCAGATGTGCTTGGGCGAAGCACAGGCTCCGCAAAAGAGAAAAGAGAGTTGAAGCCCGAGAAGCAGAAGATGGCTTCTGCATGCACGGAGCTCGACGCCGTGATATGGGGACGAGCCAGCTTGATGGCAGCTCCGTGATGCGAGATAGCCAAGGCGTACCATTTAGGCTCGTCTGGATGAACGCTCGTTAGATGGAGAGCTGCGACAGCCAAGATTATGTGCAGGACTATCGCAAGGTCAGCTTCGTGGTTTACCGGATACGGGTCCTAGGAGTATCCGAGCACCATCATGGTCTCTGGTATGTGAACTTACCATAAGGATGCTGGAATCCCAAGTCGATCTCGCGGCCTCGATTCTGCCGTAGCGATTCTTCTGCGTCATGGTCGGAGAACTTGGTGTCACGACCCGAATGCCAGTCGTGCAAGAGTTGTAAGTCCTCGATATTGAGCTGTCTCTCCACCACTTCGCAATCAGTTGGTGATTCGGATGCACTCAAGCTGCAGGATGAGTTGAGGCGTTTGCAATTGGAGCATGTCGGATAAATCTCATCGCACTGGAAACACAGTGAGCGGCAAAGCCTTCGATATATCGATGCGAACATGTTTGCGAACTGAGGTCTAGGAGTAGGTGAGAGGAAGAAGGAAAGGCTGACCTTATAGTGCCTCTTCTTGCACTGGGCGCAGCCATTGCGAGACTTATTATGCGTCTTACGGCGACGGCCTCCGGTCGAGGCCGCTGGGCTATTCGCAGCCATTGGATGCAGAAGGATCACTGTACACAAGTTGTCGGAAGATTGCCACAGCCGGCAGGACGAGGCCGTACCTATACGGCACCATGGCATTCTCCACTTCTGGTCCTGACGGCCGTTGATGTGAAAGGTACATCGCAGGTCCCGCTTTTCTCGAGCCAATCATAGTCTTCGCGTATTTTATACGGTGCAGCTCCAGCCAAATTCTCCACCGGACCTTCATTGCAAGCGCAGTTAGGGTTTGACATTCGTCCCGCATCCTTCTCGGGTTCTCTTTGATCCTGCCACAATGATGCAGCCAGATCGAGTGTTTCCGAGGCCTTTTTCTAACTCTTTCGTCTTGACGGTACAGCTGTAACCAGATTAAGTAGCTCCCGATGAACGGTGACAACGAAAGGTTCGCTGATATTCCACAACAGTCATCACAATTGTGGTATCTGCGCAGAAACGTAGGGTACAATTTTCTAGTTATGAACTATTTGAGCTTAATCTCAAGCACATACGACCATAGGTCAGTGAAAACTGGGCATCCCGTCCGCTCTGCCATACATAAGCACTGAACCGGGCGACTAGTACTAGAGTGGGTGACCATCTGGGAATCCCGCCTGTCGTATGTTTTTGTGTTTTTGGCCGCCGAGCTCCCTTGGTCATCACCACTAAGATAGAACTGGTGTTGCTCGAGCAAGTTCGCCTGTTGTTTGCTTCTGTGTTTTGGCTGCCGCTGAGCTCCTTCAGGAATCGGTGAAGACCCCGAAGCACCTCCTGCACATTCGCCTATTGTATCTTTTTATTTTGCTACTGGCAATCCTCCAGCCATTAGCAAAAGAGCCTGAACCACCTTGAGATTCCTCGTCTGTTTGTGCCATCCATCCGAATGCAGTGTCCAGACCGTGCGGCACTCTCGCTTCCCACAGACACGGGATATCGCGTATTTGCCCATGTGGTGTGAGATTCAACAAGCCGTACGCCACGCGATCGAGACGAGCATATCAGCCGCGTCGCGTAGATCTCTGCAGCCAAGCAGCCACAGTTTAATTCTACCGGAGGATCGATGCTTGTGGTCACAGACGGAGATGCTTGTCTTGAAGGCGCGAGCTTGAATGTTTTAAGCTGTATCGCTGATTCTCGGACTACCGGATACTCGTGTGTCAACTATAAGCGAACATGTAGTTTTCTTCGTTATCTAACAAGTTGGTAGATGCGCCATGGATCATGGCAGCTTACTACATCTGATGAGCCGTTTAGACGATGCACCTGTATCCACACGCGGTGGGCCGCTGGCTTGATATTTTCTGGACCCGCCCCAGACTCCCCAGAGATCAACCCACGGAGAAGTGGACCATTCTGTTGCCACGCGGGTCGCGCGATTGCCTCAATGCTGATGGTATTTGTCCAGAGCACTCTTTGCTCGATCGGACTCTTCCAAACCGTCTTTCGGCTGGCTCGAGAACTGTGTTGATTCCAGCGCGCTCAGTGGGCGCGCGGTTAAATGCATTTAGCCTTAGCCTGCATCTCAAACGCCACCAGCAACAATCTAACCAGTCAGTACCCTGGCAAGTACTCTAGTCACCCATTCGAAGCGAATGTTCCCCATGCGGGGCTCCAGCACACTTGACCACGAACTGCCTAGATCCCACGAGACTTGTGAGGCTACAGACAAGACATGGTGGCGCCTTGGTCGAAGCTTAGCACTTCCCGAGCCTAGACTACCATATCTGGGTTGGACTCGGAGTTGGATGCCATGCTTCGTAGGGCCCGCCCGTGAGGCTATCGGCACGAGTGCGTGTGCAACCATGCGTGCTCGTGATTCCTGGGAAACCTGTCGGCTAAAGAGGCCAAGCCGTCTGACAGGTCTACGATAAAGACGCCTTAGAGCCCATGCGAGCTACTGATTGTTCGACTCAGCTCTCTACTCTCGTTATCAACCCCCAGCTACACTTCACCTTGGAAGTTGGTTCAGTGGGCAGTGCTTCTACCAACGAGACACCTAAACACTCGAACTATACACAATGGAGGCCCCTACCAAAGGTACCTTCCGCCTGGCGGGACGTGAGTTCCCAGCTGTGACCTGGTACAAGGACCCTGCTCTACGAAGGACCTACATCTGCCTTATGTTCGTCATCCTCACGTCGGCCACGAACGGTTACGATGGTTCCATGATCAACGGTTTGCAATCGCTCCAGTACTGGCAAGAATGTGAGAATCTCTTCACAACTCTATGGAATCCAAACCAGCTAACAACTCTTAGACTTCGGGTTCCCCAAGGGCTCCCTCCTCGGTCTTCTGGCTTGTATCATGTCCATTGGTTCTCTCGTCGCTTTGCCTGTGGTTCCTTACATCGCAGACGGTCTGGGAAGAAGGTGGGGCATCATGATCGGCTGTCTGATCATGATCCTTGGTGTGATCCTCCAGACTATCTCGATCAACCTGAAGATGTTCATTGCCGCTCGCTTCTTCCTTGGATTCGGTATTGCCATTGCCCACGGAGCTTCACCCCTTCTCGTCACTGAGCTTGTGCACCCTCAGCACCGTGCTACATTCACGACAATCTATAACACCACGTGGTACATCGGAAGTTTCATCGCTGCTTGGTTGACATTCGGCACGAACCACATTAGTGAGTACAGCTTACCATATCCTACATCCTGGCCTTTTGCTGACATGATTGCCATCAGACAGCAACTGGTGCTGGCGTGTACCCTCTCTGGTGCAGGCTCTTCCTTCTCTCCTCCAGATGTCCTTCGTTTGGTTCGTCCCTGAGAGCCCGCGTTTCCTCATCGCCCACGGAAAGGTAGAAAAGGCCCACGAGGTTCTCGCAAAGGTCCACGCCAACGGCGACCGCGACTCCGAGATTGTGATGCTCGAGCTGCAAGAGATCAAGGACACCATCAAGCTTGAGCAGGAGTTCGAGAGCAACGGATGGCTCGAGCTTGTCAAGACCAAGGGCAACCGCCACAGGCTCGTCATTCTCTTGTCTCTTGGTCTCTTCTCGCAATGGTCTGGCAACGGTCTCGTCAGCTACTACCTCAGTAAGATCTTCGACTCCATCGGAATCACAGACAGCAACACCCAGCTCGTCATCAACGGCTGCCTTCAGATTCTGAACATCATCGTCGCCACCACACAGTGCTTCTTCGTCGACAAGGTCGGCAGACGCCCGTTGTTCCTCACCGCTACCACGGGAATGCTTGTCACTTTCGTGGTTTGGACCATTTGCTCTGCTCGCTACACTCTCAACGGAGACAAGGGTGCCGGCAACGCCGTGGTAGCCATGATCTTCCTCTACTACGTCTTCTACAACATGGCTTGGTCTGGTCTCCTTGTCGGCTACTCCGCCGAGATCTTGCCCTACAGCATTCGTGCCAAGGGCATGACTCTCATGTTCCTGATGGTCGACATTGCTCTGTTCTTGTAAGTCTCACAAACCACCTTCGAGTTGAAATGCTCCTAACATTACGAACAGCAACCAATACGTCAACCCCATCGCCCTCGAGCACATCGGATGGAAGTACTACATCGTGTACGACATCTGGATCCTGATCGAGCTCATTGTTGTGTACTTCTTCTACATCGAGACCCGCTACACTCCTCTTGAGGAGATTGCCAAGCACTTCGACGGCGAGGTATGTAGAGCTGACAAACCTCAATTTATCCTTTGAATCACACTAACATTAAGCAGGATGCTGTTGTCGGTGGACATGCCGCGACCCAGAAATCCAAGGAGCTCGCCGCCGAGATTGGTGGTCTTGACACCGTTGACCTCGGCGAGAAGCGCCCGGACGTCGAGACCAAGGAGTACTAGACGTCATGAGTACTTACGAAGGTCCATGGTCATCTGGGACAACTGCTTAACTGCAAGTAGTTCTGAACATCCTCTGGCCGAATGGTAGAAGTAAGCGTCTGAGCGCATAGTTGCGACTCGCATATTAAGCAACACATTGAATTGCATTCGTTTATACAAATCCACATATCATCGCCTTTCCATATAATTGATGAGCCGGAAGCCCAAGATCTCTAGGATCCATCGCCATCCCGGAGGATCTGAACGATGCTTTTCGCCCCATTCACGACATCGGTGGGATGGTCCTTCTTAGCCTTCGCGATAGCGTCCTGCAGCATCGTAACATAGATAGGCGCAACGTTGTAATCGGCAGCCATCTCGGTGAAGTTCAGACCCTCGACCTGCTCAATCAAATCAGGGTTGGCAGCAAGGAGAGACGGAAGCTTCTTGATGATCGACGGGTTGGCGGCAACAATCGCTGGCAGAGACTTCAGGATCTCAGGCATGTCGTCGCTGAAGATGGCCGAAGTGGAGTGGGAGGAGTGGGCAGCAGGCGGCGAAGAGTTGGTCGTGTTCGAGGCCTCGGTGAGGTTTGCTTTTTGGTTGGTGCAAGACAGGTTGGTCCTCTCGCTGGTGATGTTCGCGTTCTCGGCGGACACGTTTGAGGCTACGGTGCCGTTGGTGCTGAGAGTGCTGCTGGCGCTGGCAGTGCCGTTAGTGGTGGCGCGGACCGTGGAGGCAGCGGCACCAGACGAGCCAGCAGGGCAAGTAAGGTCGAAGAGAGGCTCCTCAAGGTCGATGCCAACAATGCCGAAAGAAGGGTTGGGTGCAGGCGAAGCGTTGTTGTCGCGGAGGATGTACCACCAGACATTGTAGTTGTTGAAGAGCTCACAGCCGAGCTCGTCCCAGTAGGTCTTGGAGTTTTCGATAGAAGCGACAGCCTGGTTCTCGGTCGGGCCTGAGACGGGCCAGCCGGCCTCAGTGATCCACACAGGCTTGCCTTGGGAGACATCCTCGACACGGTTGAGAGCAGAGAAAAAGAGAGAGTTGCCGTTGTCAACGGAGTTGTCGAGGGTGTTCTCGAAGTAAGGGAAAGCTATGAATCGTTAATGAGTGCGAGTGGTATATCTTAGGGGACGTCTCTTACCATTGAACCCAATCCAATCGACAGCATCGACAACAGCACTGTTGCTACCGTTCACCCAATCGTTCCAGGTGTCGACGTGGCCAATAGTAGCAGAAGAGGCAGCAGTGCCAGCAATCACAGAGCGAGTACGCTGGATGTAATCGACAAGGACATCCGGGCTCTCACCAATTCCACTCTCGTTCTCGACACCCTGCACAGAGGACCTGTAAAGATCCTCGGAGCCAACAGAGATACCAACGATGAGGTCAGTCAGAGCACTGCCGTACTGCTCGATAGAAGAGCTCAGAGCATCAAGCTCATTCTGGAAGACCTCGCTGCTAGCCGAAGCCCATAATCCCAATAGGAGACTGGTATTGGTGTCGATGGCAGCCTGAATGGCAGAGATCGGAGTGCTGGTGGTGCCACCCTGGATCATGGTGTACAAACGAGCCGAAGAGAAACCAGAGGCGTTGGGAAGATCCTGAGCACGGGAGAATTCGGCCTCGAAGTCAGCCTGCTGCTTCCAAGAGCCATCTGTGAAAGAATTGCCGTAGTTGAAGCCCTTGGATACGCCCTGGGCAGCGGCGGCGCCAACGATGGCGAGTAAAGATAGATATTGCATGATATTTGGTTAGTAGTGAGAGTCTGTTTGCGCAGAAAGCAGAACATGAGAACACGAGGTTTGCTCTATATTAGTAGTCCACTACTGTGTACCTGCGTCATGTTGGTAACCCACAATATTTGTAAACTCCAGGCCGCGCTCCACGTCTGCCGCCCGTACTCAACGCAGACCCTTTCACCACTCTCCTACTCCGGAGGTAGCTATGATTATGACGGTGTATTGGCATCTCTTGAGGTCACACACAAGAAAGGCCGCGTGTGAACTTGGCGAGTTACCACCAACTGAAGCGGAAGGGCATCTTGCTAGATCTAAAATCCAGTGGTCGATCAGGCACTTTCTAATAGGTCGGACCGTTCACAGGGAGAGTAGCGCGTTAGTCTCGTAGTAGCATGCCACAAATAGGTCTGCCCTTAGTCTTGTCTGCAGCATGCAGATGTCATCGCTCGTGATCTGCCGCTTGGCGATGTTCATCGACAAGGATCATAGGATGACCGTTTCAGAGCGCCAGAACTACACAGATCTTTCTGTAGTGACTGCAACTTGCTGGAGCGGGAAAGTATGTCCTCCCAGTGGTTCTGGCTTTTATTGAGGTGTGACACTATGACAACACCATTTTCAGAGTCTGTGAGTATTGTGACAATGATGCCGCCCAGAACCCAAGTCCGCGGGACGATGTGGCAAGTGTGGTTCTTTTCTGGAGACGAAACGCGGCTGTGCCAATTTTCAAGAGTCTGGAGAACCTCACCCGCGAACTCTGATCGGCGCAAACGGGGGATCTACAAATAACATTCATCAAATACATACAATATCCCGTCCACGTGATCTCCTGAACGGTATCTCGTCATACGGTGCTTCACAGATGGGAATAAGTGCAAAACCACCAAGCCGCTCGCAACACCCAATCCCGCAACGATGACAAAATCCTCCTCGGACGAGGTCACGCCCGACTACTACACCATCCTCAACCTCGCCACCCGCAAACTCGACCCTTCCCTCTCACCCTCAGAAGTAAAAGCAGCCTACAAGCGCGCTCTCCTCCAGCACCACCCGGACAAGTCGACTTCGGCTCCCAAATCCGGCTTCACAATTGACTCGATCGCGCTAGCGTACAAAATCTTGTCGTCCCCTGCGCTGAAATCAGAATATGATCTTGGACTTCAGACTGCCCGGCCGAAGGATGACGATAAGGTCTTCCGTACTGGACTGGATACTGTTGATCTGGATGATTTGATTTACGATGAGGGGAAGGAAGTCTGGACGAGAGGTTGTAGGTGTGGCGACGACCATGGGTTTGTGGTCACGGAGGCGGAACTTGAGCTCAATGCTGAGGATGGTGAACTGATTATTGGGTGCCGTGGGTGCAGCTTGTGGCTCAGAGTCTTATTTGGGGTTGAGGAGTCATGATCTGCACTCTGCTATCTGGACGACTTGGCAAGCAGAAGGCTATCTGCTACATCCTTTGACGGCTATTTCCTTCCACCGATCTCGAACAGTAGCCCATGGACGCGCGCCGCAGTGTACACTGGAAGAGATATAAGACCGGGGGGATTCGGCATTCTGCGCTTAGGAAAACATTGATCATTACTATTTGCTACGGGTATCGTTACCGACGAAGGAAAAGATAAAACAAGGAAATCGTTATCCAAGTGGCTCGTAACCAGGATCAACCACGCAAGCGCTGCACGACCTAGCTGGAAATAATCGTGCCCTCACGCCGGCAACAAAGCAAGATTGTGAGCCTGCTTCGAACGCCCGAAAATCAATCAGCCCTCGGATCAGCTGGCGGAGGCTTGCTTTGCCCTCCCGCACTGCTCTCCGGTCCATTGCCCGCATTACTACCATCCTCTTCGTGATCACGCTTCTCAAGACCATAATTGCGCTTTATCTTGCCCCACTTGGCCTGCTCGAGCTGCTTTCGGTCTTTCGCGTATTGTCCAAAGGCATTCTTCTCACGCGGCGGCGCCTCATCGTTCTGGAACGCTGCCTCAACTTCGTCAAGCTCGCTCTCGTCCGAGCTGGAGATGGAGCTTGACCGGCTGCCTTGGCGGTAGATGATGTGGTCGCCCTCTTTCTTCTTGCGCTCGCGCTGCTCGCCTTTCATGCGGTTCATCTTCTCGCTGTCACCGTTGCAGTCGAGAGTCAGGATATGGAGGCCAGGGAAGTTTGCGGCCAGGTAGGATTTGAGGATGGGAAGGAGCTCAGCATTTGGCCTGTATGTGCCAGAGTCATTGTCAATCACGAGCTCGTAGTGGCTTGGATCCTTGGGAGGGTCTTCCTTAGGTGGACCGCCCTCGATGTCTTCGGCTGGATGTGTTGGGTTGTCATCGTGCGGAGGCGGGTGGCTCTGTGTTGAGCTCTCCGTTGGCTCTGGGGGCGGTGGGCGTCTTGCGTGCTTTAGACGACGGATGAAGAACTCGCCCGAGAAAGCAATGTACATGGACACATCACTGTGCATGGTATGTTTGCTCAACATGTCGATGCCGAATTCCTTACCAGTCTCCGTGAAGCGGAAGAGCGCATCAAGAGTCAGCACGTAAGTAAAGATACGAGCTCCTTGATCGTAATGAACCATTTCCAGGAAGTGCTTCGTCACATCTTTCCCGTGGTTCTTCTCGTCGAACTGTCCATATACTGTTGACTTGTCAAAGTTGTAGACACGGGCGTGCTGGTGATGAAGAGCCTTGGACAACACAAATCCTTGCAAGCCAGAATTCGTGAACATACGCTTGGCCCACGGCTTGAACTCGACGTAGCGGTGGTAAAGCTCAGCAGGCACTGGGCCTTTGAGTTGGAGCTGATTTGCCTGGAAGTCGTAGGGTCTCGGTTGTCGCTTGTCCTTCTGCTTGTCCTGCCCTTGCCCTGAAACATTTCCATTTCCAGTTTCTGTGCCAATCGGGTTATCCTCTTCAGCCGGGTCGTGAGTGTTGGCGATTCGACCGAGCAATGGACTGTAGTGCCTGGTCCACCACTGCGGTCCGAGCGTGTACATCCTGCCATTTTGGCCGTCCTCGGGAGTCTTCTCAAGGACCTCCATGCTTATAAAGATATCACCATGCATGTGCTTTGCCACCCTAAAGCAAGTCGCAACCGCACGGACAACATACGCGCGCTTGCTGCCGGATTTCTTCTCGATGTGGTATTTCTGCTGCTGCATGCCGGCCCAGCCTTGAAGGGCAGGCACGTGTATGTGAACATTGCCGAGTCGATCGTCTTTGTTAGCCGGGTCTTCGTCGTAGACTCGCAGCTTAAGCTTGAAGCCTCCCGCTGGCGCATTGGCGACGATCCACTCGGAATTCCACTCTGGGTCGGTATTGCGCCTGATCGTAGGCGTCCGGAATTGAAGTGGAGGGTCCTCTTTGTGTCGCATTGGCCCGTCGGTCTTGCACTCGGCTAGAACATATGGATCGCTCGACAGCGAGTTGATATCCGCCATGGGTAGGTTTGTCGCACGGTGGATCGTGATCTTAACCGTGTAGCCGCCCGGCTGGTAGGGTATGGGCGTGCTGTCATAGCCGCCGGGCGGGTTGTTGTTGTCCTGCTTCTCGTTGTCGGCATTCTCGTCCTTGCTCTTCTCAGCGTCTCTGGGAGCCGGACGAGCTTTTCCAGCCTCTTGCGCCTGTCGCTTCTCTTCCGATATGTCGATAGGCTGCACGGCCTTCTTCTCTTGCGCACCGTTCGACATGTCGCTCGCCGTCTGCGCATTTCCGTTGGACCCCTCCATGGCTCTTCACGCGCGCGCTCGTTCGCAGGGTGGTTTGGTGAGTAGTTCCTTGCTCCAGCCGATCACATGCACGCCGGAACCTTGCTCTTATCTGTGAATATATCCGTTTCTATCCGCTTACCTGCTCAAGAGCGCGACGAAAGATACTTGCGGTAAGAAGATGGTATACTAGTGAGAAATGGGAGTACTGTAGCTACGAGCAACGGCGCCAGGCCCGCCTGTAATACGACGCCCAGACGGTGGCAGGCAAGCAGCTGCAGGCCTACGCAGCCTTCGTACGCGACGAGCATGGATCGGGATGGCGAGCGAAACTCTCTCTGCCCTCGAAACAGCCAAGCGTCTCACCCTAAAAAGCTTAGCAGTGCTTGTCTGCTCACAAAAACAAGTTTGCGCAAGCACCATTTCATCACTGTGCAGAAAAGGGCCCCTTCACACACCCTTCACGTACCCGCGCCCGAACATCGCTGCTGTCGGCTGCACGAATTGTCCGCACCAGCCGTTCTTCCGTTCCCAGCCCTATCGTAGGGCGGATCGAGTACGTGATTTGCATGCTTGTGATAGGCGAAGCAACCCACTACTACCGCGCTATGACTGCGATTGTCTTGAAAATATCCCCAAATCCCCACTATGGAGATGAGGAAATGCGCGCCGGTGCTGCTTGGCGAGGTTGGTGTTACCATCTCACGGCATACGATACCCAGCTTGGCTTTCACGATGAGGCGCGCGTACGGCGTACTCGCATGCAATTGCCAAGCTGAAAGAGACAGTCAGATCCCGGTGTTGAAGCGACTATGGTTTGGCACGTTCTCGGCACGTCAGATACTGTAGCGGGCATGGGTCCGGAGGGTGTAAAGTATATATGATGTAACACGATGAACTTTGAATCACTCGTATATGTAACCAATCAGGTACGCTGTTCGTGTCGTTGGCTAAACACTAAAAGTCCTGACAGGAGGCAGCAAAGCCACCGAGGTATCTCAATAAAACTACTCCAAAGCTGAATCGCTCCAACGCCGATTGCCTGCACTCTCCATGGAGCCGTCTCAGAAGTCGTCGTCGCCCATGTCGAACTCGTCTTCGCCAGCCTCGATGAAGACGAGACGCGTACCTTCTGCAGCAGTTTGCCAGATCTAGAAATTGATTGTCAGTATTGCGTAACTGAGGGTGCATCAGAAGGGAATGACTTACGTCAAGCTCGGCATACTCGTCCAGGCAAGACTCCAGCTGTTGTGCCGTGAAGCCCTTGGCGAGCACTCTCTCCCTGACTCGGCGCATGTCTAGCTCGCCTCTACCTTCGCCAGTGGCGGCAGCACCACTGTCACGCATGCCACGGATCAAGTTGAAGATTTTCGTGCTTGGTGACTGGTCACCACGGCGGTCACGGTTGTCCTCGTACAAGCTGGCCTTGCTGACCTCGATGAGTCTAAGAGCCTCGTCTACATCATCACTGATGACCTCGTTGGCGAAACGAAGACGTGCGAGAGCTTGTGACAGACGCAAGATACCAAGAAGCGTACGTGGGGAAGTGTGGGTGAAAGTCTTCTTGCCAGCTTCGTCGCGCTTCTGCTGCTGTCGTAGGCGAACGTAAGCGCCAACGAGGTAATCTGAGATAGCCTTGGGAACGACGGGGCGGAAGTTGCGAGCACGAGCAACCCATTGCCTGACCTCGTTGGGGGAGAAGATTATTCCACCGCCTTGAGGTTCAGGGTGAGCGTTGTGGATGTGGACGTGAGTAACGTGACGGGCTAGCTCCTCATCAGAATCCCTATTAGGAGTGTCGAGAATGAGGAACAGGACGTCGAATCTACTGAGCAGCGCAGCGGGCAAGTTGATGTTTTCGACAGGTGAGATGCGAGGGTTGTAGCGACCATACAGCGGGTTAGCTGCTGCCAGGATAGAGGTTCTGGCGTTGAGTGTGGTAGTGATGCCAGCCTTCGCAATCGAGATGGTCTGCTGTTCCATAACTTCGTGAATGGCTGTGCGATCGCTGTCGTCCATCTTGTCGAATTCATCAATGCAGCAGGTGCCGTTGTCGGCAAGCACCAGGGCACCACCTTCAAGAACCATCTCGTCCGTCACAGGGTCCCTCATGACTGCGGCTGTGAGACCAACACCACTGCTACCACGACCAGTAGTGTAGACGCCACGGGGCGCAACCTTAGTGATGTACTTGAGAAGCTGAGATTTCGCAACACCAGGGTCACCCATCAAGCAGACGTTGATGTCTCCACGAATCTTCATGCCGTCTCCCATCTCCTTGGTCACACCACCAATCAGCTGCAAAAGCAGTGCCTTCTTGACATCGAGATGACCGAAGATTTCTGGTGCAATGGAGCGACTCAGATACTCGTAGAGCTGACCTGACTGCTCAAGTTCAGTCATGCGCTGGATAGTGGACGGAGCCAAAGCCATGTCGTCGTAAGCCTGTTTGTGCTGGTGCACATACTGCGCCTCGAGGTAGGTATCTGTGAGTAGGCCTGCCTTGATCGCCTTGAAGCCGGTGTACGGGATGGGTAGGAAAATGCCAGCAATATCAACCACATCACCAGGGTTGACTTGGCGACAGAGCTCACCGTGGCATTGAATTGTGAGTTGGCGGGGAATGTGTCCGACAGGCACCTGGTCGGCCATTTCCTGAATCTTGATCTCCTGGAAAGGAAGAAATCTGGACGCGCGGGTGGACAGGAAAAGTTGTCCTTTTGCGTTGTTCGAGCTGCAAGCGTCTGATGTACACTCGACCAGCGGTGTGAAGTTCTGGGTTGTGACGGGCTGGAAGATTTCATGGCCGCAGCGATCGCAAGAGTATGCGTTGACCTGCACTGATGGCTTGACATCAGAAACTCTGGTTGCGATACCACGCACAGTGATCAGATGGCCGAGGTGGTCACCCCTGACGTTGCGCACAGCGAGAGCCTTCTTGCTCACTTCGCTGCTTGATCCCGAGGGTGTGATGGGTTTGAAGTTGAGTGTGTATCTTCTTGTCAGAGCCCTGGGGAAGACAGATTCAGCCGCTGCTTGCTCATTGCCGCTTGCCTCAAGCTGTTGCAAAACCGTCTCGTTGTATTTGGCTCGTTGTGTCATGATAATGTCCAGCACATCCTCCTTGAAAGAGGTTTCCTGAGCCGGGCGTGGAAGCACATTGTCCACCGCGCGCGACAGAATCTCAATGTAGTGGTATGCGTTCTTTTCGATTGATGCGACCAATTGTTGTTGTGAGTCCTCGGGGAGCGTCTTCTCATACTCCTGCACATCGTCCAAGCTGATCAACACCTGGTTCGTCTTCCTGTCTGCGACGCTCTGCAAAAGATCCATGTACTTGTGCTTCGTCTTCCTCCTCTGACTGCCTCCATTTCCAGCATCGTCCATGAAGTCATATTCGTCGCTTGCGTTGTCGGCGTTTAGGTTGAGGTCCTCAAGCGCATCCTCTGCTTCGGTGGAAGACGATTTGAAATTGCGCAGGAAATCCTCGAAGGACTTCTGCTGCTCGGAGTAGTCGACCAAGAATTTTGTCTGTAAAAGCGCCATGGTTGTGTGAATTTTGTGGTTTATCGCAAGGAAATGTGGTAGTGTAGGTATCTGCTCTCGTCGCATTCGAGCAGCAGCTTTGCGGGCAAACAGAAGCGGCGCGTTGCTAACGCGACCACCTTGACACGTAGCGGCCCGTTCCGATCCATAAAATGTACATATGTTCTAAGTTCGATACCAGTATGTCGACCCTACCAACAAATTGAAGACCGGTCTGCCTAATCGTTCACTTGATAGGGACAAAATGGAGCTGGATGGGTGCTTGTGCCAAATCAATGCGATCATACACAACGTGCCAGTTCAATGGAAGCAAGGACGACGCATATGGTCACTCATCTTCAGGATTACTCGTTGAGGCCATGCCATATATCGTTCGTTCCATATGAAAGGCCTCACTTCTCGGGTATCATCCATGAGTAATAATGCAAAGTTTTCACAAATTCTGGTAATGGACCACAGAAAATTGGTATAGCCCCAAGCAAGGCATGTTCCAGACGAAGATTGCCCCTGAGATTAGAGTGCTTTGCTAGTGCTGTCAGACATAGACCATGGAACGTCTGTTTCTACCGTGAGGAATCGCCATCGAAGCATTTGTTTGTTGTGTGAGTCGGCTAAGAGGTTGAAAATTGTATTTCTAACCCTGCGCAGCAGCATACATGAGCAGTCCTGCTTTCGCTAGGGATCAAGAGAATTTGCAAGCGAGACCATCGTAGCCACCCGGCATTGGAGTAGCATGTTACAGGTGACGAATTACTCTTTCGGCAGCATTAAACCACTCGACATCGGGAGTCAGCATTCACACCAACTCCTTCAGCCCACGTACCTCCTCGTCATACTCTTTCCCGTACGTCTCCTGCAGTATCGCATCGAGTGCTTCGCCGCCTCCCATCTTATCCTTCAACCACCCTTCCATGGAGTAGATGTCATCGGTGAACTCCTCAGCGGTGACCTTCCACTCAGCAGCATCTTTGGTCTTCCTCTCAAGCTCGGTAGGATCGTTGTCGCTGTACGTGGCGAGCTCATGGCGGAGGGCGGCAGTCTCAGCCTCAAGCGATTTCTTCATGCTGAGAAGCTCTTCGCGAGTCTCGCCGCCTTCTTCTAGCATCTCGTCGTCTCCACGGCGCTGAGCCTCGGCCTCGGCGAGCTTGCTTTTGAGCTCATTGTCGGTCGCAAGCGCTTTGTCGTAAGCACCCTGAGCGACATCGAGTGCTTTCTGTCGAGCAATCTTGTCATCAGAGACGAATGCCCAGTACCAGTTGCCGGAGCCGATTTTCTCCGCGCGGATCTTGCTCTCATCTTGGAGGCCTTGTACGTAGTCTGCAGCCCATTGTCAGCAAGTGAGGAAAGTCGCTGCAGGAACATGATGCCACGATACCTTTGACTTGCATGCCATTGATCTGTGCGACTGATGGCAGGTGTTTCTCGAGGTCTTTGAGAGTGTGCGCTACGCGAGACTTTTGTATGTAGGTGAGCGCTGCAGTGAGCTTTGCTGGGGTGCAGTTCGTCTTGGGTGCCTGTTTTGTGTCAGTGGCTTCTTCGCGTGTGACTGAGGGTGTCGTACCATGATTATGATTGGATTTTGATTAATGCTGGGTCTGTATAGTTGTCTTCTTCACCGAGGCGATGCTAACAGAGGTGATGTTGAGAGAAGGTTGGAGGGCGATGAGCTGGGAAAGTGCGACTGGATCGCGACTTCCTCATGTTGCTTGCATGGCCATGGCCTTCGCTGTGAGCCGCCGGCCGAGGTAATGTGAAGAGTTCATATTTAGTGCATTGAAACGTATCATACAATATTTCGAAGGCTCAGATACCTAGGCAGTAATGTTCCGTCATGCTGCGAGCTTTTGTTAGTAGGCATGCCTTGGCTCGATTTTAAAGGTAGCCATCAAACGTTAGTCTCTCCCTGGCTTTTAGCATCCATCGCATCCTGCAGTCCTATCATGAGTCCACTCATTGCTCTTATTGCTCCTCCGAGCACTTTCACGTCTGCAATTCTGTCATGATTTCTTCTGGTAATGCATCGACCTTGGCCTGGCGACGCCTGGATGAACCGCTGCCGCTGCAGACAACCGAGAACAGCTTTCCCAACAAACAACGTTGAGTGGCACCGACTTGACTATCGTTGCTATTGATGCAAAATACTGCGGCAAGCTCAAAGTAGCGTTACAGGCTCTAAATTGGTCTAAGGATTCGGCGTTGCGGGACCAACTTGAAAAATGACCTGCAAAGGAAATTAATCGCACGGCCTCGTTGGCCTATCTGCGACAAAGTAGCATAGCGGCATCTTTGCACTGCACAGCTTTAGTCAGTCATCCTGGAGCAACATACCGATCTCATTGGCAATCGAGGAAGCCTCTCACTCGAGAGCCCGGGCCGGTTTCTGGTACCTCGCCGCCTCTCTGTTTCGGCAAGAGGTTTTTGACTTGTGGCTGTTTACTGTACGCTGAACAGTACTGCAAGGTCAATGCCCGTGGAGAGGAGCAGCGGGCGTCGCATGTGTGCAAATCTCAAAGCGGGTGAAGAGCAGGCAGACTTGCGACTTGAACCGGCGAGGCGAGGCGGCAAACCATAGCGACAGAAGAATCCCCCGAGCTCAGTACAACCTCTACAAACCTCATGGCTCTAGATGTAATCACAGACATATCTCGGACCTTCTCCAGGCTCCTAGTCGCAAAACCAAAAGCAGACTGATGAAAGAACATAAGAAGGATGCCATCAAAAACTGGGAGGTCAAGGTGGCCGAAACCACCTTGCAGTAGTGCCTCACCGCGCTGTGCAATGCAGGAGACTCTGCCGCCCTAAGAAGTCTTGGTGATCACTCCCGGGCTCTCTAGGTAAGTATACTTTCGAGAAGGTCAGGTTGATCGATGGAAAACGAAAATACTTATGCTTGCGGACGACGGCGATCCCCTTGGCGGAGTGCCTCATGGTTCACCGTTCGAGTGCCTCATTGTTCGCTGTTCGAGTGCCTGAGCTGAGCAATCAGTGCGGTGGGTAAGGCATGTGATCGATCGAAACGGCCAATCACTCACTTTCAACGATGGTTGTTGTGTGTATTCACTTCACTTGCGAAACGTTCAACTCCTCAGCGTCGGCCTGTCACGCTAAGCCTGTCTCAGACTTCAGACTCCGAGAGGCCCGTGCAGCAAAGTCCAGTGCTGCACTACTTCCGGTCCTTGGTCTTCCCTTGGTCCAACATTCACTCAGGGACCGTCGGACACTTTCCACCGCATGCATTTAAACTTCAGACTGTGCTAGACGCATCACAAGATTGGCCCGAATCTCAGAGGCTCTTCCTGTCAAGAGAAGTTGCCAGCACTAGATGATGCGGGATCATCGCGTCTAATTGACCCCCAAACATGAAGCCTTTCATAGGGATCACGCGTTTCTTCCGCCCGGATCTTACGTTCCGGGTGGCTCACGTACCCTTTGTCGTTCTCAAGGGCATATCATCGTCGGCACGATGCAAGAGCACCCCCGGCAATACACACCCACAACCGAAATTGGAGTCTCCGGATTCGTCGCAGCATACCAGTGTGGCAAATGCAAATGTTACTAGCCAGAAACAAGCAAAACTCTTCTGGACTCCGGACGAATTATCAAAGCTCAAGGAGGCACTTGCGAAGGGCATGACTGCTAAAGCAATGACAGAACTCTTCCCGACAAGAAGTATCTCATCAATTGCGAAGCAGCGCGATAATCTCTTGGACAATGTGGGTCTTTTTGACAACGCGCCATTCCGTGAACGTCGATTCTGGTCGGTAGATGAAATAGAACTACTCTTAAAACTTCACGCCGATGGAGTTGCGCCTTTCAAATTGCGCGCGCATTTCCCGGATCGATCTCTTAATGCTATCAGGAGAGGAATATTACGGTACAGCCTTGGCACGAATGCTTGCTACAACAAAGGAGTTCACTGGTCTCGTGAAGACGATATGAGGATCACTGAACTTGCGCAAAGCATGAACAGAAGTGCGACTGCGAAAGCACTAGGTCGCAGCATCAGTTCCATCGAGAGGCGAGCTAGTATACTAGGCGTCAAATTTTCCAAAATCATCAAGGATTATACCGCGGAGGATATCGCACTAATTTTTCGGATGAGACACGACAAGGCTTCCTTCAAGGACATCGCGGAAGAATTGGGACGTAGCGTCAGTTCAGTCAGCAGCGCATACTACCGGTACAGGCCTCTTCAGGAGAGTGACGCCGAAATGAGGAGAACTATACACGTTGATCGGCTTTCACCTCAAGAAGTGGAACACGTCAGCACCCTTCGAGCGCAAGGTGTTGCATGGCCCGAGATTGGAAAACGATATCCTACGCGTAGCCTTCAATTGATTGTGGATAGCTATAGGCGGTATACGGGATACGATCTTTCACCCGATGAGGTGCGCGAGGTTGAACGCTTGCGTAAAGAGGGTATGCCGTGGCACGAGATTGCCAAGTTGGATCGGTTTTACAGAACGAGGGGGGGCTTAGTAGCAGCCTATCGCCGAAGTGTGGAAAGGCTAAAATCACAGCAATAAGTGCCATCCAGACTCCGTCCCTCTTACTTACAGTTACTCTCGACGGGATGACAACGATGTGCAAGGACATCACAATCAACATGCAGAGACACGTTAGATCATCACACGTCGCATGTAATGTATCATATTTCTTTGCTCGTCATCGACATGTATTTAACTTCAATCATCTCAACATGGAAGGCTCAGTGCTAGCCAGGATCAGAGACGAGACAATCATCACAATTACCCATTGTTCGAGCGTCGAAAAATCATCGCGTCTTTTTGTCGTGCCACCCAAGTGTTCGACAGCTGGACCTGGATACCTCGGTGGTATTCGACGCAATACTATTCAAACAAAACTTGTAAAACAAGCTCGTGATTCTCTGCAGCTCTCACGACGCCAGACACACACATTGGAAATCAAAATATCTCTAACACTACCGAACAACACGACCTACAAAAACGCCCTCAGCCCACCACTCTCACCCCTCCCCAACCCCAGAAAGTCCACCACCATCCCCAACCTATCCACCCCAAAGAAAACACTCTCCCTCCCCTCCCCATCCCTCGCAACAAAAAACGGCACGCCAAAAACCCCCGCCCCAAACGCCTCCTTCGTACTCTCACTCAAAAGCCTCTTGACCTCATCCTTCTTCGTCCCCGCCACAATCTCTTTCGCCTTTTCATCGCCGAGAACTTTTGCCAGAGCTTTGGCTACGATTTCCGGCTCGCCGATGGGCTGGCCTTCGACCCAGAAGGCGTTGTAGAGGGCTTCGAAGGCGGACGGGAGGAGGGAGGAGTGATGGGATTGGATTGTGCTGAGGGCGCGTTGGGCGGGGAGGGTGTTTGGGGGGAAGGGAATGGGGACTTGGGATACGATTGGGATGTCGAGGAGTTTGGACAGGCGGATGCGGTCGGCGGTTATGTATTCGTTTTTGTCTTGGGGGTGTTAGAGGGTATGTTTGGTTTGGGGCGATGGTGGGATGATGACGGACGGACTTTTAATGTTGATGGGTGGCGTGTTGCCGCAGGCTTGCATTATGCCGCCGAGGAAGATCGGGATGTAGCTGGACATTATTTTGTCAGTTGCTGCTTATTGTATCGTCGTTATGGATCGAATGGCTTACGTGATGTCGCATTGCTTGAATATTGGAGAGTTCTAAGATAACGATGTTAGATAAGTACCTTTCAGTGATGATCATGCATCTGCTAGATGTAGCGCACCAGTTCCGATGAATGCATGTCTACACGACATGTCCATCCAAAGCCTCAGCAACTGGTCATGGCACCGCATTGCAAGATAGGAAGATAGGGTAAATCGTTCGAGAGCACTTACCCTCGTCATGTAAAACGCCATATACCCGAACGGACTGACCACGTCCAAATATACAGTGAGCTTCGGTCGAGCCATGTTGCGAATGCGTTGTCGACCTGCGGTACTGATGCGCTATGCTTCGACGGGAGGGTTGGCGAAGTCAGAAGTGTCAGAATGTAGTTTGTCTCAATGGGAAACATCCCTGCGTCCACCTGATGTCGCGCATGTGCGCATGAGCCTCGGTCCATGGCACGTGGGGAGTGAAGTCAATTTATGCATAGATCCGGATTCGATTTTTAAACATTTTCCTTTACCCGAGAAGGAAATGAGAATAAGCACATAGATGGAACGAGAATGTAAGTACAATGTACATCATACACTGAACGCTTATAAGGTAAATTTCGCCTTCAATATCTACAGGTATCAAACATGCCGCCTTTCCATCTCACACCAGTGCTCATATATCCCAAAAACAGAGAGCGCTCGTGAGCTTCAATTTACACTAAAGCAACACGCTTACTGCTTCTCCATGGCGTTGAGGACAGCGCGGGTGAACTCCTGGGTGGTGGCGTTGCCGCCCATGTCGCGGGTCCTGTGTGAGCCCTCGGCGATGACGTCGTAGACAGACTTGGAGATGCGGTTGGCGTGGTCGTCGAGACCGAGGTGACGGAGCATCATGCTGCCGGAAAGAAGGAGAGCGGTAGGGTTGGCCTGGTCCTTGCCCTTGATGTCAAGACCGACGTGACGGCAGCCGGGCTCGAAGACGGCGACCTCACGGCCCATGTTGCAACCAGGAACGATACCGGGACCACCGACGAGGCCGGCACCAATGTTGGAGAGAATGCCACCGTAAAGGTTAGGCATGACCATGACGTCGAATTGCTGAGGACGGCTGACACACTGCATGGAGGCGTTGTCGACAATCATGTCGTCGCACTCGATGGTGGGGTACTCCTCACCGACCTTCTTGACGGTGTTGCGGAAGAGACCGTCGGCAAGCTTCATGATGTTGGCCTTGTGGATGCAGGTGACCTTGCGACGGTTGTTGGCAAGAGCGAAGGAGAAGGCGAACTTGGCGATGCGCTCAGAC
>Ga0265797_10003998_pt1 | contig 22956 bp, 23 predicted proteins | sample P2T30metagenome_FD_192433 | JGI IMG/M metagenome (GOLD analysis project Ga0265797, IMG submission 192433) | Plant litter microbial communities from East Loma Ridge, Irvine, California - P2 T30 | ecosystem: Environmental > Terrestrial > Plant litter > Unclassified | place: USA: California... | reverse complement strand
CAATCCACTCATGGTCCTCGGTGTACTTCTTCTCCTTCACTGCGCCCAGTCAGCGATCCTGCCTGCAATTCAATTGCTTTCCAAAGCTTCAGGTGTGCGTACGAGCGGCAGATACCGAGAATAGCCGTTGCTTGGAAGTCGCCTGCTGCCACCTCTGGCACACGAAAGGTGATGGTCTCCTCGCGGCGGCAGAGGTGAATTGGCGCGCAGCGCGTGCGATTGAAGTCCGGGCAGCCATTTTGCAGTGATTGTGTGTGGGAATGTGAAAGCTTCAAGTTTGTGGCAGTCGGAGAGGTGATAACACGCGCCAAGGACATCGGTGTGGAGCTCCTCCGCGGTTGCGGAAAGGTTGGCCGCTTTCGAACAGTTTTCGCGACGGAAGGCACGACGTCAGCAACAACACCGCGCAATCGAGGCAAGATGCTGTACGAAATGATAGGAGTGGTATGCTGCGTGTCGCATTGTCTGCATAAGGGAATACTGACTGGCGCAGGTACGGCCTGGCCGCCTCTCTGAAGTAAAAGAGTAATTTCGCCCTCCCACCATTCCACCACCTCCAGCACACCGCTGACACGATATCCTGTAGAATCGCCAAAACCGCAGGCAAAATTGTCCTCGACCAGCAGGGCGTCGTCCGTGGCGTCTCCAACTGGGGCACCTTCCTCCTCCCCAAGCCAGCAAAGAAGCTGCAGTCCACACACCACTACGGCCACCACTTCATCATGCGCTTCGATGCGAGTGCCCGCGCACAGCACGCGTTACGGCGAACCATGAGTCTGGACCCCAGGTTGATCAGATATAGCGTCGTCAAGATGGGCACCAAGTTTGAGGAGATCAAGGATGTGCCAGGAACCGCCAAGTTTAGGTGATGGACTTATGAACAGAAAGCATGGGCGGATCACAATGACGGAAATGTATCATATGGTGTACATGGGTCTATATGGGTCTATATCATGATACAGGCTGCATTGCATACGGCGTTTGGGACATCTGCGATACACTAGAGACTTTACACGACAGATGCGTGTTTGGACGCGCTTCAGAATCAACTGCTCGAGTGAGACTTCTGGTCGCCGCTTTTCGTACAATCGCTCCTCGCAACAGACTTCCACTAGGAGAAAGCAGTGCTCCAAACGTTGGCCCAACTGGGCGTAGCGCATTCATGGTCCAGACTTGGCGAGACATGTGGGCATCGCTCCTTCCCTCCTTCAGTGACTCACCACACCCACTCGCTCAACTACATCAGAGCACCTTGATCTACGTCTCAACCCGCTACACCCTAAGAGATTAGTATGGCCGGCTTTCGCGATCTGCCTCGAGACTCACGAGATGAAATCTATACCTGCTATGCCATCAGCCTAGGCTGTCCTTCACGAGATTGGTAACTAATGCGAACGTGAATAGTGGTGTTCTTCGCGGTTTCCTCTTTCTTTTCATCCAATAACCAGCCCATTTGGCGTAAAAGATTTACTCCTCCATGCTTCGAGCAGTTTCAACCTGGAGATAGCTGAGAGACGGGCGATCACGTTCCGACGTATTTGGAGAGTCAGGACCAGATCAGATGGGATTGGAAGCTGGGATTGGGAGCCGTATTCGTCAAAGTAAGAGAGAGGGTCCGGCATGAGCAACATGGAAGTGAGCCGTGGATTTGATATGTACTGCGCCGATACGGGTGAGGATATGTCGAATTGCAAGCCCAGAGACGATGAAGTTGATACAGTAAGATTGGTATGCTTGGTCCAGAGTAAGCCTTAATATTTCACATTCAACCTTGCCTTCTGTTCGAGAGTGTTGCTGCCTTCACCTGGACCTCTTATCGCCTTTAGAATACCTCTCTCACCACTCACCGAGAGCCACTTCACCTCGCTAGCACTCAACTAGAGTACATAAGGTACCAGAACAGCTACCTTCTTCCTGAAACTTTCTCTTCTTCTCAGTCCTCCGAGCTTGATCGTCGTCAGGCAAACTCACTACGCATACACCAGACTCAGGAGCACAGAAGCTACTTTACAGACTGCCAAGGTAACACGATCAGATCAACCATTTTGTTGACGGTAACATTAAAATTTCACGGCATATAAGAAGCTACCAGTAACCATCGGCACGGTCTCCGAAGATGCCGCTCCTCAATATGCCACCGGAAGTATTCGAGAATGTCATACACGAGCTAGTTACTCTTGCTGGTATCCGTAGGGCTTGGAAGCTTCGTGGAGTCTGCCGTAAGTAAAATGGCAGTAGTGTGTTATTTTCTGGTACGAGCTAATAAACTGAAGGTACCTTCAAAGCCACTATAACATATAATGTTTTTGCAAAGCAGCCTGTCAAGGCATTCGGGTATCGTACGCAGCGCATCTTCAGTGAGAATTCGGGACGATACCTCTACTATCGAAGCAAAGTACTTCTCGATGCACATCCCGATCTTCCAAATATGGTAAACGACATGGTCAACCACATGGCCAAAGGAATGAACAAGGATACAGGAAACGAAAAGGAAACTTTGCGACAAGGTCTCTGTGACTCTCTCCAACTTTCCCATGAAAATCTCCTATTCCGGTGGGTTTTCAGACGTGAGACACCAGGACTTCCATTAGGCTGGATATATCCTCATCCCCCATTCGGACATCTCGATAAGCTGGTGGCCGAAATTTGCCTAGGATATCATTCCCGTATACCCGCATTGATGCAGGGACTACCAAGCTTTGAGGGCCACCATATCTTTGGTGCACCCCTGCAGCTTGCAACGAAGCTTGGTCACAAAGCTGTCATGAAGGCAATGCTGGAGAACATTTCAGCAGTCCTGAATGATCCGAATGATCCGAGGTGCACACGGGATGCTATCATAATGGACATGTGCATATTCGTGCATCCAGGTCCCTCGAAGCTATCCATGAAGCATTCTTTCATAGGAGATGCAGTCGTCACCGCAATCTGTCAGAACGATGAAGACCTCCTCAATCTTTTGTTGGGCTGGTACAAGAGCCATGCATTCGCCATACCGGCGAAGGTTTGGGATCGCTTCTTGAAGACTGCAATTACTCGGTCCAGCCTTGCAATGATTCGAGCTGTTGCTACACTCAGGAGCACCAGACGCCGTTCCGCTTGGAAGGTTAGATGGATTGATTATCAGACAGCGTGCGAGCACAATCGCGAAGACGTAATACGATTCTTCCTCGATCACGGCCACATCGATGTCAACAACAAGGCAGTTGCTTCATCCCCACTAGTCAAGGCTGTGGTTGCAGGGCGCCCGAACATCGTGAAGATCCTTGTCGAAGCCGGTGCGGACGTGAATTACGTATCTACTTGGAAATCGAAGCAGACAACAGCCATCCTGGTCGCGATCAAGAGGCGGAACTTCAAGATATCTCACTATCTTCTGAAAAAGGGTTCACATATTCCTCAAATCTCGAATGTGTGGGATGAGAGAGGTCTTATGCTTTGCTACAAGTATATAAAGCTTAAAAGGATGGAAGACGGCTGTCGCGGTTTTCCGTCCTACACAGAATTCTGCGGTATGTCACATGATGTGAGGGGCAAGCTTTGAGTGTACTGCATGGTTTTCTTGGGTTATTTCCAGCTAAAAGGATCTGCGATTACAGGGGCGAGTCTTCGTTTGAAGATTAAGGCGCTACCTTTTCAAATATGAGGGGAGCCTGGTCAATGTCTCCACTCTTAGCCCAGAGCTTTGCGGGCGAGCTTGACATTTACATGCGTTCAAAAGTCATCTTGAGCTATACCCTTAGAGGGAAAACAAACACCTTGATTTTGATAGGGCGCTGGTTTGACCGTCAACTTGTAATTACATCATCGGATTCAGGCGCCAGCCTTGCGTGTGACAGTGTACCTGTCTCTACTTTGGTCACGTGCTAATAATGCTTGGCGATAAGACAAACACAACTTCCCCTCTGCTGCCGCCTCCTAGTCCATTTCAGTCCCCACTCGTTCTCTCCAACAATTCACAAGGAAAGCGTTAAGTCAGTACACATATAGTAAGTAATCCAGTCGCGTCGAACTCTGGAACCTGCTAACTCGAAACTTGTTGCTCGAGTTTCATATACAGCAGTAGCAAACTCCTTGTCGCGATGGAGTTACTCGATTTCCCCCCGGAGACCTTTAGACGCATGATTGACTATCTCGTGAGCGGCGCTGGGGTGATCGAATCTTGGAAGCTGCGTGGAGTCTGTCGTAAGACACCCTTCTTAGCATTTGCGTAAGTATGCAGTACTGACTTCCCAGGCAATTTCGATCAAGAGATCAGCGAGAACATATTAGCCATACAACCCATGGGAGCTTTCCGCTCTCATCTCGCAAGTCGCCTTCTTAGCGAGCCAGAGAACATGAAGCATTACCTCGCATACCACGTAAAGAATCCACGCGATGTTTTTCTCGAACTGCTTACGAAGATACGAGAGATGGTAGAGTATGTTACCAAGGAACTCGAGACCGAAAATGATTGCCAAGATCGCAACATCCTACTCGAAGTTTGCGCCTGTGTGGCAGACACGTGTCGATACACCGGGGACTTGCTATGGACCTCTGAACCGGACCTCTGTTACGAACCTTGGCTCACATTTAGGAATGAGTGGCGCCAGAAGCAGTGCGAATCTCCAGGCTCGGGTTTGGACTGGCATGAGAAATTTATCGCGGCGTTAAGCGTACGCGCTTACGGGCTAGTCGCTAGGTTGCTACCTGATGCGCCCAGATATCTTCGACAGAGTGTATGGGATTATCCAATCTCAGCTGCTGTTCGGCTTGGAGACTCAGAGATGATCACACTTATGCTTGATGTCCTGGATCAGGAAAAGAGCAAGATCTGGAAAAGGAACCAGATGCTCGACAGCGATTCTATATACAACATTCAAGTTGGTGTCTCACACTCTATCACCAACAACCACGCCGAAATGACAGCCCTCCTGCTTGAATACCTCCACGACTATAAGTTCCTCACAAACAAGCCTTTTTATCATGAGTGGGTTAAACTCGCCATTGACTGCCAGAACAATGAGTCACTGAAGTCTCTTCTCCAAGTTACAGCCGAGGACAGCCCCTATCACATCGTCAATAGAACCTTCGAACAGGGTTGTAGAAAGGGCAGCCTCAATATCGTCAAGACGCTTCTCAAATACGGACAAGTACAACTGCACTCTAGCAGCAGTACCTCGTCAGCACTGGCAGCTTCCATAAGATCAGGTACTGTAGATATGGTTCGGGAGGTGGTTGAAGCTGGCGCCGACATCGACTACGCTATGACTACTCATCGAATCGCTAGACGCCCCACTATCACATCATTGGAATACGCCATACACATCAAGAAGTATGATGTGGTAGCTTACTTGATCGAATGTAGAGCGAAAGTCCCTTCGGAGAGCATTTGGCCCTCTCGAGGTAAGATACTCAAGGTCCTCCAGAAGGCTGTGGAAGAGCGAAAAAAGAAAAGTAAGACATCTAAAGCAGCCAAGATAGCTAAGTGACGGTATTACTATGCTCTGGCTGCCTGAGAAGATTTTTGATCGGGGTTAGGCGGATGCCACGGTGTTTAGTATTGGAGCCAGATACAAGTGCATACTTCACTTTAATGATGATGGATCGGAAAGCCATGCAGAGAAAACATGGAAGGCATCCAACGATGTTCAACGCTCCTTCATCCCCCGTCCCTCGGCCTCTCTCTACAGTTACTTCGCGCAAGGAGACGTCCTGATTTCTGCCAATCAGCTAACAATAAAACAATTTTGTTGATGTCTCTGTTTCACTCCCTGAGACCGAATCTTGATGACAGCGGCTTTCGCATACCGTGAATGCATTTATAGTGACAGCTATCCAGTTAGCAAGCTTTGGTGCCTTCTTTAGGCAGGATGCAATTCTTTCACGCAACTATTCCGAAGCAACAATAGGGCATAATTTATATATTTGTGCTTACATAGTCTTCTGGCCACTTTCTCTTCCACTGTATTCCCCTCACATCAGCCATCATCCTTGCGCATCACCTTCGCGATCAACTCCGAACCTCAACTGAGCTCACCACGACACAGCCATGACGGAACTTCTCGAATTAACTCCGGAGATATTCAAAATGATCGTCCATGAGTTCAACGCCGAATCTCCAAGCTCGACGTGGAAGCTCCGAAGCGTATGTCGCACATTCGCCGCCGAAATCGAGGACGACTTGCTTAGCCACCAGCCTGAAAATGTTGTCGAAAAGACGCCCGAAGTCATCAAAAATAAGATGGCCGAGTACCTAATCATCCATCTTCACAAGATCTCTGATGTCAACGATCCATTGCTCAAGATGCTTCGTCGTATGGCCGACTACTTGATCCGGGAGCTTGCGATCCCAGAGAAAGATCGGAAAGTCACTGAGACTAGTATGATTGAGGGTTTTGTGCGAGTCTGTCAACCCACACGCGTCAATACCATGATGTGGGGTAGATTTAGGGGCATACATCCACTTTGTACGTCGTTTGTGAATATAGATAACGACGGTGAGCTTGATCATTGGCAAAAGGTCGTAGCAGCTATGGCATTCCTGGCATTCGACTTGGTGCGGACTCTGCTAGCAACGATGCCTCTCAACACCTGGATACCCGGCATATATATCGGTCGATGTCCACTAGTGATGGCTGTGGCCGCGAACAACAATGGCCTCTTCAACGAAGTTATGGATCATTTCAATCAGCTCATAAAAACGTCTAGAGGCAGAGATATGTGCAGGAACGGATACGATTTCGACGATGCGTTCTACATTGCTGTCAACACTGGTAACTCCCGCTTTGTCGAGGAACTCGTCGAGTTTTGCCCGAGGCTTCGCCATTATGTACCTAAAGAAACATACAACGAATGGCTTGACGCTGCCATTGCGAGTTTAAACACAGATATCGTCAAGTCAGTCTTGCTTCTGTGTTCTTCGCGAGACAAGGTCAATCCATATATCTTGGCCAATGCATGCCGCACAGGTAGTACCGATATTGTCAACACGCTTTTGAATGAAGGTAACGTAGGTGTCAATAAAAGTCTACTTGTATCCTTCAAGGCTCACCCACTTTGCTGTGCCATCCAGTATGGGGATATACCTATCATCGGCGCAGTCCTAGACGCTGGTGCAGATATAAATGGGAAGGCATACAGGCCTAAGCTCGAATCTCCAGGTTTAACTTGTTCGCCATTGGAGATAGCCTTCGAGCGCGGAGACAAGGCTGTGATACAACTCCTCTTGAGCAGAGGAGCTACGATACCACCTCGAGCTGACTGGCCAAGAGTGAGGAGGCTGTATGATGTGGTACGAGAGGTTGCGATTGCAAACGGGTGGGAAAATGTGCCTACGTATCCATACTGGAAGACTATGGTATCGACTCGTGGAACGACTACGCTCGAGGTGGACGAGTGATCTTCGGGACAAGTTAGGTGGCGGTGGCTTCTTCCTATGATGGGCGCCATAGGAGAAAACCGACGAAACAACCAATGCAAGATTTGCTGGTCTGGTGTTCGATGCGTAGCGCGATCCAGGTATTGGATTGTGGAAAACGATGTTATCACGGTGATCATTTAGCATCCTTAAGATTGACCGAAGTATTGAATGAAGTCCAGCTTGATTCAGCTTGTGTGACGCGTTCGAGGAAGGCTCTGGTTCTGTAAACTGATTGTCAATTCATAATTCCTTGGACACACGTCGCTGTCTAGCTCACACTACATCGTGAAGACAGAGATTTCCCTTTACTGTCTCAATCGTCTTCTCTTGGTTCCAGACTTCGCAACTGTGATGATACAACAGCCAGACGCGCTTGCAACGCTCTGGACCGTTACGTGGTGATTCCCGTTGATGCGAGGCATGCGTCGCTGGATCGGCGGCGTGACGCGGACCGATCTGACGTCATGGTGAATCCCTAACGAAACAGGAAGTGAATGCCGCGATCCCCTTAGAGCCAAAGCCGAGGTACAGGGCTCACTCATGCACGACATGTTTGTTATAACGCTAGATTGTGCTGAGCAAATCAGAGGCCAGCGGACCTACTCGGATCAACGCCGTCTCCTCTGTTCTACACCACCTGGGCTGCGAGAACTCCGATGCTCCGTCGGCACACACTCATTGTCTCGTTCAACATGTGTCAGATAGGGATTACTTCGGCTCGAGCATGCGATTGGAGCTTCTCTGCTTTCTGGAGGCTTGCACGCTTAGCCAGCGCGACCCTCAAATAGATGCTAACGCGGACTTTATGTAAGCTGCTGACGGATTAGAAACATTGTTAGCCTAGACTAAACATTGAATTCTCATCACTATACTGAAACGTAATGCGGTCTCACAGATCATTAAGGCAGAGCTTAAACGCAGCTGTCTCATTTGCGAACTGTCATCTGCCTGCATATGTGCTCACACTCGCTCAGGGAATGATAACTCTACATCATATGAAATTACAGTGTGGCACTAGGGTTTCGCAGAAGGCCCGTCGTATTCGGTACGGGTTTGAAGCTACCTACGATTAGCGTCCACAGAGCTCGCGAATGTTGACTACCTAGGTGACTGGATTTGTACACGGAAAGTACACATCTGGCTATAGTCTACAGCTCTGACAGTAATTTGTGGCAGCAAAGAAAGAGCATGTTCAATTAGAAATGAGCGAGAGATGGGTCATTTATTCTTAGCACTTCGCAAAGGCCCGTTAGTCAAGCACTACTCTCTGCTCGTGCGTCTGTACTACCTAGGTAGGCCTAGTTGAATTACGTAAAGCGCAGAGGGTAGGGCTTCTTGTAGACTAAGCTTATCTAACGGTAAGCTTATGCAACATTATAAGTATGAGGATACTTACTAGGACTCTTGAGATAGCAGTTCAGCAGTATCACGACTCTTCGAGCAATTCATACCCGTTTGTCATCAGACAACACCTTCAGCATGTCCAAACCTCAGCTTGTTTTTGTTCCCGGATCAGCGCATGTCCCTGCGCACATGGCTCCGTTGATGGAGAAATTAGATTCTTTCGGTTACACAACTCATTGCCGCCAGATGCCCTCCGTCGACAACCCCAGTCCCCCTAAAGATCTCTCTCAAGATATCACAGCTCTACGTTCGCTAGTCGAAGAAGCCATTGGAGACGGTAACGATGTTATCGTGATACCCCATAGCTGGGCTGGCCTCGTTGCCGGCTCTGGGTTAGTCGGGATGAGCAAGAAGGAAAGGGAAGCGGTAGGCAAAAGAGGCGGTGTCGTAAGGACTGGCTATATCACCAGTTTTCTCTTACCTGAAGGAGTCGGTATCTCGGATGTAGGCCGGGGCCAAGGCCAGCCTCCGGACTGGATCAAACTTGAGGGGAATCAGTTGATCTATACTGACCCCGACGTCTTCTACAAAGATCTCCCCGAAAACGAATCTAAGCACTGGTTCTCGCTTGTCAAGACTCATGGAGTTGGGTCTGCCGCGGCCAAGGCGACGGGTACAGCGTGGAAAGTCATCCCAACAAGCTACCTACTTTGTGAAGAAGATCTCGCCATTGCTCCGGAGACACAGGAGGGGATGATCCAGGTTGCCAAGGCCGCTGGCGCTGACATCGATGTGACCAGGATCAAGTCCAGTCATAGTCCTTTCCTTAGCAAGATAGACGAGACTGCTCAATGGGTTCGCCGTGTCGCGGGCGAGAAAGTGTAGAAAGGTCAATGTTTATTAGTCAACAATTCCGGGAACTAGCTAGAAGAAGAACAAATTACTTTTCTTGTGGGCATCGTACGCCAGAGACTCACTGCCAAAATAAAAAATGTTTTCGTGGGTCGGACAGAGTCGCTGCAAGAACAGGTGACTGACGCGGCGTTTGCACCTTCTACATTGGTTGGCCCACACAACGACCACAATCTCGCGCGACCCAAACAACCAGAGATCTTCTTGCAAGTCACCTCTCAGGCAAGACTGATATGAACGTAGCGCAAGTAAGTCTACCTAATCATTTCAGCTCACTTTACTTCCTCGCTAACCATTCTAGCGATTCGGCATTACTGAGACTCACCCAAAACCACACTCCACGATGGTGTCCCCAGAGACAGAAACCCCGCAGAAGTCCCAGGAACTCGACCGCGAACCGCGCCAACATTCCCTTCAACCCGCCTCTCATTCTATCAATAATCTACCCGACGAGTTGCTACTTGAGATAGCCACATATCTTGAGGGGGACAACCAGGCTCTCGGAAGTCTTACTCAGGTCTCTCGCCGCTTCAAAGTGATTGGTGGTGAGCTCTTGTATCGAACTATCAACCTGTCCCGCAGTCGAGAAGACAATACTATTTATCTCGTGCGCACTCTCATTGAGAAACCAGACTTGGGAAGCAAGATCCGTCAATTGGCGTTCAGTACAACGATCTATGGAGACAACACTTTGCTCGTGCTTAATCAAGCCATGATATGTACAAACATGTACACTGCAATGTTGCTTCAAATAGCTCAGAGTGTCAACAGACTGGATCTGTTTGGGACAGAGAGTCCGTTCGAGAGCAAGGAGGAGTTTGTTTGGCGGTCCAAACTAATGATTGGCTTGCCGAACGCTGTAGCTGGGCTCCTTCTCGCACTTTGCGACAACCTTCGCATGCTTCACGTCAACGTATACTGTCAGGAGAATTTATGTGTACCCACTTCGGATATTTACAGAGCGCTCTATGGAATTGAAGGCGACAAAGTCCAGCATACACCAGGCCATTGGTCAGGCTTTTCACAATTCCGCACCATCAAGCGCCTGAGAATCTTTGGTGAGAGCATGCGTATGCTGCAATTACCATTTTATTCTTTGCAAGTCCTAGAAATCGATCTATGGCGGGAGTACAGTACTACAGATGCAGCTTACGGGGAACACGAATCTTTCGCCAATTCAGTGGCCCAATGCCTCTTACCCCCTTATCCGAATATCGACACACTGATCGTGCGAAGCGACTGGGCCGAGCTTCATGGCGAGACCCATCTATATCACGACGAACAGCTTCCGTGTTTATTCCAAAACCTCCCTCAATCGACTATCACTCATCTCGAGATACTGTTTGTGCGGAGCCCTACGGCCGTCAAGCGTTGGTGTGGCAGCTTCGAGTACATCGCGCGCGCTCTTAGTGACGCGGAAAATGTATCTCTAAGCTTGGAGTACCTAAAGATTGACTATGAAGTTTCCAACCACTTCGATCCAAGACGTTGTTTTGGTCGTTGCACAAATGTGCCTGGTCTTCACTCGTTCTCGAAGTTGACCAAGATGGAGGTTTTACAGGGGGTGCTGCTGTATGAAGCACGCAACACGTTCAATGAACACCACTACTTCAACGGTATCATACCACCCCCAAACCTCGAGTCGCTGACTGTGATATGCCCCACCCTAGCTATCTTTGAGTGGCTTGACATACTGGTCGATCACAAGACCGACGCGCCATATCTATGCGAGATTATCCTCCTGTGCAGATGCGGCTACGGTATCGGACCCAAGGAGTTCGAAGGCGATGTTGCTACCCGCGTCTTCGAGAAGCTGAAAGAATTGGGTGTTGATGTCAGTGTGGTTGAAGAGAAGGTAGGAGCATTCGCGGCTCAAGCTCGGAAGGACGGCTCAGTGTGGGAGGCGGATTGGTCCGAAGATGGATGGGTAGAAGGGCTGTTCGGTGAGGAGATGGGTTGAGTTGATCAGTCTCGATACCCTACTGGTTTGATGGACCTTGTCCGCCCGGCCAGGCTGACAGCTCATTTGCATATGCCATCGGCGTTAAGACATGGAGCTCACGGCGTTAAGCCGCATATAAAGGGAAGCCGCAATGACTTCAAAAGTCCTTTCGTAACCACTCAGGCGGTCTAATAGTGTCAGTTCTATATCACAACCATTAGCAAAATGTCTTTCATCACGCCGACTGCACCAGTGTCTCCCCTGGGTAGACATCGTATCCTCAGCCCCACAGCAGCCGTCCGGGTCTCACCTCTCTGTCTCGGTGCCATGAACTTTGGAGAGGCTTGGAAGGCTTCCCTCGGCGAATGTAGTAAAGAGACGGTCTTCGCTATGCTAGATTACTTCTACGAGCAAGGCGGCAACTTCATCGACACTGCCGTCAACTATCAATTCGGCGAGAGCGAACAGTGGATTGGAGAGTGGATGGAGAAGCGAGACGTTAGAGATGAGATGGTGGTTGCAACAAAGTTTACTGGAATGCAGATCACGGAGAAGGAGAAGGAAGGCGGTGCAAGGTGCAAGAGTAACTACGGAGGCAACAGCGCGAAGAATATGTATACGAGTATTGAGCGGTCACTCAAGGCGCTGAGAACGAGCTATGTGGATATTGTGAGTTGAGACGTCTTGATATTAGTACCGTGTCTGACCTATTTGCTAGTACTATGTCCACCTCTGGGATTCAACGGTCTCTATACCAGAGCTGATGAATGCGCTCAACGACCTCGTCAGCTCCCGCAAGGTCCTTTACCTCGGCATCTCCGACACTCCAGCCTGGATCGTCGTCAAAGCAAACTGCTATGCCAGACAACACGGTCTACGCCAATTCTCAATCTACCAAGGCCGCTGGTCTGCCGCTGAGCGTTCGTTCGAGCGTGAGATCATCCCCATGGCACTTGATGAAGGCATGGCTTTGGCTCCTTGGGGCGCTATCGGAGGTGGAAGCTTCAAGACAAGGGCGCAAAGAGAAAACCCAGAAGACGGTGGCCGAAAGATGGAGATGATGATCATCGGCAATGAGGAAAAGGTTAGCAACGTTCTCGAGGACATTGCCAATGCGAAGAGCCCAGTGCCGCCGATCACCTCAGTCGCCCTTGCCTATGTTATGCACAAGTCGCCGTACGTCTTCCCCATTGTCGGTGGTCGCAAGATTTCTCATCTCGAGGGCAATACTCAGGCTCTTGGTCTGGTTCTAACGCTGGAGGAGATCCAGCAGATTGATGCAGCGTACGGCTTCGACATGGGATTCCCGCACAACTTCCTTAACCCGGAAAACACAGCGATCATGGGACCAGAGAACAATCGGTACGCGAACAGCATGTGTTTCTTGGATCATGTCAAGAGTCTGAAGCCAATCATGCCGCACCAGGGGGCATTGGATGCTAAGTAAAAGTGAATTTGTTTTGGAGCCATGTTATTAGCAGCATGTGAGTTAGTGAGTCTGTATTACAGACGCTTTCTCACGATCTGAATCGATGTTTTAACTTGAGCTATTCAAACGAAGTGTGAATTTCTGGTCTTTGCCAACCTTACTGACCTCGATCTTGTAGCCTTTCTCCAGCGCCACCTTCAGACCTTGCTCGGCCTTTCACATTGCAGAAGACTAATCTAACCACATAATGAATTCACTGTTCAAGTCGCACGAGATTGCACAATCGCGGTTCACTATTTTCCTCTTGCTATATAGCCCCTAATCCTACAGTCCTCTAATTCTTCCACCCTCCACACATACGCTCAACAGCCTAGACCCAACTGACAGTTGATCTGGACTGTCCGTGATAATCGAGCTCCGGCGGCTAACACAAAACGCTCTTTCATCGTTCCGACTTGCGACAAGCTCACGAAGAACACCCCCTTCAGTACGACCTTCCTCCGAACTACCATCTTCAACTCCGGTGTCAACTACAACAACACTTACTTGACTCGCAAAGCGACAGAAAACAACCATGACGCCTCCAATTTCCCACTCCTCTGTTCAATACATTCCTGTCGATGCCAAAGTCTGGGATATGATCTTTCTTGACACGAAAACTAAGGTCAACAAGAAGAAGAAAGACGCAGCTGCTGTCGTAGCTACCTCCCAGATCACAGCCAAAGACATTGACATACGCGACTGGTCCTTCGCCGACCGTCAAATGCTAGTCAAGGGTGACCGTGTCCAGATCTTTATCGACGGCGTGCTTATAACGACAATCTCGAAGCCGTTGCTTCGCGCAACTTCTGCAACGGTTGGCGACATTCTCAAAGACGGTACTATCGAGCTGCCAGCAGACACTGACGAGAGCGGTGTAATCCGTGTGGTAGAATATCTTGAAGCCATCGTCAAGGTCACTGCGAAGCCGCTTCCTTTTACTCGCGCGCTGGATATGGCCAAGACATTAGGTGTATGCGCTGCAGCTCGTGCACTTGGGATGGACAAGTACACTGTCCACTTGTACAAGAAGTGCGAAGCTCTTCTTCGACATGATCCGCCGGCATACGAAGACATTGATGCTATCATTGCATTCAAGACTAGTCACGAGCGTCTTTTCAAGATTGTCGTCAATGGCCTCGTCAAGCATGTATGGGAAGGCACGATACCGGATCCTGAAGACTTCGCTGTCTATCTAGCACAAAACCCTGTTCTCGACGATGCCATCAAGATAGCGATCCAGAAGCATGACTCCTATCTCCGCAAAATGGAGAGGCTTGCCAAACGCGGTGCCCGAGAGGAAGCGAATCAGGCTCGTCACGAGGCCTATCTCCAGGAGAAGGCTAAGCGTGCGACCAAGAAACAGGCAGACGAGAAGGCCTTCTTCGCTGCGAAGGCTTCGAAAGATGCGGCCTTGGAAAAATCTATTCAGAAGAAAATCCGGGCTAGCGAGCCAAAGGAGAGGAGGTTCACCGCAGAGGAGAACGTGCACTACTGGCGCATGTACAGCAAGAAGCCGCCTCAAGGCTGCTAGGCGAAGCTCCAAAGGCGTCTGAATGTTGTTGAGGTTTATATGGGATCACATGGATGGATGGTATATACAAGACATCCTGTATAAGGCGAAGATTAGGCTCAGACAGATTGGGTAGGGAAGCCTTGTGCGCATACTTGTACTTGTCAAAAACAAACTCAGTACGCGCATGCTTCTTTCAAACATTGTTTGCTTGCATGATTGTGATTGATATGCAGAATTGTTGGTCGACAACAGGCGTCGGTCATTCCATTGTTATATCAAGCAAACAATACTTCTAACAACTTTGCGTAAAACGCTAACTGATATCATGCAGAATGAACGCACCAACTCCTAAGGCAAACCTTCACAAATTCCAATTCCCCCGCTACACCCAAACTCCACCTTCTTCCTCCCTATTCCACTTCTTATTTCTTCTTCCCATCCATCTCGATAGCCTCAAACGCATACCCTCGAGCCTGTCCTGTTTCCTTCATCCTCCAGCCCTCAATGTAGCTTTCCACATCCTCACATCCATTCTCTTTACCCGGCACAGGCTCACCCCAAGTACCCCAGTACGGCACGACACCCGTCCAAGTCTACTTCACAAGCTCAGCGTTCTTTAAATCGGCCCTGTCTTCACTCGGCCCACCCGTTCTTATCTTCGCACTCGCACTCTCAATCCTAATACGCAGGATAGACGTAGACTTGAGCTCGGCAGGTGTGGGCGGTGTGCGAGACTTGTCCCAACGCTGGGGGAGCATGTTATCCGTAATGGCCTTCATAGCGTACAGAGCTTCTTCCTGGTCTTCCACCAACTGCGCATACCCGTACACAACAGCAGAGCGGTAGTTGCACGAATTATGGAAAGGCGTCAGACTCAATACAAGGCCATCGAGAAAACTAGCTGCGACTGTGATGGGTAATCCCTGGCCATCGGCGTTCTTCCCGCTCTTGAATATACGACCGGAGACGTAGCCATGAATGTAAAGATCCTGAGATGTGCTTGCCGGGTCCGAGGAAGGCGAGGAAAAGTTTCCAGTGCAACCTATCATGGGTAGGACAACGGGGAAGGGGTGTTCGGGGTCGACGAAGGAGACATGGAGAATAGGACAGGTGTTAACGAGAGTATGAATGGTGGCGTAGTCGTAGGCAGCTCGGTTTGCTAAACGACCGAGTTTGTTGACAAGAGTTTTGGGGTATTCCGGAGACGCCATGATGAATGCTTAGCTCTGTTTAGGTATGCTTCTAGGGAAGTAATGGGGACTGATGTGTTGAGTTTGAACTGGATTGGAATTCACTCGAGACTGACGGCGAGCTTTGTATCTCTCCCAGAACTTGGATACTATGACTTTACGGTGACTCTTTCAGTGTTCGCCTCTACGTTGGGTCCATCGCGTAGCCCATCGGCATGCCGAAAGGGTCTCGAAAGATGACGATACTCGGCAGGACTTACTGCATGCGGAAGCGGGGCTGTAATGCAATACTAATCATTGGTGGATAGTGTTTGACTGCATGCGGCTTGCTGGTACATCTATACAAAATACGCGTGTAGAGCGTCTGCAGCGTATTATGTGTCTTAAGGCCTGCAATGTATTACTGAATATTCACGGACCCACCCGGATACTCTTGGCTACTCACGGTGGGAGCCTTGTAAGAGCTGAAAGTAGTATATTGATATTTCTGTGGAACAAACATCATCTAACAAAAATTGTAATAAGCGACAAAGTAAAACATGATCCCGATCCATCTAGGAGAGCCTCAATGGGCGGTGCAGTCCCATATCCAATACAAAACTCCATGGCAATGCAATTGTTCCACGCCCGTCTCGTTCTTCCCGCTCCATCTTCTGTGTTGTCTTGGCATTCTCTTTTCAAGACAGCGATTCTGCCGCATCACCTAAATCCCCAAGCACTCCTTAGCCCGCCATTCACACTTTCTAACTTCAAACACTGATACGGACTGCTCTGCGGATCATAATATAATCCCTCCAGCATGCCGTTCCTCCGATCGAGCGCAACGTAGTAGAAGCCACTAATTGTAAGCCCGCAGCCGGAGTCGTCAAAGGTAGCGTGTTCTGCATCGTTGGTTATTGCATTGAAGAGGGGTTGTGGTGTGATTTCGACTTCGGCTCGACCCGTTTGCGCATTGCGGACTATCCGGTAGGGCGAAGGTTGGAGTTGCGGGGAGGGTTGTGCAGAGGTGTTGGAAGTGGCGGGGACGTAGTTTGCGGAACCCGTCGCCGCCCAGGGATTGGGCGCTGGACCGGCGTCGGCGGTAGGAAACGAAGAGGGTATCGTGGTGGAGGGCGGTGGTTGAACGGGATCGGGTGTGCTGCGGTTCAGACTCTTTACGAAACATCGCTCTTTCCAGCGCATGAGTATCCAGTCCTGGCCAAGGACTTCGGTAAGCCACTTCTTGCTCGTGAGTGCGCGGACGACGTCTTCGTCGCTCATCTTCTGGAAGGGCGGCAGCTTGCGCCAGTATGTGGCGTCGTTTGCGGCGTTTGATTTGAAGGATTCGGTGAGGAGGGTGTGGGTGTTGAAGTCGAGGATTTCGCCTTCGAGGTAGGTGGTTATCGAGGAAGTGCGTGTGACGGGCGGCGTGGTGTTGTTGGTGGGGAAGATAGTGTGCGAATGCGGGTGGGAGGGTACGTTATACGCTTCCATGGTTGCGGAGAGGGACATTTGGTCCCAGTCCACGTCGTGTATTGTGACCTTGACCGGCCATCGGTCCTGGTGCGGTTGCGCGTCAGAGTGGTGCGAGGTCCGGCTCGTCGAGGCTTCGGAGGGGTTCCATATCCACGGCCGGATGGGTGGTGGGAGCCCCGCGTGCCGACTGTACGAAGTGGTGACGGCTGGCATAGTCGTCGCATGCTGACAGCCCGAGAGTATTGCCCCTGGCGCTAGCCACGACGTCTCGGTGGGCGGAGCTATGTGCGACGTGTCGGCGACGAAGTCTGCGTGCTGTAAGAAGTAGTCCTTGGTCAGGATGCCGGCGTCTCGCGCACGCTCCCAGCTCTCGTCTTCGGATTGGCAGTGTCGTATGCGCGAAAGATACTTGACAGTCTGCTCCAGCATGGGGGACATTCTGTTCTCGTTTGATCGCTGGCGTGCGCTCGACTGGCGGTCTCGCTCCGACGACTCGTTGAAGAGGCTCGATCTCGCGGCAAGCATGTCCCGTAGACTGCGATGCGAAACGTGGCGTGGCGGTGCTTCGCTGCCCGTCGTCGTCGTGGCGGCTTCTCTGGTGCGCGCAGAGAAGCGTGGGTGTCGACGCACGCCTGCCGACTGCAGAATGGCAGTCGACCTCAAGGAGCTCTCAGGCGCTCCAGGAGCGGCATCGTTGGCGGGCGACCAGTCGTACAGGCTGTTCTGGCTAGGGACGCGGTCGCCATAGTTGTTGTCCGACAGCCTCGAGAGCCGCGACATGACTCTCCTCAGCCGGTCTCGCTGCTCGAGCTCGTCTCGCTGGCGTTCCAAGAGGCGCAATCGCTCCTGTGAGCGGTTCAAGCGCGCCTGGTCCCGCTCGCGTGCAGCCCGGAGATAGTGCACGTGGGCGCGTTCAATGTCGTCGTCGTCGGCGTTGAGGCCTGCGGGCACCTCGATGATGATGGCGTCTTCTCCCTGGTCCGTCTGGGTGCCCAGCGTGGCGGCGAGGTTGAGGACGTCGTGGTTTACGGGGCTCTCGAGTTCACGCAAGGCCGAGATGAAGGCGGGTTCCGGGTCGTCCTGTTGTGCAGCTACGTCAGTCGTGCCTCTTCAACATTGGGCTGTCCGGGCGCTGAACCGCGGTTACCGTCACGAGCGGTGCAGCCGGCGACGGAAATGGGCTTCCTTACAGGCGAGTTGGCGGGCGGCATTATGACGAAGCGCGCGGCGCAGCGGGCATGGTCAGATGAGTCGTCGCAAAGGGCACAATGTTTCGAGATCAGAGGCAAAGGCGTGTCCTCGGCCAAAGTGTTACGCGACCATGTCAAACTCTGGTGAAAAACAAAGATGCCGCCATGACACCCCTTCGCCCTGATTGATGAGCGTAATAGCACATGATAGCCCACCCAATTTCGCCATGCATTTCCCCCCGTTGTCCCGCCGTTGGCTTCCGCTCCGCCCTACCAATGGGTTGCGCAAAGAGGCATGCGGCACAGTTGCATCATCCTCGCTTGTGCCCCAGACCTCCTCATCGACCCTCACTTTGTCCCAGCACCATGGTCCACAGATCCGCTCCAGCCCGGCTCCACTATTGCACACATACATCACTGCACCAATGCGCCCTTCTAGAAAATTCTTTTGTTGGATTCAAAGTTTCGTTTTTTATTAAGTTTAGAAGGCTAAAGAAGCTTGCTTCTGTCCAGCATCCGATTCAACTGCTCCCAGCTCAACTGGGGAGTGCTTCTTCCAAGACTAGCTTGAAGTGTAGGAGATGAACCTACAGTCTCTGTGCAGCCAGTATCCCAAGTCGATCAAGGTCGGTAAAAGTGCAGAGGTCCATCGGGAAGTGTTTGCTCCGCAAGCAGAGGACCACCTCCCAAAAGCCAGAGACGCCACGGGCGTACTCGTGTCTTGACCCCGCACAGTCGCTTCCCAAGTGTCGACCCAGTCCTCCTTCGCAGCAGAGACGAGCTATCACAGCGGCATCGCAGATGCATGTATAACTTTTGTCGCCGCCCCTCAGCATGTCCAGCTAGCATTCAATGCCAGGCTGAGTAGGCAAGTTCGTGAACGTGAATCGCGTCAGATCGTAAGAGTCATGGCATGCCACAGGCTCAACGAAGAGATAGCGCATCCGTCCAGGAGTGTAAACGACATTAAAACAGAAAATCGCAAAAACCCAAACCGAGTGTTCCTGACATCGTGAGCCGTGAGGCTGTGTTTATCCGTCTTCCGTTGAAATGCCCGACATGCAAACCTCCCAGAGATGCTGTATTCAAGTAATGAAAAGACCTGGTCCGGCCGTTGTGGTGACAAAAAAGAAATCGCTCGCTAAAAACAAAGAGACAAGAACAGGTATCAAAAAATAGACATGTACGAGAATGAGAGGAGAAATGACGCTCGCTAAAAAGAATCAGTGACAAAACGCCGTCCCATGCCGGTTTGGTAGTGATGTTTGCACATCATGTCGTGAATATCGCATTCGTCTCGTGTCGGGCGTCGCAAGGCTGGTGCGCGGCCAACCTGCGCGGTAAAGGGAAGGGCAAGGGGACTGGCCAGGTCCACGCTTCCAAACATCGACAGAGAACAGGTGCATGCACCACAGTCGACTTGTCATCCAGCTTATGTGAATGCTGCGTACTGTGGCGCGAATCCTGTGTCCCATCCGAAGCCGCCGAATCCTCCATGCACGGCGCTTGACCCGCACTGCTGGGCTAGCACGCTCGGCAGAGGAAGGGCTGGAATCGGTGCCGACGCTGGGGGCGGGCTGTAGTACGAACTTGACGTGTACGGGCTCGTGCTGGGCGCGTACGGGCTAGTACTCTGCGCATACGGGCTAGTCGAGTTGTATGGCTGGCTGTACGAGGGTGTCGGTGACGGAAGTTGGATCGCTTCGAAGCCCATGGTGCCCATGGTGCTCCAGAACGTCTGTCCAGTTTCACCGCAGGTAGCAATGGTCGGGCTGGGTGTAGAAGGAACCACTCTCCACTGGTCGACCGGGGCTGAGTGCGACTGGTACTGCTGTGTTGGCACCCACCAGTTGGCTGAGCCAGGCGAGCTGGGAAGAAGTGGTGCTGGGCGGACAACGTCGACGATCCTGGGAGGAGGAGGAAGGAGCGGGAGGAACAAGCCCATGATGGCGCTCTTGACGTCCTCACCTCGTCCCTCGAGTAGCTCTCCCGCACCATCCTCCTCGAGTCCTTCCAGAGCCTTGACACCAGTTCGGAATACGTAGCGGTTGACAGCCTGGACAAATCCATCCTGGAGCTTCTTCAACTGTTGCTCCTTCTCGGCCCACTCCCAGGTGCTGGCAGATACATCGACCGAGTAGATGTCCTTGTGGTACTCGATAAGCGCCTCGATGGTCTCCGGTGTAAGCTTGAATGCAACCTCATGTTGTGAAACCATGTCGACGTGTACAACGTAGGCCTCAATGTGGATAAGCTGGTAGTTGAAGAGAGCTTCGACTAGTGGGTTGGAGTCCTTGCGCAGTTCCGAATCTGGGGCCTTTGGTACCATGATAGAGCACAGCGACCACATAGCGTTGGGTCCTGAAAGAGTTTCTGTGAGACACCTCGTGTGTTGCTGGACGCTGTTCAACGGACGCTTGACCCGGTTCACTCTCTTGAGCGTTTGTGTTAACCATGGCTCGACCTTGGAGGCTAGTACGACGTTGACGTTTGATCTGGGCGCAAAGGCCGCAGCCGAGGCGGGTAGTAACGAGATCGGCATTGTGTGTTTCGTGGTATGTGCGAGACGTTGCGATATTAGATGGGACGGTTTATCAAAGATTCAAAGAAAAGAACAAAAGAGAGGTTATAAGAAAAATGTCTCTGGCGGATATAATTTTTCGAGAGGCGCCTTGGATTGAGGAGGAGAGACAGGGAAGGGCGGGCGAATGAGGTGGAGGGAAGGCGAGGTGGGAGGTGGAGGGTAGAGAAGGGTACTAGTGGTGGTGGGTGGGATCTCTTAAGAGCTTACAAGCGACGATCATGGGTCGGCGTTGGCCACACAGCTCGGCAAGGATTTCATGCACACTGCCCCGTTTAGCTGCACTGCGCATCTAGCTTGTTTAAACGTGCATATGGCGAGAGTCTGCAGCTGCAGGTCTAGTCGGATCTAAGCTGACCGACGGACACGGCGACCGCGTTGCGCACGCGTTGGTAGGCGGATCTCTAGGTGCGCGAAGATTGCGATGCTCTCATGGCTGCCATAGTTGTGCGAACGACTACTCCGGTATGCAACCACGGAGATGACAACAAAAGAGGCGTCCGATCAGCCTCTTTCGTGGAAATAGCAAATGCAATCGACAACTATGACCGAATAATGCCTTGCACCAGGGCAGCTGAAGACGACGCTCACGGTTCACCATGCATGTGAGGCTGCAGAAACTTGATCGCGACACCGCAGCATCAAGTGGGCATACGCCGTACGCGGAGCATTGCACCATCCTGAAGCCTGCAACTACACGTATAGTTGGGCGTCGAGGATCTGGAGTTGCGACATCACACGCATTCCAGAAGCTTTCCTTGCGCGTCCAGATGCAGGAAACACAGCAGCGGATTTACTGCCCTTTCGGGAGGGTGTGCGGTTAAAAAGGAGGACGAGCTCCCAACGCTTGTCAAGGGGTGTCTCTGAGCAGGACTTTCAAGGTGGGTGTACTCGGAGTAGTCGTCGTGGTCTTGGGCCATCTACAGGTTGACGTTGCTTGAGCCTAAAAATGGGCTGCAAACAGTCAGCCCAATCAGCCGGCATAGAACCCTGCTTGCAATCCCTGCTCTACCGAAAAACCCACGGTCATGTGAGCCGCAGACGGCCCAGAAGTTTATCATGCCAGAGTCCCATCGTCGAGTAGCTTCGGCGCCTGCTGAAGCATGATGCGATATTCTGCGACTCCTGTTTGCGCAAACATGCTCGCATGACGATATTGCTGTGAATGCGACGAGCAAGCCCAAGTGGCGTCGAAGCATTTGCGCCACTCTCGCCCGTAGCCGAAGCGCACGTGGACAAACACGTTGCGGCTGTGCAGGCGGTGACGATGCCTGGCAGATCAGTCCGGCGCTGCCGATGTTACCTCTACTGTACCAACACAATCGGGCCTCATGATACCCGTGATACCCACAATGACCTGGCAATATCTCGCTCCGGCCGATGCGACTCTTGTCAGGGGAAACGGTCGCTTCTTCCCAAAAGGAAGACTGCATCGGAGGTGACGTTTCCGTTTCAACACTGATCGCTTGCCGGGTCTACGAATGCGCGATTGGAGAGGAGTATCCTCAAGTGAAGCAAAGCGAGAGCATTACGCAAAGTGGCCATCCATCCCAGCACCATCCAGTAGTCGTCCGGTAGTCTCCCATCTGGTTGGACTTATCGATAGCATCCCACATTGCCATGTTTCAGAAGCTGCAAAGGCGACCCCGAGACCTGCAGCTGGGAATAAGAACTGCGCCTCAGAGCAAACGAATACGCGGGGCAACATACATACGCCGCGGCCGTGGCGGCCTGCCCCACGTTTACCATGATGCTTTTGCTTGTACTGGTATCGATTTCATGATCCAAAAGGATCGTGCATATTGAGCATGATGCTATGTTGTAAGGATACTCGGTGTTTCTCTTGTATTTTCAGCTCGACAGGGGGGTTGCGATGGGTCAGGTGCCCCACTTAAGCCGACATCAAGCGGGTGAATCCTTCGGACCTTCCACGCTTCAACCCTTTCCCAGGCGTAT